>TARA_R110002049_G_scaffold196523_11_pt1 | contig 12038 bp, 8 predicted proteins | sample TARA_R110002049 | Tara Oceans TARA_R110002049 (sample SAMEA4396941) | marine metagenome | biome: Polar Biome; feature: [SRF] surface water layer (ENVO:00010504); material: water (ENVO:00002006), including particulate matter (ENVO:01000060) such as... | depth 5 m | reverse complement strand
CCTCGGCGGGGAAAATGTAGTTTGTGAGCCAGTCCATCAGTGCCAGGTCGTCGGCGACGCCGCGCAGGAGCGTCATCGCGGCATGCGAATGGCCATTTACAAGACCCGGAAGCACCACACGGTTGGTTCCCGCCAGCGTTTCGCGTGCCGAGTATTGCGCATGAATGTCAGCAGCCGGGCCGACGGCAACAATTACGCCGTTGTTGATCGCGACCGCGCCATTCTGGATGATCGAACGATCGGCATCCATCGTCAGCACATGATCGCCGTCGATAATCAGGTCGATCGTAGCGTCATTCGCGGCGGCCGGGGCCGCTTCATCGGCATTGTCCGCGGCAGGGGCGGAACTCGATCCGGGATCGCACGCAGACACGGCGAAAAGAGAAAAAAAGAATATAAAACAAAATGTTATGCTTTTCATTGGGCGTCCTTTTGCGGCTGATTGTAGCACTCCAAAGCGCCTCGCGAGCGCCAAAAGCCGTTCTGCGGATAACGGGGCAAGAGTTGCTCATGCGCCGCACGGCTATGGAATAATGGGCGTATTCTTTTGGCGCAAGCCAGTGGGCATTCAGCGGCGCGATGCTGCCGTCTTGCCAGGGCCACGGGCCTGTTGGCCGCGGGGCAGCACCAGACAATGAAGAAAAAGACATGACACACGTAGCTGGGCGGATTGCAGAGTTGCCTCAGTTTGCTGCGCCGGCCGGCGGACGGCTGACGGATGAAATGCGGGCCGCATTTGACGCGGCCGGCGTGATTATTCTGCGCGACTTCTGTTCTGTCCGGAAATGCGCCGAACTGAAAGCACGCGCCGAGGAGCTTGTGGAGGCATTTGATCCCACCGAGGTACGCAGTGTTTTTTCGACGACGACGCAGAATCAGCTCGATGACCGTTACTTCATCGATTCCGGCGACAAGATTCGTTTTTTCCTGGAAGACGACGCTTTCGATGAGCGCGGCGAGCTGCGCCAGCCGAAACACCTGAGCCTTAATAAAATGGGGCACGCGATGCACGACCTGGACCCGGTTTTCGATCGCTTCTCACGTACGCCGGAACTGGCTGCGCTGGCCCGGAGTCTTGGTTTTTGCAAGCCGGCGATTATTCAGTCGATGTATATCTTCAAGCCACCGCGCATTGGCGGTGAAGTGGTTTCACACCAGGACTCAACGTATATCTATACCGAACCGGAGTCCTGCGTCGGGTTCTGGTTCGCGCTCGAAGATGCGACGCTTGAGAATGGTTGCATGCAATTTATCCCTGGCGCGCACAAAGGTCCGCTCAAGGCGCGCAACTATCGACGCCCGGACGGCACATTGACGACCGACATTCTCGACGCTGGTGAGTGGCCCGAGGAGCAGCGTTTGCCCGCAGAAGCCAAGGCGGGCACACTGGTTGTATTCAACGGGCGCGCACCGCACATGAGTGCCGCCAATCGCTCATCGGTCTCGCGCCACGCTTACACCCTGCACGCCATCGACCGGACCAGTCACTACCCGGCAGAGAACTGGTTACAGCGCAGCCCCGACTTGCCACTCAGAGGTTTCGACTAAGACTGATGCTTTTTACTGACGTAATTCGCAACAAACGTGACGGCGGCGCGCTCAGCGATGAGCAGATCCGTTTTTTCGTCGACGGACTCGCCGACGGCAGCCTGCCTGCGGAACAGATATCGGCACTGGCAATGGCGATATTTCTGAACGGCATGAGTTTCGATGAGGCCGGCAAGCTGACGCTGGCCATGGCCGCATCGGGCACCGTGCTCGACTGGTCTGCCGAAAGCCTCGACGGGCCCGTCGTCGACAAACACTCAACAGGCGGCGTTGGCGACAAGGTGAGCTTCCTGCTTGCGCCGGTGGCGGCTGCCTGCGGTTGCTACGTGCCGATGATTTCGGGACGCGGCCTCGGGCATACGGGCGGCACAACGGACAAGGTGGAAAGCATACCGGGCTATCAGTCTATGCCGGACTTCGAGTTATTCCGACGTGTCGTGAAGTCGGCGGGCTGCGCCATCATCGGCCAGACGGCTGATCTCGCTCCGGCTGACCGTCGCTTCTACGCGGTGCGCGACGTGACAGGCACGGTTGAGTCGGTTCCGCTGATCACGGCTTCCATTCTCTCCAAGAAAATTGCGGCAGGCCTCGAAGCACTGGTGATGGACGTCAAGGTCGGTAGCGGCGCCTTTATGGAAACCGAAGAACGGGCGCGCGAACTGGCGCTGAGTATCATCCGCACTGCCGCCAAAGCCGGCCTCAAGACCCATGCGCTGATAACCGACATGAACGAGGTGCTCGGCTACACGGCCGGCAATGCGGTCGAGATTCGCGAGTCGATGCGCTACCTCCGCGACGAAGAACGCGAGCCGCGCCTCAACGAGGTGGTGATGGGGCTCTGCGCACAGATGTTGGTTGCCGGCGGCATCTGCGATGATCAGGCGGTGGCACGTGCACGGTGCGAACAGGCTGTCACGAGTGGCGCTGCGGCCGATGTGTTCGGCCGTATGTGTGCAGAGCTTGGCGGCCCCACCGACTTTGTCGACAAGTTTGATGAGTACCTGCCAGCGGCAAAAGTTGTACGACCCGTTTACGCAGAAGGCATATTGAATACTGTTAATGCGCGCGGGGTCGGCAATGCCGTAATTGAGCTGGGTGGCGGACGCCGCAAAGTCGGAGAAACGCTCGACCTGTCGGTGGGCTTCTCCGGGTTCGCGGCGATCGGGCAGCGGCTGGACAAGGATCGACCGCTGGCAACCGTGCACGCAGCATCAGCGGCGGCGGCAGACAAGGCTGCCAATAGTTTGCTGGCCGCTTGCCAAATCACCGAAGAAGCAGTTGCCGCGCGCCCGGTGATTGTGGACATTCTGACCAGCTAGGGCGCCGGATTGCGGTATCCTGTCTGCGTAAGCGCACAACAATAACGATGTTGACCGTCAGGTTCTGAAAAAGGGGAAAACATGCAGGCCAAGCTTATTGGACTTGCGGGGATCGCGCTGATTCTCGTTGTAGCGGCGATGTTCTCAACCAACCGGCGCGCGATCAACCTGCGGGTGGTCGGTGCTGCGTTTGCCCTGCAGGTATTGCTTGCAGTATTCGTCCTGTATTCAAGCTGGGGCCGTGAAACGATCAACTGGCTCAGCATGGGTGTGCTCGCCGTGGTGAATTATTCGCAGGTGGGCATCGACATGGTGTTCGGGCCGCTCGCAAACGTTGAAGTTATCGGTTTCAGCTTTGCGGTCAATGTCCTGCCGATAATTATTTTCTTCTCGGCCCTGATGTCGGTGCTTTACCACTTGCGCATCATGGAGTGGGTCGTGCGTATTGTCGGTGGCACCTTGCACCGGATAATTGGCACGGGTGGTGTCGAGTCGATGAATGCGGCGGCCAATATCTTCGTTGGGCAGACGGAGGCACCGCTTGTGGTGCGTCCGTACCTGCGCGGCTTGACGGAGCCGCAGATGTTTGCCGTCATGGTGTCGGGCCTGGCCTCGGTCGCGGGAACGGTTCTCGCCGCTTACATGCTCATGGGCGCAGAGCTCAAATACCTGCTGGCGGCAAGTTTCATGGCGGCGCCGGGTGGCTTGCTGATGGCGAAAATGCTGATGCCTGACGAAGCTGGCGACACACGCGGTCAGGAACGCCTGCAGATGGAACCCAGCCAGCATGAGAACGTTATACTGGCTGCCGCTGTCGGTGCTGGCGACGGGCTCAAGCTGGCCGTCAATATTGGCGCCATGCTGATCGCATTCGTGGCGCTGATTGCCATGTTCAATGGCCTGGTCGGGGTTATTGCCGGCTGGTTCGGCTACGAGCTCACCCTGCAAATGATCTTTGGCTGGGTTTTCGCACCCGTGATGTACATGCTGAGCATTCCCTGGGCTGAAGCGCAGGCCGCGGGTGCCTTGTTTGGCGAAAAGCTGGTGCTCAACGAAATCGTCGCCTTCTCGCATCTGAACGACTATCTGGGTGCCGCAAGCGAACGCACGCGGGCGATCGTGACATTCTCCCTGTGCGGTTTCGCCAACCTGTCGTCGATTGCCATTCTGCTGGGTGGCCTCGGTGTGCTGGTGCCTGAAAAGCGCGAACTGATCGCACGTTTCGGCCTGCGCGCCGTCGCGGCCGGCTCATTGTCCAACTTGATGAGCGCCGCGCTGGCCGGGCTGCTGCTAACGTTTTGAGTTGTTAATGGGCGTACTGGAATTGTTGTTTGCGAGCTATGCAGCCGGTCGCGGAGGGACCGCCGCGTGACCAATATCGTGGTCGTGGGCTCGGTCAACCTGGACTTGTCCGCGTCGGTAGAGCGTCTGCCACTGCCGGGCGAAACGGTAACCGGCGCGACGATGGCGCGTTTCCCGGGCGGCAAGGGTGCGAACCAGGCGCTTGCGGCGCGCCGTCTTGGCGCCAACGTCATCCTCATCGCTGCGGTCGGCCAGGATGCCATTGCTGAAGAAGCGCTGGCCTTTTTGCGCGATGCCGGCGTGGACCTGAGCTACTGCGCAGTGCACCCAACATTGCCGACCGGCGTGGCTATGATTTGTGTGGCGTCATCGGGAGAGAACCACATCGTGGTCGCGCCGGGTGCAAATGCGAGCCTGGTACCGGAACGCCTCCCGCCGCCTGCGGCCGATGCATTGATCTGCCAACTGGAAGTGCCCGCAAGCACCATCCTTGCTGCCGCCGCACATTTTCACGGACTCGTGTGTATCAACCTGGCGCCCGCCCGCGAGGTCGATGACGAGCTATTCGCCGTCGCCGACCTGTTGATCGTCAATCAAACCGAGTCGGACTGGTACGGCGATCGTCTTGATCTCGGGCGCGGACTCGTGGCGACCACGTACGGTGCAGCCGGCGCGAGACTGACCGACCACGGCCGCATGGTTGCAGAAACACGCGCACCGGTGGTTGAGGTCGTTGATACGACGGGGGCCGGTGATGCCTTCACCGCTGCGCTTACCGTGGCACTGGTTGAAGGCATGCCGCCGCAGCGCGCGCTGGAGTTCGCCTGTGCAGCCGGATCGATTGCGGCGACCGGCAGGGGCGCACAGCCTTCGATGCCGGACCGGGTAACGCTCGAGCGATTTCTCATCGCCACTTGATTCAGTCGAGCTTGAATGACGCGGGCAACAGGTCCTGGATAGAGAAAGACTGCCAGCTATCGGCATCGTTCAGAACGAGGATGCGGGTGTTGGTATCGGCGAACTCGCTGATACGCTGCCGACAACCGCCGCACGGTGTGCAGGTGCTGACCTGCTCACGTCCTCCGGCTACGGCAATGGTTCGAATCCGTTTCCCGCCAGACGCAACCATGGCGGCGATCGCACCGGTTTCAGCACAACTGCCTTGGGGGTAGGCCGCATTCTCGACATTACAGCCGACATGTACATGGCCCTTGTCATCAAGCAAGGCCGCACCGACCTTAAAGCCTGAATAGTGGCCGTAGGCGCTTTTGCGCACGGCGAGTGCCCGGGCCGCCAGTTGCTGATCTGTCGTCGTGTTAGTCATTGCCACCGGGCGCCTCAGTCAAAAGCGGTCCAGGAACCGTGCATCGGGTTTGGCAAGATGTACCAGCCATTGCCCCAGTACTCGTCGAACTCATCGAGCGCGGCGACGCGGCTTTCGCGCGTCGCGGCCCTGGTGCAGGGTGCAACGGCCTTGTCGCGCACACAAGGTACAAAGTCACCGTAATCGTCGCCAATCAGCATGAGGATGCGGTGCGTTTTCGCGATGTGCAGACGCCGCGTCAGTTTCTCCCGGGTCCAGCCACGTTCTTCCGAAAGAAAGACATGCTCGGCGTCCGTCGCGATACCTGTTTCCGCGATGTCATCAATGGTCGTGCGCCGTTGCGGGCAGGGATCGGGATCGCCGGCACGCGGCTCACAGGGCCGGTTGGTTACGAAGAACACTTCAACGCCGAGTGAGCGGGCCGCCGCGACAAAGTCTTTGACACCGTCGATCGGCGTTGCGGGATTATTCCTTGAGAACTCATCGAGCTTCCAGTTTTCGAATGGCGGTTCAAAACTCATCTGGAAATCTATATTGCTGACTACTGTCTCATCGACATCGAGAATAACAGCAGGCGGCAAACCGGCGGCATCCTGCTGCTCGGGTAGGGCACTCCAGCTCTTATCTGCGATAAAGCCGGGCAGTGCGCGTGTTGCCGACTTGTAGGTTTGCCGGGTGAGCGCGCGGTATTCGGCACCGTGCTTCACCCAGAACAAGCCCAGGTCCATGCCGGGTCGCCCGGTTTCGTCGGCATTCACGCTGGTACCGGCTGTTAGCGGTTCAACGCTTGCATTGTGGGTGGCGCATGCGGCCAGCAAAAGGCTGCTGGCAATGGCAAGCAGTAGCGCGCCTGCTTTGTTTTTGATCATGGCAACAGGTTAGCATGGCATGCACTTATTGGGCACGTATGCAGACGAAATCGAGGCACATCAATGAGCTTGGCAATTAAGGTCTTTCGCACAATTCTGGTTAGCGGGGTGGCGTTACTGGCTGTAGCCTGCGCTCCGCTCGCCGAGCGCACAGTAACCACCGAGAGTGGCGGTCTGAGCTTCTTCCACCTGAACGATACCTACCGGATCGACGCCGTAGAGGACGGTGCCAAGGGCGGCTTCGGGCGCGTCACCACCCTGTTACGCGAAGCGCGGGCCGACGGGCGGGAGCCGCGCGTGCTGCACGCAGGCGACTTCCTGTACCCATCGCTCGAAAGCCAGCTCTGGGACGGGCTGCAGATGATAGATGCAATGAATTTCATGCATGATCTCGCCCCGATGCTCGTCGTTATCGGCAACCATGAAACCGACAGTCGTAATCCCCAGCATTTGATCGACGCGGTACGGGCGTCGAAGTTCGACTGGCTGGGTGACAACTATCGTTTCTCGACAGGTGCTGCCGACGTGGATGACGCGCTTCACAGCCGCTACATGCTGGATTACGCGGGCAAGAAGATTGGCGTCCTGTCGTTAACGATGCACCCGGATGATGGTGGCAATGACAGGGACTACCTGTCAGTCGACGGTGACTACAAACGCGTTGCCGAGCGAGTCATTGGCGAGCTGGAACAAAAGGGTGCCGACCTGATAATAGGGCTAACGCACCTGCACCTGTGGGAAGACAAGGAGATTGCGGCACTCAAAGCGCAACATCCGACGTTCCGTCTCATTGTTGGCGGGCACGAGCACGAGCCGGAGTTTATCGCCGAAACAGCGAACAGCGCGGCGATTGCAAAGGGTGCATCGAATGCGAGAACGATCTGGCGCATCGATATCGATGTCGATGAGCAAGGCGAGCTGCAGTTATCGCAGCTAAGACCACTTGCGCTGGATGAGTCTGTCGCAAGCGATGCTGACTATGACCTGCTGGCCGGCAAGTGGCGCAGCCGGATGCTCGAGAAGTTTCCTTTCATAACCGCACGCGTAGGCGAAGCGGCATTGCCGATGGATGCTCGCGAGGTATCGATTCGCGAGCGCGAATCGAGCTGGGGCAACTTTATCGTTGACCAGATGCGCAGGGCCTTCGGCGAGCCTGCGGCCGATCTCGCGTTTCTCAATAGCGGTACCTTGCGGCTTGACGATTACGTGGTAGGCGATGTTCGCTTCGAAGACATTGGTCGAACTTTCGGTTTTTCCTCCTACCTGCGACACCTTCAGATCAGCGGTGCCGAGTTCCGGGAATTGCTTGAAGCCGGATACCGGGGGTTTGCGCCGAGCCAGGGGTATTTCCCCCAGGTTTCGGGCTTTCGCGTATGCGTGGATCGCAGTCGCCCCGAGTTCGAACGGATCGTAAGCCTGCAGGTGCCCGCGGCAGAAGGATGGCAGGAAATCGACCCTGACCGGGACTACTCTCTGGTGGTCAGTGATTTCGTTTACGGTGGCGGCGACGGCTATGTGTTCCCGGAACACATTGTTGCATCGCGTCCGGCATCGGAGCTCAAGTACCTCGTGCTGGACGCGATCATGGCCGCACAGTCACGCGGTGAAAAGGTTGGCGTTGCCGTTGATCCGGCCAACCCGCGCATCGTGATTCTTGGTTCCCCGGACGGGATTTGCTGGCCCGACTAGGGCATAAAAAAAAGCGGCACTCAAATGAGTGCCGCTTCAGGTCGTGCTTTATCAGCAAAGTGCTGCTGGTTTAGTCTCCGAACCGGACATCAAATCCGATACGCGCTTCCCACAGGCTGCTGTTGTTAATGGTCCGTTCCATATCAACCCTGTCGAAATCGTTGAACACGAACTGGCCAGCGCCGTTGACGTCAGCATCGACAAATATCGGGGTGAAGAACACAGAGTCCGTGATCTTGCCCCAGTCGTCGTTGAGCAGGTTGCCGAGGTTGGCGACCTTGACGTACAGGCGGCCACGCAGGCCAACCGGTAGCGGGATTTCCTGGCTGATGCGCAGGTCAAAGCGCGTTGACCAGTCTGCATGACGCTGGTTACGTTCGGTGAAACCCGGGCTCAGGCCTTCGTCGTTAACCCAGGCAAAAAACGCCGCCTGGTCCGCCTGGTCGAAACCGGCATCGAAGACCACGTTCGGGTCGCTCGGTCCGGTCGGCACGTACAGCAGGTGGCGGCCAAAGAAACCGTCGCCTTCGAGGTCGCCACTGGCCATGCCGTAACTCTGCGGCTGGCCTTCGTTGAAATAGCCGAACAGCGTGAAGCGTGTCAGGTTATCGCCGAAGAAGGCACGCTCGTAGTCGAGACGCAGCGTGAAGCGATTCGGAACGACGTAGTTTGACGTGCCTGCCAACGGGTTGTTGACGTCCAGCAGCGCCGTATTGTCGAAGTTAGAGCCAGCCGTAGAGGAGGTCATCGGGCTGACATCTTCGGCATCCGTGTAGGCATAGCCGACGAGTACATCCAGACCCCATTCGAAGGACTTCTGGGCAACGATCGAGAAACTGTTGGAAATCGGATTCTCGTTCGAGTTGGTCAGCATGTAGTTATCACGCAGACCCGGGATGTAGTCATAGATCGGCGTGCCGGCGGTGGTCATGCCCACAATCTCTTCGGCTACGTCGACATAGTAGGCCGGGCTGCCACCGCGAGAGTGCAGGTAGTCGATATCGACCGTGATGTCGTACCAGGGCATGTCCCAGGTTGCGCCGAGGGCCATTTTCCATTCACGCGGCTGTTCGAAATCTGGGTCGATCAGTGCGAGGAATGAGTTGTTGGCATCGGCAGGCGAGACACCGAGTACGTCATCGACGAGGATCTGCGGCACATCGTAGCCCGGGCGATTGCCGTCGCTAAGCGGAACCGAGTCAGCCATGCCCGGCAATACGGTGAACGTATCGGTGCCGGTAATGTCGCCATAGTCGTCTTCATCACGACGGAACTGCGCGTTGGTCAGGCCGTCGTTGCTGTACGAGTTGGAAATCCAGACGTTCGGATTGCCACCCGAGTACAGGCCAACACCGCCACGCATCGTAATATCGTCGGTAACACCCCAGGTGAAACCGAGGCGCGGCATCAGGAGGTCGACGCCGTCAATCGTTGCATCATTACGAAAGCCTGTGGCTTGCGTAAATGCGTCGTTGTAGACGGGCGCATCGTCGGTGCTGAAACGCTCGTAACGCAGGCCGGCGACAACAGTCAGGTCGAGCTGGTCAAAGAACATTTCATCCTGGATGTAAAAGGCATCGAGCGTGTTGCTGAACTGCGCTGCCGCATCGTTGGGATTGTTGGTACCGCCACCACTGCCGTAATACAGACGGCTCGGACGACCCAGTTCGAAGCGATCGATACCGGACAAACCGCAGGCCGGGTCATCGAAGCGACCCTGGGCGTCAAGCGCCGCACAGAAAGCGGGATTGCCGTCGGAATCATCGAAGAAACGATACTCGCCGCCGTTGGATTGCTGCACAAAGATATTGAAGATGTCCAGCGTTTCGCGGTCGTAGCCGGCGGTGATGATGTGGTCGCCAACGAGCCAGTTACCTGACAGCTTGAAGTACTCGGACTCGTTGTTCAGGGCATTCGCCTGCCGCGAATCATCTGCGCCGAGGTACACGATATTGTTGTCGAGATTGATCTGCATTTCACCGAAGTCTTTCGGTCCGACAGTTACCTGCGAGTCGTTCATTTCGCTGGTGCTGTAGAAAATCTCGGATGAGAACGTGTCGGTCCACTGCGAGGTCAGCTTGCCGGTGTAGGTCGTAAACTCAGCACCTTTGGTGTAGCCGTGGTTAGCGAATTCGTATTCATTGTCATCGCCGTCCGAGTCACGTGCCTGGAAGCCATCGTAGTAGTTGTAGATGACAGAGGCAGTGTGATTGTCGTTGATGTTCCAGTCGAGGCGCACGAGGTATTTCTCGTCTTCCTGCGTGCCGTCACCTTGCTGACCACCTGGATCGTAGTTGTAGATATTCTGCGCGATCGTGTTGATCCGGTCGTAGTCAGCCTGACTCAACCAGGGGCGCTCGTCGCCATTGCCTGAACCCGCATAGCCCTTGGCAATGAAGCGCGGTGTTTCAGAGTCTTCATAGGCGGCGAAGAAGAACAGGCGATCCTTGATGATCGGGCCGCCAAAGTTGAAACCGCGGTAAGTCTTGTCGTAAGACGGCGTGCCGAAATCTTCGTTGCTGTCAGCGACCGTGTCGCCACGCAGGCTGTCGCTTGAGTATTCGTAGAAGACTTTTGCTTCCCATTCGTTGCTGCCCGACTTTGTGACAGCGTTGATGTTACAGGCCGAGAAGCCACCGTAGGTCACGTCAAACGGTGCGAGTTCTACTGCAACCTGCTCGAGTGCATCGTACGGGAAGGGCTGGCCGACGGCCGTTGCATAGCCGTTTTCGTTGAGGCCGAAGCGGTCCGACTGGCTGACGCCGTCCAGCGTGATGTTGTTAAAGCGGGGGTGCTTGCCCGCGCAGTTGACGCCAAAGCCGTCTTCGTCATTGTCGATCATCAGGCGCGGATCGATGCCGTACACGTCAGAGATGTCACGGCTGAAGGCAACCGCCGATTCGAGATCGTCGAGCGAGAACGTCGCTGAAGGACCGGCGGCAACTTCAACCATGCTGCCCGCCTGGCCGATAGCCACGATTTCTTCAATTTGCGATTGCTGCTGCAGATTGACGATCAGGTTGTAGGTATCACCGACACTCAGAAGTGGTACGTCAACGGTCTTGGTGCTGTTGACGGTGACCCGGTACGGGCCGCCCGGAAGCAGGCGGGTTGCAAGGAACAGACCGTTGTCGTTCGACGTGTAGCCGCGCGACGTGCCGCTGCGCAAGTCCTCGACGAGAACCGCGGCACTAGCGACCGGGTTGCCGTTCGGGTCCAGGATCTTGCCACGAATCGAAGACGTTGTTTCCTGTGCGTTTGACGCAACAGGTATCGCAAACAGCAGCGCCAGGGTGGCGGTTTTGATGCTGTTCTTGAAGAACGTCCGTAGGCCTGATCCGAGGTATCGATTAGTTATCTTCATGTGTGATCCCCAGGGGTTAGTAAAGGAGCGAGAGAATAGGTCACGAATGTGACAGATTGATTTCGCTCTCGGTTTTTTTAAAGCAGAATATCCGACGCAGAGCGCTGGAAGGGCTAAGTTTTGCCGGTTGTGCGGCTCAATCTAACGCAGCGAAAATGCTTGCGCAATAAGGGTTTGTGGGCCAATTTGCAGTCGTGCTCAAGCATCCCTGCGCGCGACTGCATTGCGGCGGCAGAAAACAGTTTACGACAATGTTACAAGTTATTGTTTTTCTATCGGTTCGATCGTGATTGCGAGCGGCCAGTGGTCCGAGACGCCGCTGCGATCGCCAGGTGAAAAGCGCGCCGGCGTGCCGTCGGCCGTTCGCTGGGCCTCGGTCTGGTGCAAAACTCGCAGCGAATCCGCGCTAATTTTCCATGTTGCGTTTTCGCCACGCGCGGGCGACCAGAAGATCATATCGAGGTATGACCAGTTGTCGTCTGGCGCGTAGTAATAGCTGCCTTTGCAGCCCTCGCAACCCAGTTCGTGGGCAATTTGCCAGTACGGACGGGCGAGTCGGTCCAGAATGCCGGTGCTTTCCACCTCGGTGCTCACGGTGTTGAAGTCGCCGGCCGCAAACGCGT
>TARA_R110002049_G_scaffold172708_6_pt1 | contig 12042 bp, 10 predicted proteins | sample TARA_R110002049 | Tara Oceans TARA_R110002049 (sample SAMEA4396941) | marine metagenome | biome: Polar Biome; feature: [SRF] surface water layer (ENVO:00010504); material: water (ENVO:00002006), including particulate matter (ENVO:01000060) such as... | depth 5 m | reverse complement strand
ACCGAAATGGCTGCATGATTGCCCACACTTTACGGTACTCTCCTATAAGCCCCGTCCGGTGTCGGAGGCCGATCTGAAACTGATGCACAGGATCGACAAACTGCATATGGAGTTCCCGTTCGCAGGCAGCCGGATGTTGCAAGGACTGTTGGTCCAGGAGGGGTTCAAGGTTGGGCGGCTGCACGTTGCCACGCTGATGAAGCGCATGGGCATCGAGGCCCTCTATCGCAAGCCGAACACGTCGAAACCGGCGCCGGGGCACAAGATCTACCCCTATCTGCTCCGGAAGCTGCCCATCACCAGGCCTAACCAGGTCTGGGCGATGGACATCACCTACATTCCGATGGCGCGGGGCTTCATCTACCTCGCTGCCGTGCTGGACTGGTTCACCCGGCGCGTCCTGGCATGGCGGGTGTCGATCACACTGGAGGCCGACTTCTGCATAGAAGCTGTGGAGGAGGCGCTGGCTCGTCATGGCACGCCCGAGATCTTCAACACGGATCAGGGCAGCCAGTTCACCTCGACCGACTTCATCAAAGTGCTGGCCGCACGCGAGATCAAGATCAGCATGGATGGCAAGGGCGCTTGGCGGGACAACGTCTTTGTCGAGCGCCTCTGGCGGACCATCAAATACGAGGAAGTCTATTTGCGGGCCTATGCCAGCGTCTCGGAAGCCCGCGCCGGAATCGGCCGTTATCTCGGCTTCTACAACAGCCGTCGACCTCATTCATCGCTTGACGGGAAAACGCCCGATCAGGCCTACTTCAACCAGCCGATACCCCAAGCTGTGGCGGCATAAACGAGGCGGAAATCCACTTAGAAAACGCCCAGAACCTGTTCAGATCAACCGAACCACCTCTTTCACTTCGAACGCGATCCTGACCTTCGCCGATGACCGCAAGATCGACTGGCATTACATCGCGCCGGGCAAGCCGACCCAAAACGCCTTCATCGAAAGCTTCAACGGTCGCCTACGGGACGAACTCCTGAACGAGACGCTGTTCCCGTCTCTGAGCCATGCCCGCGCCACACTGGCCGCCTGGCGCACGGACTACAACACCGAACGCCCCCATTCGCGCCTCGGCTGGCAGACGCCTGCCGCGTTCGCCCAAACCTTCACCCTGCAACGGGGCCTGACGCTGCGCAATCCGCAAAGCTCCGCGCCAGCCCCCGTTGCCCAACCCGCCCAAATGGGCAAAACTCAAGCCCAGAGTCTCGCTCACGCTGGATAAAAGTTGGGGGCAACGTCACCGCCGTTGCCAGAAAGCTGGCCACCAACGCGAATGCGTTGTGCAAAAGCCGTCAGAAATGGGCGGCTCCTGCGACCTGACAGATACAGTTGCTAGTACCGCACAAATCAGCCCCATACAGCAATACGTTTGGAAGCATCCTGAAGGGCCTCAACATCCTTCAGGTCCGGAGCAGGGGGCACGACTCCTAACGGACCGAAGTATCCTATTGAACCACGAAACACCCCGTTTGTTATGATAGGCACAGCCAGAGCATTCATGCCAAGCGCAGTCTCGCCAGGAGCAACAGCCCAACCGCGTTTGCGAACCATCTCAATCTCGTCACGAAGCTGAACTTGATCAGTCACAGTTAGGTTGGTATATTTTGTGGGGATCAGGTCAAAGACCTGATCAAGGATGATTTGGTCTGAAAAAGCGAGCGCTACCTTACCATGTGCTGAAGCATGGGTATCGAGAATTGCGCCAGTGTGAAGAGCATATTGTAGCGGGTTCGGGCCGGGTTCTACATGCAATACCAAAATTTTAGGCCCAGGAATTGGCTTGGTCAGTGTGACGGTCTTTCCGGACTGATCTCGCAATCGCACCATCTCACGCCGGGCCGCTTGCATCAGCCACTCCTTGGAGGAAATGGATTGCAACATCTGATATGATCGCAACCCAATCGAAAATCGCCCGGTCTGCTCATCCTGCTGCAGAAACCCATTGTCACAAAGAGTGTGTAGATGACGAAAAATTTGGTGCTTGCTTAAACCCACGGCAACCGCCAACTCCGTGATACCCCAATCCTTGTCTGCGGACAAAACTGTCTCAAACAGACGCATCCCTACAGATAGGGTTCGAATCGAATAACTCTTCTCGCCAGAAACGGCGGACTGGCGCGCTTCATTCATAGTCTATGTTCCTCATGCCGAGTCAACCGCGGCTTCCGACGTGTCCACGAAAGTTTCTTGTCACTCTACCATGTATGCGAACAGTGTATTGTTCGCAACACGTAGGAACGTGCTCCTTTCAGTTGTAAAGTACGAAGGTTATGCATCCTGCCAACACGCACCGCGTGGGTACAAATGTCCCTTAGAAATTAGGAATCCCTCTTTCCAAGAATGCCGTTGGGTCTAAGAAAGAGGAAAAGCAATAGGAGCGAAAACGTGACAATATGCTTCATCCCTGCACCTAGCGTGACAATAGCCAGAGCCTGTGCGACCCCAAGGAATATTCCCCCTAGAAGAGCTCCAGCAGGGCGACCGAATCCACCAACAATTGCGGCGATGAAGCCGCTAATCGAAAATGATATGCCTACGTTGAACGCGGTGTACTGCGTGGGCGTCACCAAAATACCGCCTATAGCGCCTAGCCCACCGCTAATTCCAAAAGCTAAAGCGAGCATCACCGACACTTTGATGCCGTGCAACGCTGCTGTTTCGCGATCGATTGCGCAAGCACGCATTGCTTTTCCTAGCCGCGTCTTGCGGAAGAAGCCATTGAGCAAGACTATTACTAATAGCGAAACGCAAACAATCCAGATGATCTGATAGCTTATCGCGACGCCAAAAATCAAGATCGGTCCTGCGTCTGTGAACCCCGGTAGTACTCTAGGCTGATCGCCGAATAACATGAGCGCAATATGTTCCATCACGATCTGTACAGCAAGAGTTGCGAGGATCATCACAAACATTGTGGCGCCTCTGTCCCACAGCGGCCGCACCACGATGCGTTCCATTGCAACACCTACTAGCGCGGCCAGCATGATTGCCCCCACTGCTGCAATTGCCAGCGGCACGCCGTTTGTATACAGAAAGTGCGTTACCATACCGCCGATCATGACAAACATGCCTTGTGCAAAATTTACGATACCGCTGGTATTGTAGATAACGCTGAACCCAATCCCGATTAAACCATAGATGCATCCAACAGCGACTCCGCTAACCAAAGATTGAGCGATGAGTTGTATATCAAGCATCTTCAATCTCCGAGCTTCCTAAATATGCCGCTAGGACGGCAGGATCATGCTGTATATCTTCGGGCTTGCCTTCGGCCAACTTCATGCCAAAGTCGAGGACTACAACTTTGTCTGCAATACTCATTACGAGCTTCATGTCATGCTCTATCATCAGTACAGTTACGCCTCGGTCGGCTATGCTTCGAATGAGGCATCCCAGCCTTGCGCTTTCCTCATGGTTGAGACCCGCGGCCGGTTCGTCAAGCAATAGCATTTGAGGTTCAGCCGCCAGCGCACGGGCGATTTCCAGGAGTCTTTGCTGACCATAGGGAAGGGACGTAGCCTGTAGTGACGACACTTCACTAAGACCGACTGAATCCAAAAGTTCCATTGCCCTAGTTCGCACATCTTCCTCCATTCTTAAAACAGAAGGCGTACGCAGAACCGCAGACAAAATCCCTCCGTGCGTCTTTAAGTGTCTCCCCACTTCAACATTCTCAACCACCGTCAAATTTGGAAAGAGCTTGACCAGCTGAAAAGTGCGGATCAGGCCATGCGCCGCAATAGCGTGCTGTGGTAATCCAGTGAGAGATTTACCCAGAAAACGAACTTCTCCTTCTGCGTATGGAAAAACTCCTGAAATCAGATTAAATAGCGTCGTTTTTCCCGCTCCATTTGGACCGATCACTGCAGTAACGCTACCCTTTTCCACTGAAAAGCTTATATCGTTAAGCGCAACCAACCCGCCAAAACGCTTGGTCACATTTGCAAGTTCTAGGATCATGCTGCGGACCCCTTGGATTCTGTGACGCGTGGACGCCAGAGTATCGAAAGCGTCGACAGACCCTTGGGCGCATAAATGAGAAGTAGGATAAGTGCCGTTCCGTAGGCTAAGTCCTGATATTCGTCGAGACCACGGAATACTTCAGGCAGCACAGTAATGATGGTCGCCCCAACAAGGGGACCGAATGTGGTGCCAATCCCGCCAACAAAGAGCATCGTAAACGCGAGTACAACCATATGCAGCCCGAAAACTTCGGGACTAACAAAGCCTACAAGGTGAACAAAGAGTGTACCCGCCATTGCAGCATAGCCCGCAGATATCATGAAGGCAGCCAACTTGTAGCGGTTGACGTCGATACCGAGAGCCTGCGCAGCTTCTTCGCTGCCCGAAATAGCCTGCATCGCCCTACCCAGCCGCGATCGCTTGATGCAGGCTGCGGTAGCGATGGCTAATGCGGCCGTGATAGCAATTAATAGAAGCATCGCCCGGTCGCTGCCAATCACCAAAGACCCTATTCCCAATCGCGGAATTCCTGATACACCCATGTAGCCGCCAGTTACGTCGTCCCACTGAACCGCAACTTCGTAGGTTACAAGGCCAATAGCCAATGTCGCCATAGCCAAATAGTGACCCTTTAGTCGAACAACCGGATAGCCAACAATAAGCGCCAGCGACAAGGCTCCAACAAGGCCGATGCCGAAAGCAGCGACTGGTTCCCATGCATAGTTCGCAGTCAGCACAGCTGATGAATAGCCGCTGATTGCCGCAAATGCGTTGTGCCCAAACGATACTTGCCCGGCCAAACCCATGAAAACGTTTAAGCCAGTCACAAACACTGCATAAATCAGTGCGAAGCTCAAGATCGTGACGACATAACCACCTGAGAAATAGGCGAAAGCTACGACAGCAAAGGCTGTCAGCACCAGACTAGGAACCTTTAATGAGCTCATCCCAAACCTAGGAGAGGTAGTGCTTCGAAAGTTCTTCATGCGAACTTATCTCCTTTGGATCAAACTCAGACGCTATTTTGCCCAACGATAGAAAATAGGCGCGGTTTGCAATCTTGAGAGCGAGTGGTGCTTTCTGTTCAACTAATAAGATGGACAACCCCCGCGTGTTTAGCTCTCTAAGGGATTCCAGAATTTCCCCGATGATCCGCGGAGCTAACCCCAGCGAGGGCTCATCCAGAAGCAAAAGTTTGGGCGCGGCCATCAGTGCTCGTCCGACCGCCAGCATTTGCTGTTCACCGCCCGAAAGTGAGCCCGCCTCTTGCGAGAGCCGTTCGCGCAGCCGTGGAAAGATCTCAAGAACTTCTGCAAGGCGCCTTTCAAACTCGACGTTCCGCCCACCCAACAGATAGCCGCCGATCTCTAGGTTCTCCTCGACAGTCATTGGTCCCAGGATACCACGACCTTCGGGCACTAGTATGATACCGTCTGATGCAAGGGCTACAGGGTTGTTTCGCGGCGTATCCTTGCCGCGAAATCGTACCTGTCCGGAGTTGGCGCACACTCCCATTATGGCTCGCATCAGCGTGGACTTACCAGCACCGTTTGGACCCAACACGGTGACCAGTTCACCCTCTCCCAAACGCAAATCTACGGAGTGGAGAGCCTCTACTTTCCCATACTGCGCGCGAAGGCCGGACATCGACAAGATGTCCGTTTGCTGATTTTCGATCACTGTAGGATCTCCGGCTTGCCGGCCCGGATCCGTGCCAGAAAGAGAGGATTCTCAGTCAGTCCCTGGTGAACGGTGACCGAATGGCTGTAGGTGCCGGTAGTACCCTGAAAATTCTGCAATGTTTCCAGTGCGTCCCGCACTGCGGCACCGTCAGTCGAGCCTGCATCAAGCACCGCCTGATTGATCAGCATGACAGCGTCCCAGCCTCGACCAGCCCAGTTCGGGTCGCGATCGCCTTCGGAGGCCTTCCAAGGGACGAGAAAAGTGTTGATAGCATCCTTCAAACCTCCGTCTTCGAGTGCCGACGGGATTTGTGATGCAGAAGCAACAAACATAAAGTTATCGCCTAGAAGTTCTGATGCAGGGCCAAAGACTGCTAGGTCTTCGAGGCTGGTCAAAAGCGGAATGTCGAACCCAAGCTGTTTTATATTATTTACCGCGGTCAGGGTCGTACCACCCACACCCATCTTTAGGATTGCGTCAGCGCCTGCAGCGTTTAGTTTGCCAATTTGTACAGATAGATCCGCGTCCTTATGATCGTATTGTTCGCTTCCGACGAACTCTAGGCCGAAGTCAGCGGCGAGGTTCTCAGCGATCTCTGCCTGTAATTTGGCGTAGGGTGAAGGGTCGAAGATCACTCCAAAAGTCTCGAATTTGGGGTTGGATTCGAGATAGGCAAGCCGAGTCTCGACTTCGAACCGCGGCGGCGGGAGGGTCGTGAAAGACCAACGAATTTCTTCGTCCTTTTTGGGTAGGATCGAACAACCAACAAGTGGAATTTCATTGCGAACAAGCAGCCCCGCGGCGGCTAGATTGCCCGCCGAAACACAACCGCTAGCGAAGGCATCTACCTGATCAGAATTGATCATCTTCTGATAGATTTTTACGGCCTCTTGCGGCTCTGACTTGTTGTCTTCGGACAGGATAACAACTGTTTTACCCATGATCCCGCCCGACTTATTCAGTTGATCTGCCGCAAGTTCAGCACCCAGAACCCAAGCGTTATCAATTGTCGCGACATAACCAGTCTTGCCAGCAGATATACCAATCTTATAGGTTTCGTTGGCCATCGCAGCACCATGTGACGTGACTGCTGCCACCCCTAGTGCAATGGCCATATTACGAAGCATCGTCATTTTTCAATCCTCCCAATTTTGTTTGTTTTCGTTTGTGAAAGTTATCTCTCGGCGCCGTAGCCTCCGCCGCCCGGTGTCTCAAGTACTACTCTATCGTTTGGTGCCATCGTCAACTTGCCTGGGGTGCGTACTTCTTCGCCGTTAATTAGGAACCTTCCGTGCGCACCCGCTCCTCCCCCGGAGAGACCTTCAGATGTGTGTTTGGTTCGGCTAACGATCGCGTTCAGCATCCAGTCTTGATCCGTCTCAAGATGAAACTCGACGACCTGCCCATCACCGCCGCGATTCTGACCCTCCCCACCCGTGCCTCTCAGCAGCTCCTTACGATCGAACAAGATCGGCATTTCAGCTTCCAACACCTCAATTGGCACGGCAGAAATACCCGCGGGATAGCAGGTTGCAGACAGTCCAGCTTTGCCAGCCCTGGCCCCCATACCGGCGGAATAGTTGAACATAGAGCTCGCAAAGCGGCGGCCCCCATCGCCAGTACCAAAGATCTGCATAGACCAAAGCCCCCCCGCACTTTCTGCCAGAACGGTTTTGGGTGTCACGTTATGTAAAGCCTTCATCAGAGGCATCGGGACATGCATACCGACAACATGCCGTGCGCTGACAGGCGATGGATACTGAGCGTTCAGGATCGACCCCTCCGGTGCGATCACTTTGAATGGCTCCAAACTGCCGTTGTTATTGGGAATCTCTGGGTTGATGCAGCAATGCATCGCAAAGGCGTTATATGCGACAGTGTAGTTGATGCAAACATTGATACCGAGATGGCTCGCGTCGGAGCTACCCGTGAAATCTGTCGTAATTTCGCCTTTCTCGGTGTCGATGGTCACCGCGGCCTTGAGAACGATCTCTTCGCCGCCGGGAACGTCAAAGATAGTTTCTCCATAATATGTGCCGGCCTTAAGTTTACGGATAGATTCCCGCGTCGCTTTCTCAGAAACTGAGATTATCTCGTCTGACAACGCATTTAGATCTTCAAGACCGTAGCGGTCGCACAGCGACACGATTCTCGCCGCAGCCATACGCCCGCAGGAAATTTGCGCAGCGATATCCCCCATGACGTGTTCAGGCTCTCGCGTATTGCGGCGGATGATCTTGTGGATTGCTTTGTCCGGAACGCCAGCGTTATAAAGCTTCAGCAAAGGCAACCACAAACCCTCTTCGTGCACATCACGCGCACCGGCGCCCATGCCATAGCCACCAACGTCAGTGTGGTGGATGCAACTGCCGACATAGCCGATTAGCTTCTCTTTGTAGAAAATCGGTGTGACAATTGTGATGTCGAAGAAGTGCGCAGCCGCCATCCACGGATCATTGGTGATAAGATGGTCGTCAGGCGACAGGGTCTCAGCAGGAAACTCTTCTACGAAGTATCGCGCGGCGGTACGCATCGAATTGATGTGTCCCGGTGCGCCTGTGACAGCATTCGCAACAAGGCGGCCGTCACAATCCAAAAGTGCTACTGCGAGGTCTCCTGCCTCCCGAACGACCGGACTGAATGCATTTCGGCGCAAAGCGTGAGCACCTTCTGTAGCGATGCTAACGAGGCTGTTCCACAGAACGCGCAGTTGAATCTTATCCATTTGCCAACTCCTCATGTGTTGCGACAATGCAGCCGAAGGCGTCTACTTCAACATTCCAGCCAGGCAGGATTACAATTGTAGTTTCGCGTTCTTCGATTATGAGTGGCCCCTGCATCCTCTGACCCGTAGCAAATTCGGCACGAGGTATGATCGGCACTTCGTGTTCGCAATCTGGGAATCTTACCCGGCGGTACTTCTTGCTAGTGCCTGACATTTTTTGAGTAGTACGAAGCGGAGTTTTTTTGATCTCCGGGCCAGTTGAACTTACGCGCCAGGCGACAAGCTCTACCTCAACCTCATCCAGCCTTACGCCAAATTTCCTCTCATATGCGTCTTCAAACAGTTGGCGGATCTCAAGCATTTCCCGCCGCTTGATGACACCCTCCGTCAGAGGAACGGTCAGTTCGTTATGCTGGCCTGAATACCTGCAATCGGCCGCGATTGTCGTCGTAGTGTCGCCTGCCACACAGCCGGCATCGGCAAGAGCCGACTGTCCTTCAGATTGCATCTCGGAAATTAGACTGTCCGCAACATCCCAATCGATAGCCGAAAGCTTTGAGAAGTTGCTACGCGCAAGATCTAGCCGAACCGGCGTTACTAGGTTGCCAAAGGCAGACAGAACGCTAGCCAATGGGGGGTAAATTACCTGTCCGCTATCCAGTAGATCCGCGACATAGCAAGCGTGCACAGGGCCAGCTCCACCAAAAGCCAACAGAGGAACACCGCGCCAGTCCACGCCACGATCTGTCGCATGCGACCGTATTGCCGATGCCATTGATTCGCCGACCAACTCAAAGATACCGACCGCCACCTGATCCGCATCAAGATCGAGTTCGTTGCCTAAAACAGTTAACGCGGCACGCGAACCGGCCTCGTCCAGAGCCATCTCACCGCCAAGGAAGTTGTTGGCGTCTAGCATTCCAAGGCAGAGATCTGAATCGGTAACCGTGGGCTGGGTTCCACCACGACCATAGCAGACAGGTCCCGGTTTTGAACCCGCGCTCTGGGGCCCTACTCTAAGCAATCCCAAGCTATCCTTACTTGCAAGACTACCGCCGCCAGCCCCTATCTCAATCATGTCAATACACGGCACCGTCACAGGGAAACCACTGCCCTGCTGGAACCGGTAAATTCGGTCGACTTCGAAGTCTCCTGTAATCAAGGGTACGGCGTCCTTGATAAAACATGCTTTAGCGGTGGTGCCGCCCATATCGAAAGAAATTAGGTCTTCAAGACCCAGTATACTTGCAAAGTAGCTTGCAGCTAGGGCTCCAGCGGCCGGGCCGCTTTCAATCATACGCACGGGATTTTCCCCCGCCACGGCTGCGCCAATCACTCCACCACTACTAAGCATGATTAGAAGATCCTGACTGAATCCCGCATCTTGAAGCCGAGCAGTTAGTCCATCAAGATAAGGCTTTACGATCGGTTTGGTGAAAGCATTCAGGGCAGTTGTCGATGCGCGGGGATACTCGCGCATTTGAGGGGCAACGTCAGATGATAGAGAAACAAAAATCTCAGGTGCTAGTCGCCTGAATACTTTGCCAATAAGGCGCTCATTTGCTGGGTTTCGATAGGAGTTCAGTAGGCAGACTGCAACTGAGACAACCCCTGCATTCTTAATTTCACCCACCATTCTTTCTATATCGTCAGCAACTGGATCAGTATGAATTTCGCCGTTGCCCCGCGTTCGCTCTCGGATGCCGAAAGTCAATTCTGGTGAAATCAGTGCTATTGGAACTTCAAGCTGATTATCAAATATATCGGAACGGCATTCATCACGAATGGCGAGTACGTCTCTAAAGCCCTCGGTGACAACCAATGCAGTCTTTGGACCTTTACGTTCAATGATTGCATTGGTGACGACAGTCGTCGCATGGACTATCAAATCGGTCACGTCAGAAGGGCTATACCCAGCCTTTCTTAGAACATCATTGATTGCTTTGAAGAAGCCAACCTGAAGGTCATCTACGGTAGTCAGCGTCTTGTCGACCCAGCTTAAACCGTCATCACTCCGCAATACCACATCGGTGAAGGTTCCCCCGATGTCTACAGAAATAGAAAGTCGCTTCATCTTTTAGTACCTTTTAGCCAAATTACGCAATGAACTTCGCCGTGGAACCTTTGTAAGTTCATTAGCATGACAATCCGATGTTCGATGGTATGGATCGCAATATCCGAACAAAAGAATACAAATGAACTCACTCCAAGTTCCAACTGCTTCCACTCACCGTGTCGCGCTTTGCGCAACGCTGTTTCACTTTATGCAGTAAACGAAGTGAGTCAACCTTTTTTTTGGTAATTTTTGGCCTTGACCTTGATAGAAGTATGGCGGTATTTTTACAACATCGTTGCGCTATACGCAACATAAGGAGGTAACCCAAATGCCAGACCAGACAGTCCCTGCCTACAACTGGAACGATATTCCGGAGCGTGAACTACGTCACGGATTGTTCCAGAAGGTGTTTCGCGGAAACAACGTACTAATAGGATACAATTCACTACATCCGGGCATGCAGGCTAGTCCACATAGCCATATATATGAGCAGGTGTTCATGCTCCTCCAGGGTCGAGTCAAGCTGCATGTCGGTGATCAAACTCACGATCTGACTGCTGGAGCGGTCGTGCGAATACCACCAAATATGGAGCACTGGGCAGAAGCCCCGGCCGATGCAGACGGAATAGCAATTAACATGGATATCTGGACTCCACTCCGCTCAGATTATGGAAAATATACAGACTATCAGACAGATGTTTTCAATGAATCTTAGAATTTTAGGTAAAGAGCATGCCCAACATACGTATTTTCACCCCTTCTTTTAGACCTGATCCTTCAGTTATTTACGCACTGTCTGGCCTTAAGTCAGCTCAAGCCGTAGATGCTATGGACCGTAAAGGGGGAATGAACGGGTCGATTCACGCCATATGGTGTGGGCAGCCTGTTGTCGGCACTGCACTGACTGTGCAAGCGGCTCCTCACGACGTATTGGCTATCTATGCCGCTCTGGCTGTTTCGCAACCTGGCGATATTATCATCGCTTCGACTAACGCATATCAGGGGTCGGCGGTCTTGGGAGGAGTGATGGCAGGATTTATGCTTAATGCTGGTGTTGTTGCTTTTGTCACTGATGGATTAGTCCGCGACGCGGATGAACTCGGCCAGAAAAAATTTCCAGTATTTGCTGCTGGCCTTTCGCCAAATGCGCCACAAAAAGATGGTCCGGGAACAGTTGGTGAACAAATTATTGTAGGTGGAGCGATCATAAATTGTGGAGATGTTATTGTCGCTGATCGTGACGGTGTCGCAGTTATTCCGCGAGATCGCGCGGAAGCCGTAGCTGAGAAGATACCAACAATTCTCCAACGCGAGATTGATTTTGAGTTGATGCACAAACAAGGATTGAAGGCGCCAAGTTGGCTCGAATCCTTCATGACGAGCGAGCGAGTTATCAACCAATGACGTGAGTTTGGCATAAATTGGCAACTGTGTCTGACGCATCGGTTGGCAGCCCTGCGCCAGTGTGAACCGCGCCGAGTTTGCTGGAGGCTCCAACTCCTGAGTAGGATGGAGCATCATGAGCAAGACACCGAACAAGTTTTCCCCTGAAGTGCGTGAACGCGCGGTGCGACTGGTCCTCGATAATGAGGGGCAGCACGGGTG
>TARA_R110002049_G_scaffold12_4_pt1 | contig 12050 bp, 8 predicted proteins | sample TARA_R110002049 | Tara Oceans TARA_R110002049 (sample SAMEA4396941) | marine metagenome | biome: Polar Biome; feature: [SRF] surface water layer (ENVO:00010504); material: water (ENVO:00002006), including particulate matter (ENVO:01000060) such as... | depth 5 m | reverse complement strand
TAAATCTTCAGTATAACTTGAACTTTGTTCAAATTCTTGTTGTATTGATCTAAAAGGAGATAATACTTTACCGTATTCATTCCCATCAATTATTTGAATTTTATTTTTTATTCTATTTCTAATACCAGCTGCAGGCTGGTCCATATAATTTATTTCTGTATTAGGAGCTAAATAAGATGATGTAACTGAATCAGGTGGAAAAGGGGTTGTGTCAGTTCTTCCTTGCCAACATATACTATATTGAGATGAAGTTGCATTAGTAGTAGTATTAACAAAGGAACCTGTAAATAAAGATCCTTTTCTATTTACTATTGAAGGGTGTAATGATCCAAAAGCTTCATTTCCTGCAAAAGCAGAATTACCACCAAATACAAGTTGTTTTACTTTTCCATAAGAAGAGGGAATGTTAGCTGAGTTAGCACTTCCAGTAACTTCAGTATATTCTAATTCATTTCCTAAAGGTAATCTAAAAGATAATAAATCATATGAACTACCATCTCCTGTATTTGAATCTGAATGACCCTGGATTGATTCAGGATTCATTACATAATCATTAAATTGAGAACCAGACATTGCTTGGTCATAAAGTCTAAATTCTTGAAATGATCCAGAAAAACCCTTTCCGATATTTAATCTATTTGTAGGATCTGCTGCAGTAGCTCCTGTAAATTGATTATTTTCACCCAATATTTCCATCATTCCACCTAAAACTATAGAACTATTTCCTCTAGCATATGAATCAGTTGTTGATGGTGAAAATGTAGTAACACCATGATTAGTATTCCATGCAAGATTGTATGATGGTTTTAAACCAGTTGTAATAATATCAGCTGATCCTGTAAATCCTATTTTGTTACCATCATAACCATCATATATATTATTTGCAACTTTTAATTCCCATGTTTGAGCTTGACTATTATGAAGTGTCATGGGTATTGTGTTAAGCCTTTGTAATTGAACTGACCACCATTCATTATTAAAAAATGGAAGAGAAATTGGGGTAGTAACTAAAGTTCCTCCTTCGGCTACAGAACCTGATATTGCAAATGTTAATTCTCCATATTGATGGTTATTTGGTAGAGCGGATCCAGAATATGACCCAGATTGTGAACCTGAGTAAGCTAATGTTAAAGCAAAATCAGCAAATCCTTCTTTTAAATTTCCTTTTACTAATAAAGATTGTGAAAAATTTGATGTTGGTGTTACTACTTCATCTACTTTAAATCTAAATTGTATACAACTAGGTACAATATATTCACTAATATTATTATATACTGGAGCTTTAATAAAATTAGAATTTAAAGGTTGCCAAGGAATTCTAACAGATGCAGAAGGAATACCATCTGGGTTTCCTGATTGGTAATCATATGTAGTTAAAGCAGTACTATAACGATTCATCCATAAGTCATAATCATTCTCATCATCTTTATTTTTTCCCCCAAACTCACTTATACGAAGCATTGTACTTGGAACACCCCATATATTAATTAATTGCCTTAATCCTGTAACTGTTCCTTTTCTTTTTACTAAAGAAACCATATTATGGAATATTCTTTTATATATTTCTTGAGCTGCATTATCTATAGGATAAGGGAATGAAGGATCTGCTAATGCTATAACATATCCTAAGGTTGATTCTTGTTTATCATAATAATTTACAACAGAACCAGAAGCAATATCTATATAACGAGTTATATATTCTAAACCAGATCCAGCAGGTGGTTTTACTCCAATTTGGTTTGGATTAAATCCTATAGAATTAAAATTATTTCCATAAGTTTCAAATCCTAAAGATTCTATAGCTTCATCTGCTAACCCTAAAGGTAAAACATCTCCAGTTAAACTTGAATTTGTATTTCTAACTTGTTCTACTGCTTCTGTATAAAGATACATTTCATCAAAAGCTTGTCCAGTCATATTTACAAACTGTGTATATCTATCATTACTACTGTTGTCAGTTATAAAAGCGGGAATTAAATAATATAAATAGTCTTGATTATTTTCATCATAAATAGAAGCTGAGTATATTTGATTTTTTCCTGAATTATAAAAAGGACTTGTTTCATCTGTACTTCCAAACCAATTTGATATTGCAGAACTAGTTACTGAATAATTTGTATATGGATATGTTGATGTATATTTAGGCCAGGATTCAGATCCTGTTATATAGTATAAAAAATATTCATAACTATCAAATTTACTAATTATTTGATTTATATTATTACTTATATTGTTATAACTAGAAGAATAATCAGGAGTAGTTTTAATATTACTTCCTAGAGTTCCAAGAAGAGATAATTCATTTTCATAACCTTCAATAGAAGTCATTTTATCTTTAAAATTATTTAATCTTTGTTCTGCTGATGAATATTTAACAAATTGACTCCAATCACTCCAATCCTTTCTTAAAATAACACCTTTTTGATTATTTAAATTATTAAATTGATAATAAGATTGTGAACTAGCTGTATTAACTAAATCACTTAAATTTTTTTTATTAGTTGAATTATTTATTTTGTCTTTTAAATCTATATTATAATTAGGACCTTTTAAAGAAAGTAAATTATCTACAAACTGTAAGTTAGGTTTAAAATCTATTGCAAATACTTGAGTTTCTCCTGCTTTTGAAATAATTTGAAGCTGTTGTTCTACTACAAATTCAGGTGGTAGTGGTTTATATAATTTAATTAATATAGAAGTAGGATCTGTTGAGTCTGGGGGTGTTGATTTTAATTGACTATTTACTGCTATAAAATTTCTATTATTATCAAATGAAATATAGAATTCATCTGCATTTTCTCGTGCACTAATTTTATTAATAAAATCTTTATAATAGTTTTCTATTTGTGTTGGTGAAAGAAAATTATTTTGTATTCTTAATTCTGTTCTATCCCCAGATATTTCTGATATAAAATAAGGATGGCCTCCATAATTAGTTACATCTACAGGATTTTTTTCATCTGCTGGGGTTATACTATCAATAGATAATTCAGATCCTAATTCATAATCTATAAAATTATAAAGAGCATAATACATACCTGAAGAATAACCTTGACTAATAACATCTTCTTGGGGATTTAATTCAAATTTGTTATAACTAGAAGTTGTTGAAGTAGTACTGGATCCCGGAGAAGAGGGTAAAAAAGATCCATTAGCTTCATAATCAGGATTTTGATATACTAAAGTATGAGAATAATCATAAATAAATAATTGAGTTTTACTTTGAAAGGGTGTAAATGAACCTGTTAATTCTACTGAAGGGACAATAGCATCTAAACTTAATTCATAACCTTCTTGAAGAAATATCTCTGCATTTATTTGAGTAATTGAAGAAGAAATCATATCGTCATTTATTTTTATTATTATCTTGTTTGTAAATCAACTGGTGCTAAAGGAATATCTGATAAATTATCTCTAGGATTTCCTGATTCTTCTGCTTCAAAAGCTCCTTCTAAATTAGTAGCTTCTTTAATTAAGTTTAAATTTTCTGTTCTTAATTCAGCTATTTCATCTAATAAGGCTTTTATTTCATCATTTATAGTTGCAAAATCAGCATATTCACCACTAGTTTTAGCAAGATACTGATGAGATTCTATTTCTCCAAGCTTAGGTATAATGTAAAAGAATTTATCATAAAGATACCAAAAATCAGATAATATAGCTAAATCTCTATCAAAAAATGATGGGTTTGGGACATCAACTAATTGAGTAAATTTAGTATCTACAGTTTCATTAAATTTATCTTTATCAAATCTTTGGGCTTTTAATGTTATATTCTTCATTATCCATTTATTACTTTAAACATTATATCTTCATTAAATACCTTTGTAGTATTATCAATTGTAGTTTTTAATAAAATAGTATAATATCTTTCAGGTTCTAATCCTCCCATATAAATATCAAAATAACTTGAAGTTGTATCAGCACTTATTTGAGTATAAGTAGTATCAAAATTAATTACATATTCATTAGTTTCTGAATCCTTTATAGAATAATATGAATTTTTTGGTAAATAATAGTTTGTTAAATATCCTGAAGCCGTTTGAAATACTTTTGCTGGGTATTGAGGAACTGCTGCTATTCTAAATCTTTGAATACTTTCAGAATAATAAATTCCATCATTATTATATGAAGATATAAAAGCTTCTGGTTGGTATAATTCATTCATTTTAGAAGAAGTAAAATAAGAAAAATCATCAAATTTAATTTCTAATTGAGGGGGGTATATAGTATTAGTATCTACTGAGTAATATTTAAAGGTAGATGCTTGAGATTGAGAAGGGATAAATTCAACAGATGAGGTTTGTTTAACAATAAATCCTTCATTTGGTATATCTCCACCAGTAATAATTTTAGATTGACTTATCCAAATATCTACTGTGTTAGTTACATCAACGTTTAAATCTATAGTATCAGAATATGTAAAAGTTTGAGTTTGGATAATATTTTTCGAAGTAGTTGATCCTGTATACCAAGTTCCACCTCCACCACCCCCATAATTAATATTAAATGATCCTGTTGTATTTTGAGCAAAATTTGGGTTAGAAGAATTAAACCATTCTTTGGATTCAATTGATGCTGTCCAACTACAACCATTTGTACTAATAGGAGAATTTCCAAATCTTCCTGTTCCCATATCCCAACTTTGTGAAATAGGATAAACTTTTAAATATGAAGTAGAATTTAAATTTGTTACTACAGCAGCATAATTTTTTAAATCAGATCCCCAAGGTTTAGGTAAAAAATCACCTGCTGTTAAGGTATAAGATGCTGTTGTAAATCCCCCTGTTGCTTTTTTTAAACCGCTTATTATTACTTTATCCCCAGGTTTATAATTTTTTCCTCTAAATTCTCTATTTTCATTTGCAGTTCCCCCAATATAAGTTGATATAATTGTTCCTGCTGTTGTATAAAGTTCTACAAATGCTCCTATACCATTTCCTGTAGATGATGTAAGGGGATAAAATAAATTTACCCCACCTACACTAGCATCTAAATCTATTGGATTATCAACTATTGAAGAAAATATATTTCCATTTAAATAATTTATATTTGAATTAGATTGTGAACCTGAAATGTAAGTATCATAAGTTCCATTAATTTCATTTTGTGAAAATTTCATTAGATATCTACTAGTTTGTGCTTTATCATTTAGTAAATAAGTAGATGCTTCTAATATTTCATCTAATCCAGTATTCATTAGAGGATTTTGAGTATATAATGTAGAATCTTTTGAAGGGAATAGTTTATAAATTGCCATAGGTTAGATTGAAAAGTTTTTTAATTTATCAAGTGATGGTTTTACACCTTTAGGAACTATATTTTCATCAATAGTTGTAGGTATACCTCCAGGTGTTGGTTCACCTTTTTCTCCTTGTATTACTTGTTCTATTGCTTTACTAGGATCTGCTAATACCTCTAAATAGGTTCTATTAGGAGTATACTGTTGTAATGTCATAGTTTCTAATACACCCCCATCTTCTGTATCATTAGTAGTATCAATAAATTTTGCTCTTGTAGGATATCTTAAAACTTTATAATTTCCTCCATCTAAAAATTTAGATTTTATACCATTTGCAGCTGATGTTCTATTAGGGCCTCCAGCAGCTCCTTGTTCTATTCCTGCTTCTGAATTTTCAACATCTAAAGCTGTTGTTTTAAATGTATTTGTTAATGGAGATTCACCATCTGTAGCTCTTACTATACCCTCATTATTAGTATAAAAAGGATTTTCAGGAGTATAATTTTGGGTAAAATTTGATGGTGAGTCATTTGTAGCTCCTCCGTCTATAGGAGTACCATCTATAGGTTGAGATTTATTTTGACTGTTATATATTTCTAATAGACTTTTCATTTTTTTATTTTTATAATGGTACTACTCTTCCAGTAATATCAACTCCAGGATATTTTAATTCAAAAACCATGGGATCAACTGAAGGATAAATAACTCTATTGTTTGTAGCTGCATTAATATCATATGAATAATCACTATATCCCTTACTTGCTCCTGATATGTTTTTAATTTCAACATTTATTACTGTTTGTACTCCTTCTACTTTATCTAGAAGTATAGTTAAACTCTTTAATAAAATAGGTTGGTTAATATTAAAATTATCTATATTAAAATAATTTGTTAATTCATTTATACAATTAAGAATTACAGTATTATTATTAAAATTAGGTAATACTATTATATCAAAATTACAAATTATATTAATTATATAGGCATCTTTTATTTTTATAGAATCATTAATCATTCTATATTCAGATAAATAAGTTTTTAAATTTTGTTTTAAGGTTTGGGATGCTGTTCTTAAATGTTTTTGAGAATTATAAGACAATACATACATATCTAAAATAGTAGGTAATTCACCTAATTGATATTCTGCTACTTTAGTAGGTTGAATATAGGATTTTGCTATAGTACCCATATTTGAAGGCATACTTAATGATCTAATTAAATAATCCTGTTGTGTAACTGTCCTTAATTGATTTTGAAAATTACCTAAAGCATTTTGTCTTATTTCCTCTATAGTATCTGCTCCTTGTCCTCCATCAGCTGCTTGTATATTATTAGTAGCTACAGATTCAAAAATAGTATTTGCTAGTGTTGAATTTGTAATATTAGGATTAACAAACTGAATATCAGTAGTATTGAAAATTGTTAAGGCACCAGAAGCTACATTTGCAGCTAATCCTCCTCCTACTAAATACCTAAATGTTAAAACTGTATTAGATGGAGCTATTCCATAAGTATCAGTAAACATAAAATTTAATGGGGAATAAGCTGTAGTTAATTTATCTTTAGAAAAAGCTAAACCTGTTCCTACATTATCGGGATTTGGGACTAAATTTTCATCATTATCACTTACAGTCCCGGCACCAAATCCTAATTGTAGTTGTGTAGAGCTTAAAAATCTTGTAGTAAACCTTCTTTGAACTTGTTTTAAATTTAATAAATTAGGGGCATCATCTTGTATTGCATTTGGGTCTGTATAACTTGCGTTTATTTTTGTAGTAAAAACAGTATCTTGTGCCAAATTTAATACTTCATACCACTCATTACCCCCACTATCAAAACAATCTAATACACTAATTATACTAGTATCATTTAAGGTAACAGTTGGAAATTTACTTGGAGTTGTAAAGGTAAATTCTTTTGATTTTACAGTTCCTGAAATACTTTTTCTAGTTTTCTTTAATAAAAATCTAGTTGGGTTAACTCCACTTAAAGAATATATTGAAACTTCTGTAGGATCTTGAGATGAGGATACTGAAAAATCACAAATATCTTCTGTAATAAAATTTAAAGAAGAGTTTGTATTAGAAGTTAATTGAAAATTTTCAGGAATTCTTAAAGCATAATCATAATCAGGAACATATTCCCCATTTGATGCTATTTTTGCTGGGAGTTGTTGGTAAATAGATATATCAGTTGTTGCTACTGTTGTTACTTTAGGTCTAGAACCCAACATATAAGCTAAATCAAATAAATTTGATTCTTGTCTAGCATATTGTATAAAAGTTTCTTGAATTTGATTATCTAAATAAAAAGATAAAACATCTCCTACATAAGCAGCCATTTCAATAAATAACATTCCAGTTGAATCATTAGAGAAATCATTATATGTATTTGGAAAATACGTTTGTGAATAATTTATAAGAGAATCTCTAAAAGTATTAAAATCTCTATTAGTATATGTTATATTTCTTTGTAAGTTTGCCATTATTGTAGTGATATATTAATTTCATCTTCAATCCCTATATTTAAAATTAAATAAGTTATAAATAAATTTATTGTATTTCTATCAGGTTCATTTTCAAATGTTATTTCTTTTACTTCTATTGAAGGAAAATTAATTGCTATATTATCTCTAATTCTATCTTCAATTGCTACATTTGTCCCATCACTAATTCCCTCTCCAATAAAATCTCTTAAATTTGCTCCAAAATTAGGTTTCATTACTCTTTCACCTTTATTAGTTAATAACCAATTAATTAAATTAGTTCTTATTACTTCTTCTGCAGTATATGTAGGATTAAATACAGCGTTTCCTGATAATGGAAAACTAAAACCTTGAGCAGCACTACCGCTGCCTATTAAAGAAGTAGGTGTAGAAATAATTTCAGCCATTATTTAGTATTCATTAGATTCATTATTTGATCCATACCTACATTTCCTGGCGGTAAAGAACCATTTGTCATATCCATTGAAGGGTTTGGTTGAAAAGTTTGAGCATTATTACTTGTAAAACCTGCTGAAGTTTCTCCTAAAATGTTTTGATAAGCCTTTCTTTTATCTTGTGAAGACATTACTGGGGTTGTTGGTGAAGGAGTTGGAGGTAAGGTTGGAACTGAAGGATTAAAAGATTCCATTACTGGTGTTTGTGTGATTACTTTTGGAGATTTTACTGCCTCTAAAAGTATATCCTTTAATTCTTCTTGTATTACTTCTCTAACAGTTTCTTTTAATACTTTTTTTAATTCTGTTAATTTCATCGTTAGTTTTATTATAAATATTATTAATTTATGTTTTTATATCAATTATAACCCCGTTGGTGTAGGTAAACTATTTTTACCAAATTCAAAATACCAAGGATCAGTTGAATCTATATATTGATTTGGATCCTTATCATCTATTGAACCAGGGCTAGTATTAGGGAATTTAAGATACCAAAAAGATAATTCTGATGTTGCAAGTGCATTTGCATTATACCACTCTACCCCTAATGCTTCTCTTAATTTTATAAATAATTGAGTTTTAGAAAAAGAAAGGAAGTTTCCATTTATACCAGCCCCTATACCAGTTGGGTTGTAATAAATTACTGGTTTTCCATCAAATATTGCTTCCTCTGGATATGAACCTGGTACTGTATTTTCAATAAACCATAGAGACCAAATTTTATCAACTTCCCATTCCCATAACATTTTAACTTCCTCAAATGAAATGGGTGAAGCTCCATCCCCAGCAATTGCAAACCCACTAATATTAGGCATATTATATCCTATTCCTCTACTAAGAAAAAATTCTGATAAAGGATCATTAAATGAAATTTCTGGGTTTTGTAGGCTTAAGTAATTAGCTTCTTCAAATACAGCTTGCATTAAACGTTTTCTTTTTGTTATTTCAGGTCTTAAACTTTCAAAAGATCCTAAGTTATTATTATTTGTAGCAGTCTGACTTAACCTAAAAGCATATGGGTATAATTTTGTTGTATTAATAAATACATTATCACCTTCATTTTCCCAAGTTTTCTTTGTAGAATTAAAAGCACCACCAAAAGCATTAGCTTTATTTTTTAAATCAATACCTTTTTTTCTTAACTGGCTTATGTATCCTTTAATTTTTATTTCATCTGTAACTCCTCCTAAAAATAAATTTTTAATAGTTGAGTCTAATATTCTATCTCCTTCTTTCCATTCATATCCTTCATTAGCTACTGCTTGTTCTAAAAGAGTTCTAGATTCATTAAAAGCATCTTCAACTAATGTTGGATAATATCCTTTATTTGGTCCTTTATTTTGGGATAATTCCCAAGCCATTTCATATAATTCATTTGCTTCTTCTTGGTTAGCTCCATAAATAGACATTAATATTATAATTTGTCCTGCTTTATATATAGCTTTTAAGGGATCTTCAGCTGGTGGAGGTGGTGGAAAGATTAAATCTTTAGTATCAATTAACCATTTCATTTCTTCAATTAAAATAGAAGTTGAAGATGAAAATGATTTATCACCATATAAAAATTCAACAGGAGTACCTTCTTTATAATATTCTCCAGGTGGGGGTACTGATTCTTTATTTTGAGCAGTTATTTGTTTTTTTATAAAAGAAAAATCATCTTCATTTAAAAGGGTTAATCTTAAATAATAATCACCATATAATAATCCAGGAGGCTTTAGTAATAAATTTTCTAAATCTTCCTCAGTTAAAACTTCTATAAAATTACCTGTTGTAGCATTTAGTGTAAGTGGGTTAGATACTATTCCATTAAAAATGAAATTACCATTAGCATCTTGTGTTACCCTTGGATCTTCTTCTAAACATTTATTTAGGGCAGCATCAAATTCTTTTAATTTAGTAATAATTCCTCCAACATCTTTTTTAATTAAATCTAAAGCATCAGGTATTGTATCTAAAGAGGCTTTAGATTTATCTATTAAAGTTCCTAAATTATCTAAAGCATCAGAAAAATTATTAAAAATATTTAATGGTAATCCCACACCTGGAGGAACAGCTGAAGGTGCAGGTAATTGTTTAATTATTGTTTTTCCTTTACCTAAAGCATCTACTGCTGATAATGAACCATCTGCTACTTTATTTAGGGTTGCTATTTTTTGTTCTATTTGTTGTAATGCACCATTAATTTGGTTTTTTTGATCTATTAAAAGTGCTAATTCATTAGTTGTTGGACAACTATCTTTAAATTGTGAAATTAATACATCTAAAGTTTTATTAAATTGAAAAGTAACTTTAGTTATACTTGTTACTATTTTAGATATGAATTTTGCTAAAGCCATTATAAAGTTCTTGTTGTTTTTGATTTATAAAATTCAATGGAAGTTAACATAGCTTGTGCTTGTAAACCTACTTTAGTAGCTGTTTGAGCAACTGCAATATTAGGAGTAAAAGGTACAGGTGTACCTACAGTTCCTAAAGCTGTAGTTAAAGATGCTAAATCAGTAAGTAATTTTTGAAAATCACCTAAAAATTTATCTCCTAATATTAAAGGTTCAGTAGTACTTTCTTCCTTATCTCCTAACATTATTTTAGTCCCAACTTTAACAACAAAATTAGAGGGGGTATCAAAATTAAAACCTTTTTGAGCTCCAAAAGATATTGTTCTTGCAGAACTAAGTAAAATATGATCATTTTTAGAATTAAATAATAAACGACCTGAATTAACAATAACTTGAGAACCATTATATAAATTAGGTGAGCTAGGAACTTCACCAAAGGCCGGTGTATATGAACTATAATCAGTACTAGCTGCTCCTATAGGTATTTTTTGATTTGATGTTAAGTATATAGATGATTTATCTGTATTAATATTTTCTACTTGTGGTATCCAAGGATCATTTTCAGTTTCGGATTGACCATTTTTTATAATAATTATAGGTTCACCACTCACTCCACTATCTGACCAAGGGTTTAGAGGTGTACTATCATTTATAGTACTACCTAATCTTAAAGTATTACCCCATCTTCCCTCTAATAAAACATCACCTTCATAGGGTTGTAAATTTCTAATTCCAGTTCTTTCTTTAAAAGTATTTCCTAAATTAATATCACCATCTTCTTCATTGGTTTGGACTTCAACCCCAGCTTCAGTTTCAGAATAATTTTCTGCATTTGTAGGACTATTAGCAAGTGGGTTTGGGACTGCATTATGATGAATACTATTCCATATATTAATACTTTGAAAATAATAAAATTGTTTACCCCCATCAACATTTACCTGTAATGTAGCATCAGGAAGAGACATTACATATACAATTTCATTTATTAAAGGTAATAGTTTAATATTAGAATATAAAGGACGAGCTAAACTAAAAGAATCTAAAGATTTATTACCCGGATTATTTATTTCTTCAAATAATATACTACCTATACTAGCATATTGTCCATAATCATCCCACTGAGTGGGATAATCTTTATCATTAAAAAAAATATATTTAACCCTTACTGGGAATATTGTAGGAGTTGATTGATTTTTGGAAGATTTAGAACTAAAAGAAGATAAACCTGTTGGAATTTTAGCCATTATTTATCTTTTTTTAGATCTTTAGATACTCTTTCTAATTTATCCATTTCAGCTAATAATTCAGCTTTTTCTTCTTCAGAAATTCCAAATTCGCTTTCATCATTAATATTATTTACTGCTCTTTGGATAATAGTAGCCATTTTAATTAATTGTTCATCGTTTTTAACTCCTATTTCTAAATATTCTTTTATTAAAGGTACTATTAAAGTAGCATCACCTATTTCTTGAATTAAAGGTTTTAACTCACTTATTAAAGAAGTTATTTGTTGTTTTTTAGTAGTTTGA
>TARA_R110002049_G_scaffold198895_3_pt1 | contig 12064 bp, 6 predicted proteins | sample TARA_R110002049 | Tara Oceans TARA_R110002049 (sample SAMEA4396941) | marine metagenome | biome: Polar Biome; feature: [SRF] surface water layer (ENVO:00010504); material: water (ENVO:00002006), including particulate matter (ENVO:01000060) such as... | depth 5 m | reverse complement strand
CTCCAACACCTGCGAGTTGATCTTCCAGGACTGTGAAGTGCCCGCCGAGAATATCCTCGGCGAAGAGGGGCAGGGCGTAAAGGTCTTGATGAGCGGGTTGGATTTTGAACGCACCATCTTGTCCGGCGGACCGGTAGGCATCATGCAGGCCTGTCTGGATATCACCATTCCGTATATTCACGACCGCAAGCAATTCGGCCAGTCCATCGGTGAGTTCCAGCTGATGCAGGGTAAAGTCGCCGATATGTACACCGAACTGAACGCGTCCCGCGCCTATCTGTACGCAGTGGCCAAAGCCTGCGACAGGGGGCAGGAAAGCCGCAAGGATGCCGCCGCCGTGATTCTCTATACGGCTGAGCGCGCAACGCAGATGGCACTGCAGGCGATACAGGTATTGGGCGGCAACGGTTATATCAATGATTTTGCCACTGGCCGTTTGTTACGCGACGCCAAACTGTACGAGATCGGTGCCGGTACCAGTGAGGTTCGCCGCATGTTGATAGGCCGCGAGCTGTTCAACGAAACCCGGTAGCGCCCACGGTTCACAGGGTTTCCTTTCACATTTGACGACTGTGCAGGTAGCAATATGGGTATTCTGACATCCCGGGTGAATACACGATCGGATGACTTCGCTGCCAACAGGCAGCATATGCAGGCGCAGGTTGCAGACCTGAAGGCGACGCTGGAAACGATCAAGCAGGGCGGTGGAGAGCGCGCGAGAGAGCGTCATACCTCGCGCGGAAAACTGCTGGCCAGGGACAGGATCGCCGCACTGATCGATCCGGGCTCACCGTTTTTGGAGTTGTCGCAACTGGCTGCGATGAATGTGTATGGCGAAGACGTCCACGCCGCCGGTATTATCACCGGTGTCGGTCGCGTGCACGGCCAGGAGTGCATGATTGTCGTCAACGATGCCACGGTGAAGGGTGGAAGTTACTACCCCCTCACCGTGAAGAAACATCTTCGCGCGCAGACCATCGCGCAGGAGAACAATCTCCCGTGTATCTATCTGGTGGACTCCGGCGGCGCCAACCTGCCGCGCCAGGATGATGTATTCCCCGATCGCGAACACTTCGGGCGGATATTTTATAACCAGGCCAATATGTCCGCGCTCAATATTCCCCAGATTGCGGTTGTGATGGGGTCCTGTACTGCCGGCGGCGCCTATGTGCCGGCCATGGCCGATGAATCCATCATCGTGAAGGAGCAGGGCACGATTTTTCTGGCGGGGCCGCCGCTGGTGAAAGCGGCCACGGGGGAGGTGGTCAGCGCGGAAGAATTGGGCGGCGCGGACGTGCACTGCCGCACCTCAGGGGTTGCCGATCACCTCGCGCAGAACGACCACCATGCGCTGCAACTGGCGCGTGATGCCATCGCCCGGTTGAACCGCGTCAAACCCATTTCACTGGATGTGAAGGACACGGTGGAGCCGTTGTACGACAGCCGGGAGATCTACGGCATCATTCCCAAGGATGCGCGCCAGCCCTACGATGTGCGAGAGATTATCGCCCGCACGGTCGATGGTTCCGAGTTCCACGAGTTCAAGGCGCTCTACGGCACCACGCTGGTGTGTGGGTTTGCGCGTATTTTTGGCTATCCGGTGGGGATCGTCGCCAACAACGGTATTCTGTTCGGCGAGTCTGCGCAAAAAGGCGCACACTTTGTCGAACTGTGCGCACAGCGCAAGGTGCCGCTGGTTTTCCTGCAGAACATCACCGGCTTTATGGTGGGCAAGCAGTATGAGAACGACGGCATTGCCAAGCACGGCGCCAAGATGGTGACGGCTGTCGCCACTGCGCAGGTGCCGAAGTTCACGGTTTTGGTGGGCGGGTCATTCGGTGCCGGCAACTACGGTATGTGCGGCAGGGCCTACGATCCGCGTTTCATGTTTATGTGGCCCAACGCCCGCATCTCGGTGATGGGTGGAGAACAGGCCGCCGGTGTACTCGCCCAGATACAGCGCGACCAAAAGTCGAAACGGGGTGAGGACTGGAGTGAGCAGGCGGAGGCCGCCTTCAAGCAACCGATTATCGACACCTATGAGGAACAGGGCCATCCCTATTATGCCTCCGCGCGACTGTGGGACGATGGCGTTATCGACCCGGCCGATACCCGTATGGTGCTGGGCCTGTCGATTTCCGCCAGCCTCAACAAGGCGATAGGGGATACCCGGTTTGGCGTCTTTAGAATGTAACAGGCAGTGTTGCTCTCCCGATGAATAGGAACGAACACGATGTTTGATAAGATCCTGATAGCGAACCGTGGCGAAATTGCCTGTCGCGTCATTCGCACCGCACGCACCATGGGCATTCGCACGGTGGCGGTTTACAGCGATGCCGACAGGGACGCGCTGCATGTGACAATGGCCGATGAGGCGATTCACATCGGTGCGGCCCCCTCCAGGGAATCCTATCTGCAGTTCGATAAAGTCATTGATGCCGCACTTAAAACCGGCGCGCAGGCAATTCACCCCGGCTATGGCTTTCTGTCCGAGAATGCGGCGTTCTGCCAGGCCTGTCGCGACAATGACATCACGTTTATTGGCCCGCCGATGGGGGCGATAGAGGCGATGGGTTCCAAGTCTGCCGCCAAAACGATAATGGAGGAGGCGGGTGTACCGCTGGTGCCTGGCTATCACGGTGCGGATCAGAACCCCCAACTGCTGCGCCAGGCCGCGGACGATATGGGTTACCCCGTGCTGTTAAAAGCGGCCGCCGGTGGCGGAGGAAAAGGCATGCGGCAGGTGTGGAATGCCGCAGAGTTCGATGAGGCACTGGCCGCCGCCAAGCGTGAATCCATGAATGCCTTTGGCGACGACACCATGCTGGTTGAGAAATACCTTACGCAACCGCGGCATGTCGAGATACAGGTGTTCTGTGATCAGCATAAAAATGCCGTGTATCTGTTCGAGCGCGATTGCTCGGTACAGCGACGTCACCAGAAGGTTATTGAAGAGGCACCGGCGCCGGGCATGACACCCGCGTTGCGCGAGGCCATGGGGCAGGCCGCGATCCAGGCCGCGCTGGCCATCGACTATGAAGGGGCGGGGACGGTAGAGTTCCTGCTCGACAGCGATGCATCGTTTTACTTCATGGAAATGAACACGCGCCTGCAGGTGGAGCACCCGGTCACTGAGATGATCTCCGGGCAGGACCTTGTCGAGTGGCAGTTGCGCGTTGCCGATGGCGAGCCGCTGCCACTGGCGCAGGAGCAACTGGCCATCAACGGCCACGCGTTTGAAGCGCGCATTTATGCCGAGGATCCGGAGAACGATTTCCTGCCGGTGACGGGAACTCTGGCATTTGTGCAGCCCCCCGAAACCAGCCCCCATGTCCGAGTCGATACCGGCGTTCGCCAGGGTGATGAGGTGAGCGTGTTCTACGACCCGATGATCGCCAAGCTGATTGTCTGGGATGAGGACAGGGACAGGGCGCTGGGTCGCTTGACCCGCGCCCTGAGTGAGTACCGTATCAGTGGCACAACGACGAATATTGACTTTCTCTACAACCTGGCGAGCAGCCAACCGTTCAGGGACGCCGACCTCGACACAGGTTTTATCGACAAGCACCACGCCGCGATCTTTCACGACGGTGTACGCGATATCGAAAAGGATCTGCCACTGGCCGCGCTCTATCTGCTGCTGCGCCAGAATGAGAAAGCCGCCCAAGCGTATACACTTGCCGGCGGCAGCGGCCCACAGGACGCCACTTCGCCCTGGCATCTGAACAACGCCTGGCGATCAGTGGAAGACAATATCCATACCCTGAACATTGTTCTGCATGAAGCGCAATACCAGCTGCAGGTGGAACAGAAGCAGTTCGGTACCACCACGCGCTACACGATCAATCATAATGGTCAGACAGTCGCGGCACAGGGCACATTGCAAGGCAGTATGCTGCGAGCCGAGCTCGATGGCTACCAGTTCAATGCCACGGTAGCCGAGCACGATGACAGCTTCAGCCTCTACACCGCCGACAGTGCTCTTACGTTCAGGCAGGCAGAGCCGGATCTTGGCGACGCCGGGCAACAGGATGCAGCGGGTGGTTTGATCGCACCGATGAACGGTACGATGGTGGCACTGCTGGTGGATGTGGGCGCAAGCGTGAGCAAGGGTGATCCCCTGCTGGTAATGGAAGCGATGAAAATGGAACACACCATCCGCGCTCCCGACGATGGACATGTTGTCAGTTTTTTCTACCAGGCGGGCGAACTGGTGGATGGCGGTGCGCAGTTGCTGGAGTTCAGCACTGGCGAATAGCGTTTAAACAGAGGTAGTCAGGCACAGGTATGAAGATGGCACTTCCCCCCAGCGTTCACATCGTCGAAGTCGGGCCGCGTGATGGTCTGCAGAACGAGAAGGACATCATCCCCACTGCGATAAAACTGGAACTGATTCACCAGTTGGCTGACGCCGGGATTACCTATATCGAAGCGGGCAGCTTTGTGAACCCGAAATGGATTCCGCAGATGGCTGGCAGCGATGAGGTGTTGCAACAGATCGTGCGCAGGGAGGGTGTGACCTACGCGGCGCTGACACCCAATATGCAGGGTTACCAGCGGGCGGTAGAGTCCGGCGTATCGGAGGTGGCTGTTTTTGCGGCCGCATCGGAGGCCTTCAGTCAGAAAAATATCAATTGCTCCATCGCCGAGAGCATCGAACGCTTTGTTCCCCTCATGGCTGCAGCGGCAAATGACAACATTCCGGTGCGCGGCTACGTATCCTGTGTTGTGGGCTGTCCCTACGAGGGTGATGTAGCGCCTGAAAAAGTGGCCGATGTCGCACGGCATTTATATGACATGGGCTGTTACGAAGTGTCGATGGGCGACACCATCGGCGTGGGTACACCGGCGTCTGTCAGCGCGATGCTGGAGGCAACGCTCGAACATATCCCTGTAGCACAACTGGCCGTGCACCTGCACGATACCTACGGGCAGGCGCTGGCGAATATCTACGCTGCTCTGCAACTGGGCATCACCACGGTAGATAGCTCCGTCGCGGGGCTCGGCGGTTGCCCGTATGCGAAGGGTGCCTCGGGTAATGTTGCGACAGAAGATGTTGTCTATCTGCTGAATGGTTTGGGGATCGAGCACGGGATCGATCTGGATAAATTGATGGCTGCGGGCAATTACATCAGCCAGCAACTGGGGAGAAAAAGCGGCTCCAAGGTGGCGCTGGCTGCGCTAAAGTGAAAGCCCCCCAACGCACCCGTGCCACTGTTGATCTGGTTGCTGCGATATATGATGAGATCGCGGTTTCACTGCGACTTTAAATGAGCAGCGTGGAACTTGAGGTGATCCGCAATAAAGCTGGCGATAAAAAAATAGCTGTGGTCATAGCCCGCCTGCATGCGCAGTTCCAGCGGATAGCCACTCTCTTCAGCCGCAGCTTTCAGTGCATCGGGCTTGAGTTGCTCAACGAGAAAGTTATCCGCATCGCCCTGATCCACTAACGCAGGCAAGTGCGTGTCACTGTTCTTCATCAATACGCTGGCATCGTACTGTGCCCAATGCTCGCGATCATCACCTAAGTAGTTGGAAAATGCTTTTTCTCCCCAGGGGCAGTTCAGCGGGTTGCTGATAGGGCTGAAAGCCGACACCGACGTATACCTGCCGGCATTCCTCAGGGCGACAACCAGAGCACCGTGTCCGCCCATAGAATGGCCACTGATGGCACGCTGGTCACTGACCGGAAATTCGGATTCGATCAGCGCCGGCAGTTCTTTCACCACGTAGTCATACATCCGGTAGTGCGTGTTCCACGGGGCTTGTGTGGCGTTCACATAAAACCCGGCTCCCAATCCGAAGTCATAGGCGCCCTCGGGATCGTCGGGGACATCCTCGCCGCGCGGACTGGTGTCCGGCGCAACAATCGCTACCCCCAATTCAGCGGCGACTCTGTGCGCGCCGGCCTTTTGCATAAAGTTCTCATCAGTACAGGTCAGCCCGGACAGCCAGTACAGGACCGGAACCTTGTTACCGTTGTCAGCCTGCGGCGGCAAATAGATCGCGAAGCGCATTTGGCAGCCCAACACGTCAGAGACATGGCTGTACTGCCTGTTCCAACCGCCAAAACTCCGGTTGCTGCTGATGTTTTCAATTGTCATGGTGATAATTCCTGTGTCTCACGCCACTCTACCCGAGAGGGTTTGTTTGTCGAAATGGATAAAGGAGCGAATGCTCTTACCCTCGAGCATTCATGTGAATGCGTCCGCGATCTGATCAAGCCCGGGATTATAGCCGATAAAACCTGCCAACTGGGTCACATAAAATCTGCGCTTTTCTGCACTTTTGTTTCGAGCCTATGACTATCAATCAGTAGTATTACATCTACAGGAATCCAGGGAGACACACGCAGCGGCTTGTGCGTGCGCGACAAGGAGTGAGTTCCATCTGTAATAAGAGGCCGACATGCTGAGTAATGCGCCGTTATATTTTCTGCTGATTGCGGCGCTATGCGGCTGTGCGATTTTTCTGGTGACGCGCCGGGGGGTGTCGACACTGGCTTGTGTGCTGGTATTCGGCTCGGTGTTTCCGGTTCAAATGGCGTTCGAGAGATCCTATGTCGAGAATGAATGGCAGCGGGCCGAACTGGAGGCCGGAAGTGAGCTCAACTTTGCCGCACAGCGCCTGATGGGCCAGTTGGGTTCACATCTGGCGGCGGTGGAGGGTCTGGCTGTCTATATTGCCTCCAATCCCGATTTGAACCAGGCTGAATTTGAGGCTTTCGCAAAGGCCATCTTCGCGCGTCAGGGCTTCCTCATCAATATAGCCGCCGCCCCCGATCTGGTGATCGATATGGTGTACCCACTCACCGGTAATGAGCAGGCGTTGGGGCTGGATTATCTGAAAGTACCCTCGCAGCGCGATGCGGTGCTGCGCGCGCGCGACGAGGGCAAGGCCGTGCTGGCCGGCCCGGTGGAGTTGGTTCAGGGTGGTACTGCACTGATCGGTCGGCTGCCGGTATTTATTCCCCAGCAGGACGGAACCAGTAAATTCTGGGGCATCGTTTCGGCGACACTTGATGCCAACAAGATTTTTGCAGCGGCTGGATTGGAGGCAGGCCGGATGACCAGTAATATTGCACTGCGAGGCGTCGATGGCCAGGGTAGCCGCGGCAGTGTGTTCTACGGCTCGCCGGCGTTGTTCAGTGCTGAAGATGTGCTGCTGCTCCCGGTACCAGTGGCTTCGGGAAACTGGCTGATGGCGGCTGAATACTCCCCGTCGAGCTCCCTCGCCAGTGGTGTCTGGTTCCTGCGCATTGTCGCGCTGATTATTGCCGCGGGTTGGCTGATTTTCCTCGAGCACCTGCGGCGCACGCGCAGTAAACAGCACGATTACAAGCAGCGCATACGTGCTAACGAACAGCTATTGCAGGAAGCGGGTAAGCTGGCTGCAGTGGCCGGATGGAAAATAGACAAGAAAGCCGAGTTGCTTAATTTCAGCGAGGAATTCTCCAGAATAGTGGGGATTTCGCAGAAAAATATTGCCGCCCGTGAATACGTCCTGTCTGTGTTGCCGCAGAAATCCAAGACCCTGCTCGACCAGGCTGTGCGCAGGGCTTTCGCCAGAGGAGAGCCATTTGATATAGAACTGCCGTTCACGCGCGACGAAGAGCCGCGCTGGTTGAGGATTATGGGAAACCCCGTGCTGCAGGATGGCGGGACGATAGAGCTTGTGGGAGGCATTCAGGACATCACGGAACGCAAGGAGTTCGAGCGCACCATCGAGCGGCAGGCCACGCGCGATGGCTTGACCGGGCTACCCAACAGGCAGCAGTTCGACACCTTCCTTGACAGAGAGATGCTCGCTGCGCAGCGACGCCAGCAAAAGCTGGCGCTGTTGTTCATCGATCTGGACAACTTTAAATCGGTCAATGACAACCTCGGTCACAGCGGCGGGGATGTGCTGTTGGTGGCGGCAGCCGATCGCATCAAGGCCTGCACGCGCCGGTCCGATACAGTAGCGCGCCTCAGCGGCGATGAGTTCGCGGTAATTCTGCCCGACGTGTCATCCGCAGAAGCGGCGGCACTGGTGGCGCAGAAAATTGTCACCGCCATGCGGGAGCCTTTCGAGGTTTATTCGCGGCAGGTGTATGTCAGTGCAAGTCTGGGGGTGGCCGTGTATCCGGATGATGGTACGGACACTGACACATTGCTTATCAATGCCGATCAAGCGATGTATGAGGTGAAGAAATGCCTGCGCAATGACTATTCGTTCTTTACGCGGGAGTTGCAACAGCGCTCCGAAGAGCGTCACCGGTTGATCAACCAACTCGCTGTGGCGGTGGCTGAACGCCGCCTGGAGGTTCATTACCAACCGATCGTGCCGCTGGACAGCTCCGGAAAAATGGCCTGTGAGGCGCTGGTTCGCTGGCAGGAGGACGGTGTCTATATCTCTCCGGAATCGTTTATCCCACTGGCCGAGGAGACCGGCCTGATCACCGAGATCGATCGTTTTGTGATGCACGAGGCCACGCTGTTTATGGAGTCGCTGCATGCAGACGGTCTGCAGCCACCTGATCTGTCGGTAAATATTTCTCCGCGCATATTTTTCGACAGAGTCGGCGAACTCGACCGCTGGATTGATGATGTAAAAGCCTGCGCTCGACGCACTGAACTCACTGTTGAGATAACCGAGCGCCTGTTGACACAGGACACACCCCACGCCACTGTCACGTTGCAGCAGTTGCGTGCCGCCGGGGTGAAGATCGCCATCGATGATTTTGGCACCGGGTATTCCTCGTTGAGTTACCTCGCGAAATTTCCGATCGACACACTCAAGGTGGATGCCTTTTTTGTCAGTAAGATTCCGGATGATACCTATGCGGTAACCCTGACGGAAACCATACTGGGATTGGCGCGCAAGTTGTCGCTGCACCTTGTTGCCGAGGGTGTTGAGACGGCTGAGCAAATGCAGTTCCTGCGCGATCGCGGCTGTGACAGCGCGCAGGGTTACTGGTTCAGCCGGCCGCAACCCAAACCGGAATTTAAAGCGTGGTTGGCGGCGTATTACGAGGCGCTGAACGGCAGCGGTAAGTCACCTGTTGCGCCCGCTATAGCCCGGCTGGTAACACCAGCCAGACATAAATAGAGCTACATCTGTTACCGCGGCAATGTCAGCGCCTGCCGGTGCCTGTTTACCAGTGCACGCCCCGCCACACTTGAGAGAACAGTTTCTGCGCCAGTGCCAGTCGCGATGAGGGGATACTCTCTTTCTCCAGGGCCGCCTCCTCCTCGCTGAGGCCGCGTGCGGCCGCCGAATCGGGAAAGAGGGCATACGCCTGACTCAGGAAGGCTTCCGTAACCGAGGGAATCGTCGACTGGGCTACCGCACCCGCCACGCCCAATTTGGTGGAAACACGCTTGGGCCTGGAAATAATCGCCTTGATGATCAGATCCCTGGCCTGCTCCGGCGACAGCGTTGGGAAGGCTTTATAGAGGCTGGTCGGCGCGATCATCGGGGTGCGCACCAGAGGCATATAGATGGTGGTGAAATCGATATTCTCAGCGGCGTATTCAGGTGCGGCACACAAGCTGAACGCATCCAGCGCCGCCTTGGAGGCCACATAGGCTGAAAAGCGCGGCGGACTGGTGAGCACACCTATCGAGGAAATATTGATGATCTGTCCATTTCTCTGCTGTTCCATCGATGGCAGGAAGCCCAGTATCAAGCGCAGGGCGCCGAAATAATTCAGCTGCATGGTGCGTTCGAAGTCATGGAAGCGGTCGTAGCTGTAGCGCACCGAGCGGCGGATGGAGCGCCCGGCGTTGTTTATCAGGATATCCACTCTGCCGTGGTCACGCAGGACGTCGGTGACAAGCTTGTCACAATTTTTCGCACTGGAGACATCGCAGGCATACGCCTGGGCTCTGCCGCCCTGCTCGGCGATCTCCGCCAGGGTTTCGTCCAGCTTCTCTACCGTGCGAGCGACAAGGATAACCGTGGCATCTGCCTGCGCCAGGCGCAGCGCGCATTCCTTGCCGATACCCGACGTGGCGCCGGTGACAACCACAACCTTGCCTCTCACCTTACGGCGCACCGCTGAGAGTGTCGGTCGACCCACCATTTGATTGAACAGGCCGTCCACCTCGGATATCAGCGACTTTGAATCGGGGCGCAAGAAATGCAGCCAGTAGTCCCATATAGCGGGTGCATAGTCCTCAAACGGCGGACAGGTGATGTCAGCTTCCGCCAGCAGGGCGCGCGTCGCCGTGGAGTCAAAATGGGTGGGGTAATTGATGTAGCCGACGACTTGCGGCGGAACGCCCATGCGCGAGAGCATTTTTTCACCCAGTGCTTTCACCGGCGGCAGGCGGCTGATGCCCTTGCCGGCCATTCTTGTTGCGGAATCCAGCAGTCGGACATCCAGTGTCTTCAGGCCCGGCCCGCCGGATACCTTCATCAGTTCTTTCAGCAGGTCGCCGACCCTGATGCCATCGGGATCGGTGATAAAAAAGCACTTCTGATCCTGCCCTGGACTGTGCGCGAGGTGATCGATGGCGTTTACGACATAATCCACCGGCACAATATTGAGCAGCCCGGCCTTGTGCAGCAGCAGCGGGAAACCTTCCGGTACCACTGAGCTCAGGTTTTTCAGTGTCTCAAAAAAATAGTAGGGGCCATCGATCTTGTCCATTTCCCCGGTCAGTGAGTGGCCAACGACCATGCCCGGGCGATAGATACGCCAGTTCATTTTGGTTTCTGCGCGCACCAGGCCCTCAGATTCATGCTTTGTGAGGAAGTAGGGGTGGTCCATCGCACCAGCTTCCTCGAACATATCCTCCGTGAATGTCCCCTCATACAAGCCGGCGGCGGCGATTGAACTCACCTGATGGAAACAGCCGGACTTTAGCGCCTTGGACAGGCTGATCGCCTGCTTGGTGCCGTTGACATTGCTGATTCGTTGACTTTCGGCGTCCGCCTTCATGTCATAGATCGCAGCGAGGTGGAAAAAATGATCGATCCTGCCGACGTGTTTCTTGATCCACGCGGGTTTAACACCCAGTCTGGGGCGGCTCAGGTCGCCTTCAACGGCAATGATCTGTTCCTCATCGGCGCCCCACAGTTCTCGCAGGCCAGCAACTTTCGGCATGGATTCCGGGCGCACAAGCAGATAGATGGTAGCGCCCCGATCGAGCAGCTTGGGAACCAGAAAACGACCGATAAAGCCGGTGCCGCCAGTGACAAAATAGTTCATATATGTGTCCTTAGTTATGGTTATGCCAGACAGGGTATCTATTCGCCTATGATAGACCACATTAGAGCAATCTGCAGCCCAAGTGAATCGCTGACTTTGGCGCGCGGTGATCTATGCGCTAGGATGTAACGTATCTAATGGATAATGACAGGCGAACGGTGCCACTGAGCCGGAAAATGGATAAATAATCCCGGGTTCCGCACAAGGCGTCATATTTTTCATACAGCGTGCCAGACAGGGAAATGGTATCCGCAAATGGTAGCTGAACAATCACTGCTGCACAGCTTTGTGTCCGTTGATGGGATTGCATCCCGTCTGCAGCGCTGTGCCGGGAATCCCTGCCTGTTGCAGGCATTCGATGCCTTGCCGCCAAGTTTGCCTGTTGCGCCACGGGATACTACGCAGTGCCAGTCATGGCCTGATGCTAGCGGCGAGCAGCCTCTGATTGCTGTGCGCTGTTACAGCACCGCAGGCGATCTAATCCAGTGCTGTGGTCACGGTCTGCTCGCCGCAGCACACAGCTGGCAGCGACGCCTGCAACGCCGCGCATTGAACCTCTCCATGAACGGGAGCCTCGTCGCCAGCTCGCGCGAGGGGGACATCACCTGGCTGCGGTTTAGCGGCATACACACCGTCGACTGCGCTGTTCCCGAATGGCTGGCGCAGGTGTTCAGCGCGGCATTGCCGGCGCAGGCGGCCGCGTTGGCGGGCGATGCGCAGGGCTACCTGGTAGTGCAGTGGCCGGACAGCTTCGATCTGCAGCAGCTAGCCCGCCCGGGAGGGGGGTTGTCCTCATTCACTGGGCGCGCCCTGATCTGCACCGCAGCCCGACCCGAGTGGGGAGACGGCGTCATACAGATGCGCTAT
>TARA_R110002049_G_scaffold73909_10_pt1 | contig 12075 bp, 5 predicted proteins | sample TARA_R110002049 | Tara Oceans TARA_R110002049 (sample SAMEA4396941) | marine metagenome | biome: Polar Biome; feature: [SRF] surface water layer (ENVO:00010504); material: water (ENVO:00002006), including particulate matter (ENVO:01000060) such as... | depth 5 m | reverse complement strand
AACATAATCTATAAATTCGTCTCCAGTTACATTTGAGGTTTCTTCTCCTACTATTTCGAATTTTTGCGTGTTAAACGCTTGCGCATCAATAATAGTTTGAATTTCAGAAATACGAGATTCAGTTCCTTCTTCAATATTTTCTATTAAAGTCATTTCATCATTAAAATGATTAATAGCAATAATAAATCGATAAAAACTGTATTGCATTTCTGGAATTGCAGAAGGTGCTTTTTTGTTTTTAAATTGAATATTTTCAAAATACTGAACAGAATCAAAAGTTGTATAACCATACAAACCATTAAATGATTTTAATTCTGCCGGACAATCAAAATCTATCGAATTTGTAAATTTATCAAATAACTTATAAAAATTCTTATCAATAGGTTGTTCATCTATTTGCTTGCCTTTATGAGTAACAGAGAATTGATAATTATCTACTTTCATAGAAACAATTGGTTCTACAGCAATAAAAGAAAAACTTTCTTCTTTACTATGATAATCTGAACTTTCTAAAAGTAATGTATTTGCAAATTTATCTCTAAAACGCAAGTACAAACCAACAGGTGTAACTGTATCTGCTATTTTAGTTTTGTGAATTGTTTTAAACTGTATTTTTTTCATTTTGTATGCTGAAATTGATTCAGTATTTTTTTTAATTAGCTGATGAAAAAATCATCAAAAAAAAAGGCTTATCGTGAGATAAGCCTTTTTTGTTATGTTATATACATATAGGTTTAGTTCTCACTTATAAATTAAGAGAGTTCCACCACCAAGATATGTTTTGTGTATTTTTCATTGAGTTACAAAAATAAGGTAGATTTTTAAATTAAGCAACCTTTAGAATGATTTTTATTTTCTTATTATTTTAACATTCATTTCTTCTACCTTTTTATCTGATAATATAGAAGGTGCATTAAACAATAAATCTTCTGATGAACCTGTCTTTGGAAAAGCCATTACTTCTCTAATAGAAGCTTTCTTTTCTAAAATCATCATTAACCTATCTATTCCCCAAGCAATTCCTCCATGAGGTGGCGCTCCGTATTGAAAAGCCTTATACATTGTTCCTACACTTTTTAACATTCCTTCTTTATCGTAACCCATATTTTTATAGGTTGCTTCTAAAATTTCTGCTTTGTGTGCACGAACAGAACCTCCACCAATTTCATAACCGTTTAAGATTAAATCGTATTGTTGCGCAATAATTGTACCTATCTCCTTTCCTTTTCCATTTATATGCTTTTCTAAATCGTAGATTGCTGGCATCGAAAAAGGATTGTGTGTAAATGTCCATCTTCCTTCGTCTGTTTTTTCAAACATTGGAAAATCTACTACCCAAGCTGGTCTTAATTCTTTAGGATTTATTAACTTTAAAATACGCCCCATTTCTTGACGAACGGCATCTAACGCTTTGTTTGCAGTAGCATAATCAGCTGCAGAAAAGAATACAATATCTCCTATTTTTGCTTCTGTAGCTTTTATAATATTAGCTGCAATATCTTCACCTAAAAACTTAATTATTGGCGATTGTAAATCATTTTCATTCACAATAATATATGCCAAACCTCCTAATCCATTTTGTTGTGCAATGCTAGTCAAGTTTTCTATCTGACCTTTAGACATTCTTTTATTTCCCTGCTCTTCAGCAGAAACCTTAATACATTTTACAATTCCACCTTCTTCTATTGGCTTGCTAAAAACTTGGAATGTTGTATCTTTTACAATATCTGTAATGTCTTGCATTTGTAATCCGTAACGTAAATCTGGTCTATCACAACCATATTTATCCATGGCATTTTTATAGGTAATTACTTCAAAAGGATGTAAAATCCATTTTTTACCATATATTTTACGCACAACTTCGTTAAACATTTTTGTGTTTAAATCTACAATTTGCTGCATACTTGCGTACGCCATTTCTATATCTAATTGTGTAAATTCTGGTTGTCTATCTCCTCTAGAATCTTCATCTCTAAAACAACGTGCTATTTGAAAGTATTTTTCAAAACCACCTACCATTAACATTTGCTTAAATTGTTGTGGTGCTTGTGGTAACGTATAAAAAGAACCAGCTTGTTTTCTTGTTGGTACAATAAACTCTCTTGCTCCTTCATCTGTTCCTGCTGTTAAAATAGGAGTTTCAATTTCTAGAAACTCTTCTTCATCTAAAATGTCTCGCAGTAATTTTATTACTTTATGTCTATTTACAATTGCTTTACGAACCTCGTCATTTCTATGATCTAAAAACTTGTATTCAAAACGAACCTTCTCGTTACTTTTAAATGCTCTTTTAATTTCGAAAGGCAATGTTTTAGAAAGGTTTAAAATATCTAAATCTGAAGTTTCTAATTCTAACTTACCGGTTCTTAAACCAGCATTGTAATCGTCTTCATTTCTTTGAACTACAATTCCTGTTACAGAAATAACAGATTCTGGTTTTAATTTTACCAACTCATCTAAATTAGGAAAAGATTCTCTACTTAAACGAACTTGAAAAATTTGATTACTTGAATCTCTTAAATCTATAAACATTAATTCTCCATGATCTCTAACACTAGAAACCCAACCAGATAAAGTTACTTTTTCTGTAATTGAAGCTTCTGATAATTGAGATATTTTATGAGTTCTGTATTCTTCTTTTATAATAATTGGAATTTCAGGTAAAGTTTCCTCTTCAATATTAGTTTTTGACTCATCTTCATTTGCTACTAACTGCTCGCTTTTAGTTGTAGTTCTTCCATTTCCAACTCCTCCTGAAAGTTGTTTTAAAACTCCTGTTCTAATTACTTTTCCAGAAGCTCCTTTACCAATAATAGCAATTACTTTACCTACAAGAATACCTGCTTTACCTTGGTTTCCTTCTTTAATATCTTTTGCTATTGCTTCGTTTTCTGATATTACTTTTGCTATTGCTGCAATAATTTCAGTTTCAGAAATAGTATTGTCTTCAAAATACTTTTTATAATTAAAATTAGCATCTTTTAAATAAGATGAAATTCCGTTTTGAACTAAAACAGAAGTTATTTTATCATCTTTAAATAATTGAAAAATAGTAATTAAATCTTCTATATTATGAATGTTTTCATAAGCATCTGCATCAATATTATTTACTAACGTTTTTGCTACAAAAGAAGGATCTTGAATGGCATTATTAATTGTCATAAATGTTTTAGAACGAATTGCATCTGCTGTAAAAAACTTTGCATCTTGTGGTAAAACATTTCCTTTAATTAAAACAGATTCTACAGCATATGGTAGCGCGCTTTCATCTATCTTAATATTTTCTACAACATCTTTTATAGAAACAAAAGGTAAATCTGGTTCAGAAATAAAACGATAATCTGCTTCAAATTCCTTTTTACGCATTGTTTTGGTTTGCTTTAAATCTGCATCCCACAAAACCGTAGTTTGGTCTGGTCTAAATTCTTTATGTTCTGTAAAATAGTTTAATTGCTTTTCTATTTCTTCCTTTAAAGCTTCTACCATAAACTTAAAAGAATTTAAGTTTTTGATCTCTGTTCTTGGGTTTAAACCGGTAGTTCCTATTTTTCTTAATGAAACCGAAACATCTGATTTAAATTCTCCTTTTTCTAAATTTGCTTCAGAAATTCCTAAATTTTGAACAATACGCTGAATATATTGTGCATATGTAGAGGCATCTTCAATATTTCTAATACAAGGATCTGTTACAATTTCTATTAACGGAACACCTGCTTTGTTAAAATCTACTAAAGAAATTTTCTTTTCGTGCATTAATTTTGCAGCGTCTTCTTCTATATGTGTTTGTGTTAAACTTACTGTAAATTGAGTTCCATCATTTCTATAACAAGAAATTGCTCCATCTGGAATTACAGGGTTATGAAACTGTGTAATTTGTATGTTTTTGGGGTTGTCTGGATATTCGTAATGTTTCCTATCCCATGAAATAACTTCATTAGAAAAAGTAGATTTTACGGCTTTACCAAAATAGATAGCTTTTGTAATTGCTTCTTTATTTATAGCTGGTAAAACACCCATTTGACCTGTACAAACAGAACAAATATTTGTATTAGGAATTTCTGTTTCTTCATTAGGACAAGAACAAAATAATTTTGTCTTTGTATTTAAACGAACATGCGTTTCTAAACCGATAATTAATTCTAAATCGTGTGCTTTTAAAGCATCATTTAATTGTGGTAATTCCATTATAAAATATCGTTTAAGAAGTTAGCAAATTGTAAAACTTCCGCATCTTTTTTCTTATCTGCTGTAATTTGTAATCCTGTAGTAGTTCCTTTTGGTATTGTTAGTGTAGGTAATTCTCCTAAACTAAAACCAACTGTGTATGCATCTGACAAATACATCGCTAAAGGATCATTTAAACTCTCGCCAATTTTTGGAGGATTTGCTGGCGTTACTGGTGACAAAATAATATCTACTTCCTCAAAATCTGAACTAAACCTTGCAGAAATTTGATTCCTTAAATTTTGTGCTTTTAAGTAAATTTCATCAGAAAAACCTTGAGATAATACTTGGTTTCCACCAATAATTCTTCGTTTTGTTTCCTCAGAAAACTTCTCTGAACGTGTAATTGAGTATGTATCCTTTAAATTCTCTCCTTCAATTCTTGCTCCGTAATTTGTACCATCTAAACGAGACAAATTAGAAGCCGTTTCTGCCATTGCTAATGTGTAATAAGTAGAAACTAAAATATCTGAATTAAAGAAATCTAACTCTTTTACTACAATTCCTTTGGCTTTTATTTTTTCTATAGTGGCTAAAAAATCTTCTTTTATTTCAGATGAGATTGCTTCACTTTCAATAAAATTCTTAAAATAACCAACTTTTTTTATTGTTGAATTTAAATCTTCAGAAATTACTTCAGAATTATAAGTAGTTTGATCTCTTACATCTTTACCACTCATTATATTTAATACAATTCTTATATCTTCAATAGATTTTGCAATTGGCCCAACACAATCTGTAGAAGAAGCGTATGCCATTAAACCGTAACGAGAAATTCTGCCATAGGTTGGTTTTAAACCATATACTTTATTGTAACCTGCTGGTTGACGAATTGACCCTCCAGTATCTCCACCAATAGAAAACGTTGTAAAATCTTTTGCAACATTTACTGCAGAACCTCCTGAAGAACCTCCACCAACTAAATCTGAATTTATAGCATTTTTTACTGCTCCAAAAATGGTGTTTTCAGAAGAAGAACCATGCCCAAAAGAATCACAATTTTCTTTTACTAAAGGTATTGCTCCTGCATCTAGTAATTTTTGAATAGAAGTTGCTGTATAAGAAGATTTGTACTTTTTCAGTAAATCTGAACTTGCTGTTGTAAACGTTCCTTGCAACATATACACATCTTTAATTCCAAAAGGAATTCCTTCTAAAAGGCCAATTTCTTCTCCATTTGCAATTTTAGCATCTACTGTTTTAGCCAAGGCTAAAGCCGTTTCATCTAATAGAGAATTAACAGTATTATGTGTGTTTTGCTTTAATAAATCTAACTTTCCTTGTACTAATTCTGTACAAGAAATCTCTTTGTTCACCAATTGCTGATGTAGCTTTTTTATCTGCGACTCCATATTAATCTTCTATCACTTTAGCAACCACTAAAAACCCATTTTTTTCTCTCGGAAAGTTTTCTTTTATAATTTCTTTTTCTAAAGAAGAACTTTCTAAAACTACATCTTCTCTTAAATCACTTAAAGAAACTACATTATTATGAACTGTATTTATAGCATTATTATTCTGATTTGCATTTTTAATTACATCAAATAATTTACGCACCGATTCCGATGGTTTTGCTCCTTTAATACTAGACAGAATGTCTACCGTCATTATTTTACTCATTTCTTTAATTTTAGATTCAAAAAAAAAGCCCTCCAAAAATTTGGAAGGCTTTATATATTTTTAAACAACAACCTTCCGTCCTATAAATTAGGATTATTGAAATTACGATTGTTATTATTAATTGTCATATTATCTATTGATATTGACAAATATATGTAGAAAATATGGTACAAAAATCTCTTTTCTATCATTTTATGAAACCATTACATAATCTGTAAAATATTGATATTTAATTACTGATATCATAAAATACTGAAGTTTATTTATAAAAAAACCATTTAATAATTTTTCAATAAATACAAATACGTTTGTAAAACTAAAGGATTTTGTAACTTTAATTAAAAATGATTTATTTCCTTAAAGGAATTGCAATGTTAGGATAATCTGTAATTAAGCCATCTACTCCCATGTTTAACAGATTAACCATATCTTCTTTTTTATTAACTGTCCAAGGAATAACTCTCATATTCTTTTTCTGAATATTTTTAACTTCCTCTTTATTTAATAATACAAAATAAGGACTATAAATTTCCGGCATAAAACTTAACATTTTCATATTTGTTTCGAAATTATTCTGATATGTTAAAAAAGCCAATTTATATGCAGGATATGTAATATGAATATATTCTAAAACTCTAGGATCAAAACTTTGGATAACGATTCTTTTTAAAGGAATCTTCGCTTTTTTTAACTCATTTATCACAAGATCTGAAAACTCTGCTACAGTAGGCTGAAATCCGTTTTGCTCATCTTTAGGCGTGCTTTTTATTTCAATATTATAGAGAATTTCTGTGTTTTTAGTTTCTGCAAAAGCAATTACTTCAGATAATAAAGGTTTGTAAGCAGCAACTTTTTCTTGCTCTGGAAACTTAGAATTTCCTAAAGAACCAACATCATATTTCTTTATTTCTTTATACTTGTTTTTATAAACATTAAAAGTAACAGCATCTTCTTTGGTTATACGATTTCCTTTAAAATCTAACGTAATTTCTTCATTTAACCAAGGTTCATGAGAAACAACTACTTTTTTATCTTTACTAATTACAACATCTAACTCTATAGTGTTTACACCTAAATTTAATGCTTTTTCAAAAGCTTGCATTGTATTTTCTGGAGACAAACCTCTTGCACCTCTATGCCCTTGCAATTCAAAATTATATTGTTGCTTTTTCTCTAAAATCGTTGCATCAATAAAAGCAACAGTTTCATTATATACGTTCTCCCAATCGTTAGATCTTAAATCACACGCTATAACATGATTTCCTGCTTTAGGAAAAGCTACTTTCTTTTTTTTATCAAAAGAAGTACCTAAACCATCATACATTTTTAGAATTGCATCTACAGAAACCACCTGGTCTTGTTCTTTTTCATTCTTATAATAATAACCAACAAAAACAGGTACTTTAACTTTAGAAAAAGTTTTTGGAGTCATGTTTGTAATTAACATTTTTATTAAAGCTTCATAACCATTAATATGATAAGAAGTAGACCAGTATTTAGCTTCTTCTTCAGGTCTATTTTGCTTCATAATTTCACTACCATTCATCTTTATAAATCCAGCTTTACCTTCTGGAGTTAAAATTGCGCTAAATGCAGGGTTTTTAAGTCCGATAAACGGAGAATACATTATCAATCCTAAAATAGAAGTATCTTCTGATGCTAATTTTAAACTTAATGTTCCACCTGTAGATGTACTTATTAAAATAACTTTCTTACCAATGGTTTTTCCTATCTCTAAAGCTTCTTTTGCAGAAGCAATATAGTTTTCTGGTGTTAAATTTATAAAATTATCATCTCTATCTAAACCATGTTCTTTTAAACGAGAAACGTAAATATTTGCATTGTAATTCTTAGAAAGCATACTCATTACAGGTTCACCCTCTCTTCCACTTGCACCAAAACCATGCAAATAAACAAATGCAATTGGAGATTGTTTTTCTTTATATTTTTCTGACCAAATAATTCTGGCTTCATTTCCTGACTTCATTCCCTTTACATTCGCTTCTTCACTATTAATACTGTTTTCAATAGCAGCTAAACGTACAACTTCTTGTCCATTAAAAACAGTTATAAATAGTATAAATAAAAGAAACGTTAAAATATTTTTCTTCATTGTTTTTATATTAGAAGAAAGGTTTCTAAAATTATAAATAATATAATTTTAGAAACCTTTCTTTATTGTTTGTAATAATTAAAAACTTGCTTTTAATTGAACACCAAAAAATCTTGGAGCACCAGCAATAAAAGTTGGTATACCAAAAGCACCACCTGTATTACCAGCATCAACAATAAACTCTTTATTTAAAGCATTATTCATAAAAAACGTTAACTCATAATCTTTATTTATAACTAACCCTGTTTTAAAATTTAAAATTCCATATGCATCTTGAGAAATGTTTGGCAAATTAGATTCTTCAAAAAACACTTTAGATTTATAGGTATAAGTTGGTCTAAAAAAGTAACCTAAGTTTTCAGTAACATTTAAATTGAAATTAAACCCTGCAGAAAAAGAATTTTTAGGAGTTAATCTAAAAGTATTACCAGCAAGTAATTGTTCGTTTCCGTTTGAATCTTTATCATCAAAAGAAGCATCTATGTAACCATAATTAGCAAAAAAACTAGATGTTTTAGAAAACGCATATTGCATAGCTAATTCAAAACCAAAAGAACTTGCATTACCACTATCTTCTGGAATCGAGGTTAGAACTCCGTTTTCAAACTTAGTTACCGTTGTTTGAAAATTTGAATAATTATACATGTAAGCATTGGCATCAAATTGTAAACTATTATTTAAAAATAATGATTTTGCACCTACTTCATAAGACCAAACAATTTCATCAGACAAAATAGTAGTTTCTGTTGCTGTTACACGTATAACGTTAGGTCTTCTTCCTCTAGAAGTTGTACCAAATAATGTAATATTATCATTGATATCATAATTTACTGCAAAACGACCAACTGCTGATAAAAAACTTTCATTAGCCTCAATTTTTTCTCCGTTGGTTGAAGCAAATAATACATTTGGAAAATTACCCGACAAATATCCTAACACAGAAGGATTCTCTGAATCAACTACTTGAAATCCTGCATTAATTTGCTCTAAAGTAGCTCTTAAACCCATTGTAACAGATAATTTATCTGTAAGATCATAAGAAGCATCTACAAAGACATCTCCAGAATAATTTTCTCCAAAATTTGTATATGTTTCTTTGTTGAATGAATTTAGTGGAGCACCTGCAATTGCACCAAAAACACTTGGATCGTTTGGTATAGAAGATGCTAAAATAGCAACACCGTTAGACACAAGAAAATTAGGGTTTAAAAGTAACATTGCCATACTTCTCTCGTCAAATTCCCAAGGCACGTTTTGCGAACCATCTTCATAAAACAAGTTTGCACCAAAGAAACCTCTAAATTTATCATCAGTATCAAAATTAAATCTAAATTCTTGACTAAATTGTTTCCCTTTAGAAATTTCATTAAAAAATAAAGCTGGCGCAACAGTTCCATCCGCATCAAAAGCTTCATTAGAATCAAACTCTCTATACGCTGTTGTAGATGTTAAATCCCAAACATCATTAAAACTGTGCTTTAAAATTGCAGTAGCACCCCAAACAGTTCTATCTAAACCTAATTCTTCTCCTCTTTCTAAATCTGCAAAGGTGTTAGGATTTGTATCTCCGCCTAAAGGCGCAAACGTTCCACTTTTAAAAGAAGTTCCTGGAGGCGTGTCTTTTTGCCAATTTGCTATAAAATTTAAAGTTGTATCATCATTTAATAAATATTTAAAAGACGTTCTAAAAGCAAGTGTTTCTTTTCCATTTAAATCTCCTCCAGAAATGTTTTCTATAAAACCATCTCTTTTATTATAAATTGCAGCAGCTCTAAAAAATAATTTATCTTCTACTAAAGGAGCATTATAATGACCTGTTGCTAAAAACTGATTAAAATTACCATACCCCAATTTTACAGAACCAGATGTTTCATTTTTTGCTTTATTTTGAATGATGTGCATTGCACCAATTTGCGCTCCTCTTCCAAACAATGTTCCTTGAGGTCCTTTTAAAACTTCTACACGTTCTATATCATATAGTTCTACAACAGAACCTCTAGATTTACTAATTGAAACTCCGTCTTGAAAAATAGAAACTCTTGGTTCTACTCTAGAATCTCCACTATCACTTGTAATTCCTCTAATAACAATTCCAGGGTTATTAACACTCTGAATTTGTACTTGAAAACCTGGTATATATTCCGATAAAGCATCATATTCAAAAGTTCCTTGATTTTCTATAAAATCTGTTCCGTAAGACGTAATAGCAATTGGAACATCTTTATTTTTTTGCTCTCTTTTTTGAGATGTTATTACAACACCTTCTAACATAAATGAACTTTCTTTTAAAATAAAATTTTGATTTGTTAGCGAATTACTAATTACTACTTTTTTAGTAACTGTATTGTAACCTAAATATGAAACCTCTACAACATAAGTGGCATTTGCAATTCTATTTAATGTAAATTCTCCGTTTTCATTTGAAGTTGTTCCAATAGATAATTTCTTAATATGAACATTTGCGCCCATAATTGGTTCTCCTTGTTCTGTTGTTATAACTCCTTTTAACACGCCAATATTTTGAGCGCTTATACTAATTACACTAAAGAGTGTTAAAAAAGTAAGTAAAAATTTAAAGTACATTTATTTTATTTTAAGATTAAATTAGAACGCTAATTTATCTTCATAAAACAAGGCAACTGTTAATTTAAAATCATACAATAGTTACTTTTTAAATAACAAAAAACTATTTTTTACATATAATTTACGATACAGTAACATCAAATTTCAATCAATTAATGGCGAATGTTTTTACATTAAAAACAATTATATATTAATAACTGATTTATACATATTTAATAGATTTAAGATTGCAAACATCTCTTTCTTATCAATTTTATTAAATTAACTTTTAAACATAAATATATTTCAAATGGCGTGCTATTTTCCGAAAAATAGACAATCACCATTATTTTACAATTTAAAAATAAAAGTTCTAAGCTACTTTTAACTATTCTAAATTTTTCATTGGAATTAAAAACATTAAAAATGATTATAAAATCATTTTTAAGCCATTTAAGCCACTTTTAAGAAATCAACAAATGTTGATAATTTTTAAACTAAATAGCTAAAAACACTTTAAAAGAGCTTAAAAAATTGTAAATTTGAGTCTATTGGAATTTGTATTTTAAAACGAATTTCATCAAATTAAAAACTAATAATTCACTTTATATAATGAGCGAAGAAAATAAAAATAATTATGATGCTTCCAGTATTCAGGCATTAGAAGGAATGGAACACGTAAGAATGCGTCCTTCAATGTATATTGGAGACGTTGGCGTACGTGGTTTACACCATTTAGTGTATGAGGTTGTAGATAACTCTATTGATGAAGCAATGGGTGGTTATTGTGACACTATTGACGTTACAATAAACGAAGACAATTCTATTACAACTAAAGATAATGGTCGTGGAATTCCTGTAGGAATTCATAAAAAAGAAGGCGTTTCTGCACTACAAGTTGTAATGACAAAGATTGGTGCTGGTGGTAAATTTGATAAAGATTCTTATAAAGTTTCTGGTGGTTTACACGGTGTTGGTGTTAGTTGTGTAAATGCATTATCAGATCATTTAAGAGCAACTGTACATAAAGAAGGAAAAGTTTGGGAACAAGAATATGAAAAAGGTAAAGCTTTATATCCTGTTAAAACAATAGGAGAAACAGATTTTACGGGTACAATTGTTACTTTTTTACCAGACAAATCAATCTTTCAACAAAGTACAGAATATAATTATGACACGCTTGCAACTCGTATGCGCGAATTAGCATATTTAAATAAAGGAATAACAATTACTTTAACAGATAAACGTAATACAGATGATGAAGGAAATGTTATCTCTGAAGTTTTTCATTCTGACGAAGGTTTACCTGAATTTATTAAATATTTAGATTCTACAAGAGAGCAGTTAACTGCAAATGTAATTTCTATGGAAGGTGAAAAAAATGGTATTCCTGTAGAAGTTGCCATGGTTTACAACACTTCTTATGCAGAAAACTTACATTCTTATGTAAATAATATTAACACACACGAAGGTGGAACACATTTATCTGGTTTTAGACGTGGTTTAACTGGTACTTTAAAAAAGTATGCAGATGAATCTGGCTTACTTAAAAATGT
>TARA_R110002049_G_scaffold30729_10_pt1 | contig 12078 bp, 13 predicted proteins | sample TARA_R110002049 | Tara Oceans TARA_R110002049 (sample SAMEA4396941) | marine metagenome | biome: Polar Biome; feature: [SRF] surface water layer (ENVO:00010504); material: water (ENVO:00002006), including particulate matter (ENVO:01000060) such as... | depth 5 m | reverse complement strand
CGAGCCGGCGCCGGCGATTGTTTTCACGACGGCCTATGACGAATACGCGATCGACGCATTCGATGCGCGCGCCATCGGCTATGTTCTGAAGCCCGTTCGTGCGCGCAAACTCGCGGCCGCCCTCGGCCAGGCGGCACGACTGGTAACGGCAAGCCTGGATGAGGCGGCCGCTGCGGCAGGCCTCGCCAGCAAACGCAAGCACGTCTGTTGCAATGCGCGCGACAAGATCACACTAGTGCCGATCGACACGATAAATTTCTTTCGCGCCGACCAGAAGTACACGGCTGTGCACCACGACGACGGTATCAGCCTGATCGACGATTCACTCAAATCCCTTGAGCAGGAATTCGCCGACGAGTTTGTGCGTATTCATCGCGCCGCGCTCGTCGCCGTGCGGCGCATCGATTCGATTCGCAAAACCAGCGACGGAAAATTACGCGCCGTATTGCGCGACGGCTCGCATACGGACGACAAAGAGCTGATAATCAGCCGCCGGCATGTCGCCGAGGTACGTCGCCGGCTCAAGGGAGGCTAAAGCCTTTTGAAAATTCGAATTGCAACGCGCAAGAGCGCGCTCGCGCTCTGGCAGGCTGAACACGTCGCAGAGAAACTTCGCAAGCTCACCGCCGTAAGCACGGTCGAACTATTGCCGTTGTCCACCCGTGGCGATGAAATTCTTGATCGCAGCCTGCAGAAAATCGGTGGCAAAGGCCTGTTCATCAAGGAACTCGAGGTCGCGATGAGCGAAGGCCATGCGGACATCGCGGTGCACTCAATGAAAGACGTGCCGGTACACATGCCGCCGGGCTTCATGATTGGTGCAGTCCTTGAACGGGCAAATTCGGCGGACGCGCTGCTCGGGCGCAACGGTATGCGGCTCGAGGCACTCGACGCCGGCTCCCGAATCGGCAGCTCCAGCCTCCGGCGGCAGGCACAACTCAAGCGCCTGCGGCCCGATCTCAAGGTGGAGCCGTTGCGCGGCAACGTCAACACGCGGCTCAAAAAACTGCAAGACGGTGAGTACGACGCAATCGTGCTGGCCGCGGCCGGCCTTGAGCGGCTCGGCCTGGATGAACACATCAGCCAGCTCTTCATGCCCGAAGAGATCTTGCCTGCTGCGGCGCAGGGCGTTCTGGGCATCGAATGCCCCGATGACCGGCCCGAGCTGGTTGAACTGCTGGCGAGCCTGAACCACGCGACCACCGAACGTACGACGCTTGCAGAACGCGCCATTGCGCGCGTATTCGGCGCGAGCTGCCAGTCGCCGGTCGCGGCGCACGCCTTGCTGTCCGGCACTGAGCTCACTGTCACCGGACTTGTCGCACTACCGGACGGCAGCGAGGTATTGCGCGATGCGCTTTGCGGCCAGTCAAGCGACGCCACCGAGTTGGGGCAAAAGCTGGCAAAACGCATGCTCGGCAACGGTGCACGCGAGATTCTGGACCGCGCCGATGCCATGTTGGCCGACTCGACGAATGGCTGACCGACTGCCCGCCAACTTTGGCGTTTTGGTGACACGACCTCGACGACAGGCCGCAGAACTTGCCGAGGAGATTCGGGCGCGCGGCGGCAACCCCATCCTGTTTCCCTGCATCGAGATTCAGTCGCGACCCACTGATGAGATTGAACGAGACCGCGCGAGCCTGCCGGACCCCGACATTACCGTCTTCGTCAGCCGCAATGCCGTTGAATTCGGCATTGCCTATGCCGGCGGCGAACTCGCCGCAATCGGGCCCGCTACGGCGGCGGCCATTCGCGATGCTGGCAGCGCCGTGAGCATTTGTCCGGCAAGCGGTTTTGACAGCGAGCACCTGCTCCGCGAACCCGCATTCAGTGATATGGCGGGCAAGACTGTACGCATCATTCGTGGCAACCCCGGGCGCGAAAAGCTGGCTACCGAACTGCGCGCGCGCGGCGCACGTGTGGACTACCTGTCAACCTACGAACGGCAATTGCCACAGTACGATGACGAGGCACTCGCGGCGCTGAGCCAGGACTGGGCGGCAGGCAACATCAACGCCGTTGTTGTAATGAGCGTACAGTCGCTGGAATGCCTTAAACTACTGTTACCGGCAGATTGTCGCGACGCGCTGGCCCGTACGTTACTGGTGACCCCGGCGGCTCGTGTGTTAAAAGAAGCGCATAGTCAGCACCCGGATTGCCCGGCAATTCTGGCTGCCGGACCCGCGCCAGACGCCATCGTCGACTGCCTTGCACACGCGGCGGGAACCCCGTCAGCGACACCACCGTCACCCGGATCAAATTGAATGCCTGAAAACGATAAGCACGACCCAACAGCAACTTCCGCGCAGGAAGATGCGAATTTTCTGCCTGCCGCGAGCGACGCAGAGCAGGCCGAGGCCGCCGCAGAGAACCCGGCACCGCCTCCCGCCAAGGCTGCAAAACGCGGTGTCGTCGCCAGTGTCGCCTGGCTGGCACTCTTGCTGTCGCTGCTCAGCGTTGCAGCGCTGGGCTACCTGCTGTTTGAAAAGTTCCGCGCCAGCCCGGTGGACGAGCAATACAGCAGCGCCATCAGCGAAGTCACCCGGCAGTCAGAACAACAGGCGGCAGCTATGCGCAGCGCACTTGCCGCGCTCGAAGAGGATGTCGCTGGTCTCGACGCGAAGCTGGGCGACAAAGACGCCGAACTCCGCAACCTGCAGAATGACGTAACGCGATTTGACAGCAGCGTAGACCTGTTCGACTCCGTCGCTCCCCGCCTCGGTAACCTCGAACGCTCTCTCGCCGCCTTGCAGGGCGTATCGGTGGATGCGCGTAACACCTACCTGCTTGCCGAAGCCGAGTACTACATGCAGATTGCAAACGCCCAGTTGCAGCTCGCAGGCAACCCGTACCTGGCCAAACTGGCCCTCGAACAGGCCGACGACCGTTTGCTGCAACTTGCGGACCCGGCGCTGACGCAGACGCGCCGCGAGCTCGCCAATGAGATCGCTGCGCTGGAAGTCATGGAGCAGCCCGATGTGGCCGGCGTAACACTGACGCTCGCGAGCCTCGCGCACGTTGTCGAGTCACTGCCGATGAAACAAACCAGCGCAGAAGCCGCAGAGCAGGCCGCGGCCGCTGAAACAGGTGGCGTCAAGCGAGCATGGAATGCGGTCAAGGGTGCTGTTTCAGGCCTGGTCACGTACACCAAACCGACCGACGAGGACGCTCCCCTGCTAACACCTGAAGCCGAACCCATGATTCGCAGCAACCTGGCGTTGCAGTTGCAGGCGGCAAGACTGGCGTTGTTACGTGGCGAGCAGGTGATCTTCGAGCAAAGCCTCGACGACGCTGACGGCTGGATAGCGCGCTATTTCGACACCACGGCAGAACCCGTGCAAAGCGCCAGGCAGACAATCAGCGAAATTCGTTCCGACTACCGGAAAGCCGCACCACCCGATATCTCGCAATCGCTGCGCCTCTTGCGTCAGTACCGGACCCTCGCGGAAGTGGCCGAATGAAGCTAGGCATCATCATCATCGTTGTCGCACTGCTCAGCGCAGTCGCGGCGCAGCTCTTGTTTACTGACCCTGGCTACGTCGTTATCCAGATACGCGGGCACATGCTGGAAATGTCGGTACCCGCGCTGGCCTTGTTTATCGTACTGCTCATTGCCGCCATTTTTTTCCTGCGCGCCCTGATTCGCGCGCCGCGAAAACTCGGCGAAGCCGCAGGGCGCTATCGCTCCGGTCGGGCCGGGCAGAAGCTGACGCGCGGCATGATCGAAGTAGCGGAAGGGAATCTTGCACGAGGCGAAAAATTGCTGGGCCGCGCGGCGCGCAGCAGCGATTCCCCTCTGTTTAATTACCTGCAAGCGGCGCGGGCCGCGCATCTGCAAGGGCAAGACGAGCGCCGCGACGAATGGCTGCGTATCGCCTATACCGAAACTCCCGAGGCGAGCAACGCCGTATTGCTGACGCAGGCCGAGTTCCAGCTCGATCGCGGTCACTACGAACAGGCACTGGCCACCTTACAACGCATCGAAGACACATCGCGTGACCATAGCTATGCGGCCGACTTGCTGGGGCGCATTTACTACCGCCTCGAAGACTGGGACAAGCTGGGTGAACTGCTGCCGCGCCTGCAAAAACACGGGCGCGTGAATGCCGAAACCCTGCGGCTGTGGTCAGTGCGCGTGCATCGCGAACGCCTGGAGCGTGCTGGCGACATTGAGTCGCTGACCGCGGCCTGGAATGGCGTTGCAAAGCGGCTGCGCTCGGACCTCACGCTACTGAATGCCTATTACGCGACCATGCTCCGCCTGGGACTGCATGAGCGGGCCGAAAAGGAGCTGGTATCCGCCCTGAAGTCCGAGTGGCGCGGGCCGCTCGTGCGCCTGTTCGGGCTCGTCGAAGGCAAAGACGCCAGCAAGCAGCTCAAACGGGCCGAAGGCTGGCTCGCGGGGCACGGCGAAGACCCGGACCTGTTGCTCGCAGCCGCACGCTTGTGCCTGCGCAATGAACTGTGGGGCAAGGCACGCAGCTACCTGGAGTCGGTCATCGCGCTGCGGCCGACACCGGAGGCTTACCAGGAATATGGCCGCTTGCTGACCCGGCTCGGTGAAACCGATGCGGCCGCCGATGCGTATCGCGACGGCCTGGAGTTGCTCAACGAGAAACCGCGTACCGCGATACCGCATTTGAAGCCGGACCCGGCCTAAGGTTTTGCCAGCGAGCGCGTTGCCGCACTGCCTTGTTGTCGGCACCGGTTATACCGGCCAGCGGCTGCTGGCGCGTCTTGCCACCGACCGGGCTACTGGGCTCAGCCGCACGCACGGCGGCAATGTCCTTGAGCTCGATCTCGATACCGGCATGCCCTGGCCGACACGCGCTCACTTACCCGGCCAGAAGACAACGATTGTTTACACCGTGCCGCCCGCGAAGCAAGCGGCGAACGATCGCCGGCTCGAACGCTTCCTGGGCCTGCTGCCGGGGCTGCCGGGCCGTTTCGTTTACCTCAGCACCTCCGGTGTGTATGGCGATTGCCGCGGTGAGCTGGTCAGCGAGACCGCCGCACCCGCGCCAGCTACCGAACGTGCGCAACGCCGCTGCGCCGCCGAACAGCACCTTCAGCAATGGTCAGCGGCACAGGGCGTTAGTACGATCATCCTCCGGGTGCCGGGGATCTACGGGCCAGGGCGCCTGGGGCTGGAGCGCATCCGGCGGGGCGAGCCTGTGCTGCACCTCGATGAGGCGCCGCCCGGCAATCGCATTCACGTTGATGACCTGGTCAGTTGTTGCCTGGCCGCACTCGCCGACGACGTACCGGCCGGCATTTACAACGTCGGCGACGGAGACAACCGAAGCGCGAGCTGGTTTAGCGGGGAAGTCGCACGTCAGGCAGGTTTGCCCGCACCGGCAATGATCACGCGCGAACAGGCGGCCGCACAGTTCTCGCCGATGCGCCTGTCGTTTCTGAACGAATCGAGACGACTCGATCTGTCGAAGATGCACACCGTGCTACAGCCAGCCATCCGCTACCCGAACGCCGCCGACGGCATTGCTGCCGCGCTGACCAGCCAGCTATAACAGGGGTGAGGCAGCGCTCTTTAGGGCTGACTGCGCTTGCTGCGCAGCCACGCTGTCAGCGGTTCCCACTCTTCCTGATCCGGCCACGCCAGGTATTCCGGCAACTCGAAGATGCTGAGGCCGCGACTGTAGGCACGGATATAGTTCTGTGCCTCGCGCAATGCCGCAACATAGGGCACGCGGGCTTCCTCGAGGTATTCATCCAGCTCATCCCAGATCAGCGTGTTGTCGCGCACCCGGTTGGCAACCGTCGCGATCTTCACTTTCTTGCGGCTGACCTTGCTCACTTCCATGAGCTCGTCGAGAAAACGGGCTGTGGCCTGCATGTCGATGGTGGATGGCAGCACCGGTACGACAATCGTCTCGGCATGCTTGACCAGATCGGTTAGCTCAGCGCCGTGGGAACGTGCCGGCGCGTCAATCACCAGGATGTCGGCCGACCGGGGCGCATGCTTCAGCCCGTCTTCGAAGCCGGCTACGGCATGAATCTCCGGACGGTCTTCCGGACGTCGTTCCAGCCAGTCCAGACTGGAGCGTTGCGGGTCGTAATCAGCGAGGGCAACAGACGCGCCCTCATTCGCAAAGTAAGCTGCAATATTCGTGGCCAGCGTGCTCTTGCCGCAACCACCTTTCGCGTTCAGAACCATTATGTGCCGCATGATTTCCCTCGAGCTTTTATCGTTGTTAGATGGGCAGTTTATGTAAACTACAGAGGCCGCAAGAAAAAGTCCATTCAACTGTAAGCAGACAAACCGGCATGCGTTCTGCTCCTGTTAGACTCCGCACGATGCAACTCGACTACTTCAAAATGCAGGGCACCGGCAACCAGATTCTGGTGGTTGATAACCGCGCTGAAAATTGCGCGCCACCGAGTGTCGATGCACTGCGTCGACTCGGCAATTCCGCCACCGGGCCCGGCTTCGATTCACTCATGTGGATTACCCCCGCTCGTCGCGACGATGCGCTGGCAAGTTACCGCGTATTCAATTGCGACGGCAGCGAAGTGGAACAGTGCGGCAACGGTATTCGTTGCGTCGCACAAGCGCTTGCGAGTGACCTCAAGGCCGGCCAGGACAGCATGCTGCTCGATAGCCCGGCCGGGCCTGTTACCGCCCGGCTGGTGGCGCCCGGCCAGGTTGCGGTCAATATGGGCACGCCTGAGTTTCGCCCCGAACGTGTACCCTTTGTCGCCGAAAAACAGCAAAGCGCCTACGATCTGGATGTGGCCGGTGAGCACTACGAAGTGCGGGTAGTGTCCATGGGCAACCCGCATTGCGTACTCGACGTGGCGGACGTGACAGGCGCAGAGGTCGCGCGACTCGGGCCGCTGATCGAGTGCCATGAGCGCTTTCCGGCACGCACCAACGTCGGCTTTATGCACATCGTGAACTCAGGGTCGATAGATCTGCGGGTGTTCGAGCGTGGCGTCGGCGAGACAGCCGCCTGCGGCACCGGTTCCTGTGCGGCGATGGTCGTGGCACGCCAGCGTGGGCTGATCGACGAAGAGGTCACGGTACACCTGCCGGGCGGGCAAGTCGTGGTAAGCTGGCGCCACGCTGCGGACAGCGTTTGGCTGACCGGCAACGCCGAACTGATTTCTCAAGGAACGATCGATTTATGAGCACACAGCGTAAGCCGGATTACGTCTCGAATGAAATTTCGGAAGATGCCATTCACGACTATCTTGATGTGCACCCCGATTTTTTTGAACGTCACCCCTCTTTACTGAGTTCTCTGCATTTGCCGCACGCTACGGGTGGCGCAGTGTCACTCGTCGAACGCCAGGTATCGGTATTGCGTCAAAAAGACCTCAAGCTCGAGCGCCAGCTCAAGGACCTTATCGACGTTGCACGCGCCAACGACGTGCTGGCGGCAAAGATTCATGCCCTGTCGCTACAGCTGCTGGCCACAACTGACCTCAATTCAACGGTCGCTGCTATCGAGGAAGCGGTCCGCGCCGGCTTCGCCGCCGACCAGTCGGTCCTGATCCTGTTTGGCAAAGAAAGTGAGTTCGAAGATGTCCGCGTGGGCCGGTTTTTTCGGGTCATCCAGCGCGACGACGACGCGCTTAAGCCCTTTGCGACCTTTCTCGGCAGCAAGGTACCGCGCTGCGGGCGCGCCCGTGACTCGCAACTCGACTTCCTGTTCAAGGCCGATGCCAGCGAGATTGGCTCGGTTGCACTGGTGCAGCTTGGCGAGAATTCCGACATTGGCTTTTTGGCCATTGGCAGCACCAGCGCCGACCGCTTCCACCCCGGCATGAGCATGGATTTCCTGTCACGCGTGGGCGACCTGGTCGCGGCTGCCCTGAAACGCTATTGAACACAGCTTAAAGGCCCGGAGCCGCTGCCGTGGATAGTGCCGAGCGACTGTGGATAGACCGCTTCATCCAGCATCTGGCACTGGAACGGCGATTATCCGAGCTCACCTGCAAGCATTATCGCCGAGACCTCAACTCGCTTGCCGACTGGTGCGAAGCAGCCGCCATCAGCCAGTGGCGCGGCCTCGACAGCGAGCACATTCGCAACTGGGCGGCAGCCTGCTACCGGCGCGGCCTTTCCAGCAAGAGTATCCAGCGCCAGTTATCCGCTTCGCGCACCTTCTTTCGTTACCTGATCCGCGAGCAGGTGCTCGGCAAGAACCCGATCACGTCAGTGTCAGCGCCCAAGGGCAAGAAGCGCCTGCCCGGCAATCTGGATGCCGACACGATGGCGCGACTGCTCGACATCCGGGGTGAGGGGCCGTTGTACGACCGTGACCGGGCCATACTCGAGCTGCTGTATTCCTCCGGCTTGCGGCTGGCTGAGCTCACCGACCTCGATCTTGGCGAGGTCGATCTCGCCGACGCGACCGTGCACGTGACCGGCAAGGGCAACAAGGACCGCATCGTGCCCGTTGGCCGCCATGCCCTGAGCGCCTTGCGCGCCTGGCTCAAGAGCCGGCCGGAACTTGCCCGCGGCGACGAAACGGCCCTGTTCGTCAGCAACCGCGGCCAACGGCTCAGCAAACGCTCGGTGCAGGCCCGCGTCAAGCACTGGGCGCGCGAACAGGGGATCGACTCCAATGTCTATCCGCATCTGTTCCGCCATTCCTTCGCGACGCACCTGCTCGAATCGAGTCACGACCTGCGCGGCGTACAGGAATTACTGGGGCACGCAAATATTTCGACTACCCAGGTATACACACACCTTGATTTCCAGCATCTCGCCCAGATTTACGATCGGACGCACCCCCGCGCCAAACTGAAAGCAAAGGATTAGCTCCGCCACCGGGGCGCTTCACAGGACACCAGCATGGAACAATACAGAGGGACGACCATCGTCTCCGTGCGACGCAATGGCAAAGTGGCCATCGCCGGAGATGGCCAGGTCTCATTGGGTAACACGGTCATGAAAGGCAATGCCCGCAAGGTTCGACCACTTGCAGGTGGTCGCGTGATCGCCGGCTTCGCTGGCGGTACAGCCGACGCCTTTACACTGTTCGAACTGTTCGAGGCCAAACTCGAGCAGTACGGGAACATGACCCGCGCTGCCATTGAACTCGCCAAAGACTGGCGCACCGATCGGCGCCTGCGCCGGCTTGAAGCACTGCTGTGCGTTGCCGACAAGGAGTCATCGTTCATCATTACGGGCAACGGCGACGTTATTGAACCCGAGAATGACCTGATGGCAATTGGCTCAGGTGGCCCCTTTGCGCAGGCTGCTGCACTCGCCCTTTTGCGCAACACCGATCTCGAAGCCCGCGACATTGTCGAGCAGGCGCTCACTATTGCCGGCGATATCTGTGTCTACACAAACCAGAACATCGTCATCGAAGAACTATAGGCCCCCACATGTCCCAAATGACCCCCCGCGAAATTGTCCAGGAGCTGGACAAACACATTATTGGCCAGGATGAAGCCAAGCGCGCTGTGGCGATTGCCCTGCGTAATCGCTGGCGCCGCATGCAGGTTGATGAACCGCTGCGCAACGAAATCACGCCCAAGAACATTCTTATGATCGGGCCTACCGGTGTCGGCAAGACGGAAATCTCCCGACGGCTCGCCAAGCTCGCCAAGGCGCCTTTTATCAAGGTAGAAGCGACCAAGTTCACCGAAGTCGGCTATGTTGGCCGCGAAGTTGACTCGATCATCCGCGATCTCATGGATGTCGCCATCAAGATTACGCGCGAGGAGGCGATGAGCAAAGTGCGCCATCGCGCCGAAGATGCCGCCGAGGAACGCGTGCTCGACGTACTTCTGCCGCCCTCGTCCGCTGCCGGTTTCACGCCCGGCAATGAAGCGCCGCAGGACAGCGACACGCGCCAGAAATTCCGCAAGATGCTGCGCGAAGGGAAACTCGACGACAAGGAAATTGAGGTCGACATCCAGGCCATGCCGATTGGCGTCGAAATCATGGCGCCGCCCGGCATGGAGGAAATGACCAGCCAGTTGCAGGGCATGTTCCAGAACCTGGGCGGCAACCGCAAAAAGACGCGCAAACTCAGGGTCAGTGAAGCACTCAAGCAACTGACCGACGAGGAAGCGGCGCGCATGGTCGATGAGGAAGAACTCAAGGCGCAGGCGCTCGAAGCAGTCGAACAGCACGGCATTGTGTTCCTCGACGAGCTCGACAAGGTGGCACGACGCTCTGAAACCCAGGGCGCCGACGTGTCCCGGGAAGGCGTGCAGCGTGACCTGCTACCGCTGGTCGAAGGCTCAACCGTGAACACGAAGTATGGAATGGTCAAAACGGACCACATATTGTTTATTGCGTCGGGTGCTTTCCACGTATCCAAGCCCTCGGACCTGATTCCCGAGCTGCAGGGCCGGTTCCCGATCCGGGTCGAACTGAAGTCGCTCACAACCGAAGACTTCATCCGTATCCTGACCGAACCTGACGCCTCGCTCACCGACCAGTACGCCGCGCTGCTGTCGACAGAAGAAGTGGATCTCGAATTTACCGAGAGCGGCGTCAAACGCATTGCCGAAGTGGCCTACCAGGTGAACGAGAACACCGAGAATATCGGCGCACGGCGGTTGCACACGGTGATGGAGCGGCTGCTGGAAGTTATCTCCTTCGAGGCGTCCGACAAGAGCGGCTCACACGTGCAAGTCAACGCGGGCTACGTCGACGAGTACCTTGCCGAACTGGCGAAAGACGAAGACCTGAGTCGGTATATTCTGTAAACGGTACGTTGGCCGCGACGGCAGCCGCACCGGGCCAGCCTGCTAGGGTATCCTTGGCGGCATGACACCGACTGAAATCAAGTTGCGTAAAGCGTCCCGGCAGCTGGCCGTCATGTTCGACGATGGCGCCCGCTTCGAATACAGCTTTGAATACCTCAGGGTCCATTCGCCAAGCGCCGAAGTTAAAGGACATGGGCCCGGGCAGGAGCGGCTGCAGACGGGCAAGGAGCATGTCCTGATCACGGCGATCGAGCCGGTCGGGCATTACGCCGTGCGGCTGGTTTTCGATGACGGCCATAACACCGGCCTGTTTACCTGGGCTTATCTTCGCGAGCTCGGCGAGAATATGGACGACAACTGGCAGTCCTACCTCGACCGTCTGGATGCGGCAGGGTATGCTCGTTCGAAAAGCCAAGACCACTAGCGATGCCAGACAATAACTCATCCGCCGACCAGACTCATTTCGGCTACAAGACCGTGCCAGCCAGTGAGAAAGCGAACCTTGTAAGAGGCGTTTTCGACTCGGTTGCGTCGCGCTACGACATCATGAACGACCTGATGTCTGGCGGCCTGCACCGCATCTGGAAGCGTTTTACTATCGATGAGGCCGGCGTTAAACCCGGGCACCGGGTGCTCGACCTTGCGGGCGGTACCGGCGATTTGACCCGCGCGTTCGCGAAACAGGTAGGCCCCGAGGGCGAAGTGGTGCTGGCCGATATCAACCATGCCATGCTTGAGCAAGGCCGGCGGCGCCTCGTGGATGCCGGTGTCGCGGGTAATCTGTCCATTGCCCAGGTCGACGCCGAAAACCTGCCGTTCGCCGATCAGAGTTTCGATCGCATCAGCATTGCGTTCGGGCTGCGCAACGTCACCAACAAGGAAGCCGCGCTTGCCTCGATGTACCGGGTCCTCAAGCCCGGCGGCAAACTGCTGGTGCTGGAATTCTCAAAACCAGCCGAGGCCATCAAGCCGGTCTACGACCTCTATTCCTTCAAGATTCTGCCGGTCCTGGGCCGGCTGGTCGCCGACGACCCCGACAGCTATCAGTACCTGGCCGAATCCATCCGCATGCACCCGGACCAGGAGACGCTGCTGGCGATGCTGAAAGAGGCCGGCTTCGAACGCTGCCGTTATCACAACCTGAGTGCCGGCATCGTCGCCCTGCATACTGGCTACCGGCTCTAGGCCCGACAATGGATCCGCTCGAAACACTGCTGCGTCCCGTCGCGCGCGTCCTGAATCGCAACATCAGCGAGTTGAGCCCGGCGCGCAAACTCTGCGCTGAGCTCGATGGCACGATTGCCGCAATACGTGTCCGCGATACAGCATTGAGCATGTACTTTCATGTGCTTGGCGATCGCGTCGAGCTCTCGGCAACAG
>TARA_R110002049_G_scaffold2365_1_pt1 | contig 12082 bp, 12 predicted proteins | sample TARA_R110002049 | Tara Oceans TARA_R110002049 (sample SAMEA4396941) | marine metagenome | biome: Polar Biome; feature: [SRF] surface water layer (ENVO:00010504); material: water (ENVO:00002006), including particulate matter (ENVO:01000060) such as... | depth 5 m | reverse complement strand
GGGGATTTACACCCCTATAATCCCCTCAAGGGGATAACCAATAACGTGTAAATAACTTGGGTGTCTTGTTTTTCAAGAAACTAAATGGAACCTTTTAAAACATAATTACTGGGTTTATAAAAAAGGTTTGGGGTTTTCTACTGTAAAATCAATGTATTGTATGTTGGTGTTTTTAAAAGAACATTTCTTAGTAAAATCCAAACAGATTGTTAATACAAACATTAGTCCCAAATAATTATTGGGAACATAGCTTTGTGGCGTGTATTCCCTCCTTGAGGAGGGCTAGGGAGGTGTTATTTGATATGGGTTACACCCCTATAATCCCCTCTAGGGGATAACCAATCACGTGTAAATAACTTAGATGTCTTGTTTTTCAAGAAACCAAACTTAATCTTTTAAAACATAATTACTGGGTTTATAAAAAGGGATTGGGGTTTTCTACTATAAAATCAACGTATTGTATGTTGGCGTTTTTAAACGAGCATTTCTTTATAAAACCGAAACAGATTGTTAAGACAAACGTTAGTCCCAGATAATTATTGGGAACATAGCTTTGTGGCGTGTATTCCCTCCTTGGGGAGGGTTAGGGAGGTGTTATTTGATATGGGTTACGCCCCTAGAGCTTCGCTCGGTAGGCTTCAAAACAAAATACATTTTGCTTCTCGCTAATCAAGGGGATTTACACCCCTATAATCCCCTCAAGGGGATAACCAATAACATGTAAATAACTTAGGTGTCTTGTTTTCAAGAAACTAAACTTAACCTTATATCATATCGAACCCATGTTACAAATAAGACTTAAATTGCTTTAGTTTTCCCCTGCTTGATCGGTCTAAACTTTGCTTTTGTTCAAACGCAACCGTTAAATTGGGCTCTAAATATTCAGAAATAGCTGTTTTTATTTTCGTTTTTTCTTCTTCAGAAAGAGTGTTCAAACTCACATAACTTATTTTAAAAGTATCTAGTTTAAGCTGTTCAATAACAAACTCTTTTATATTGGCACTGTCTTCAATAATAGTTTTTGTAACATAATAGAAACTTAAACCCGCTGCTTTTTTGCCACTTGGTAAAGCGATAATATCATTAGTCCTACCAATTAATTTTTCAAGTATTGGTTTTTGTGGCGTGCTATTTTTAGAAAGTTTTCCAATGTCGCCTAAATCATAACGAATAAAAGGATGTGCTTTGTTGTGAAGGGATGTAATTACAATACGCCCTTCTTTACCAAAAGGCAATAGGTTATTGTTTTCGTCAAGTATTTCAACAAATAAATCATTGGTATTTATCAACCATTCGTTTTTGGTATTCTGAAAAGCAATCAAACCTAACTCTGCAGCTCCGTATTCATTAATAACAGGAATTCCTAATTGAGATTTTAAAAGAACTTTGTCATCTTCAAAAAGCATTTCGGAAGTCACAATACAGGCTTTAATCGAAGGACAAATGGTTTTAAGAATTGTGTCTTTACGTTGTAAATATTTGGCAAACTGAACAATTGAACTGGTATAGCCATTTATATAATCGAAACGAGTTTGTTTAAATTTTCCAATATTTTTTTCAAATTTCGAGTCACTTAAATCAAATACAGAAAACCTGTGTCGGTTACTTAATTTGTCTTTTAAGCGTTCTTTATAATATCCTTTTTTATCTAAAGGAATGCCATAAAAACGGGCTTGTTTAGAATTCTGAAAATCTAAATTAAACCAACTGTATCTGTCAATAAAAACAGACCAAGTTAAAGCATGGCAAAATTTATCTTTTGCAAAAACAAACGGTTCGCCTGAAGAACCAGACGTTTTGTGTTTATGTATGTTTTTTGGAGTGAAGCCTTCTGAAAGGCGTTTAGAAAGCGGTTGCTGTAAATCGCGTTTAGTCATAATCGGGATGTTGTTCCAATCATTACAATTTACATTTTTTGTTAATGTTTTATAAAACGGATTGTTTTTTAAATGGTAACTAACAATCTCTTGTTTTTTAGATTCTAAATAAGAAGCAAATTCAGAATCAGTTTTATTTTGAATTGATTTTAAATGCGCTTTGGCTTCATGTATTGGAAAGCCTTTTAATTTTAATGAAAGTTCAAATAAATTCAAAACAGATAATAATTTTTGTAAAGTAAATAAAAAATAGTCGTGAATTCTTGTCATTAGTTTTATTTTTGCCTTTCATTAAAATATAACAAATGAACATCTTAATTCTTGGTTCTGGTGGAAGAGAGCATACTTTCGCTTGGAAAATAGCTCAAAGCCCAAAATGTAATGAATTATATGTTGCTCCAGGAAATTCAGGAACAGCCAATGTGGCGACAAACGTTAACATTTCAGAAACTGATTTTGATGCCATAAAAGCATTGGTTCTTGATAAAAACATTGAATTGGTTGTAGTGGGGCCTGAAGCGCCTTTGGTAGCTGGTGTTCATGATTATTTTTTAAATGATGACGATATAAAACATATATCAGTCATCGGTCCTCAAAAAGAGGCTGCTGAATTAGAGGGAAGTAAAGAATTTGCAAAAGAATTTCTATTTCGTCATAATATTCCAACCGCAGCTTACGAGAGTTTCACAAAAGAAACAGTTGAAAAAGGATATAAGTTTTTAGACACTTTAAATCCGCCTTATGTATTAAAAGCTGATGGTTTAGCAGCAGGTAAAGGGGTTGTTATTTTAAAGGATTTAAATGAAGCTAAAGCGGAGTTAAAAAGCATGCTGGTAGATGCCAAATTTGGTGAAGCAAGTAAAAAAGTAGTTATAGAGGAGTTTTTAGATGGCATAGAATTAAGTTGTTTTGTTTTAACCGATGGTAAAAACTATAAAATGTTACCAACAGCTAAAGATTATAAGCGGATAGGAGAAGGTGATACGGGATTAAATACAGGAGGAATGGGCGCCGTATCGCCAGTGCCTTTTGCTACTGATGCCTTTCTTAAAAAAATTGAAGAACGCATTGTAAAGCCAACAATAAACGGTTTTACAAAAGATGATTTGCCTTATGTCGGTTTTGTGTTTATCGGACTTATAAAAGTTGGTGACGACCCAAAAGTAATTGAATATAACGTAAGAATGGGCGATCCTGAAACTGAGGTTGTATTGCCTAGGCTTAAAAACGATTTTGTTGACATACTGCAAGCGATGGCTAACCGTACTTTAGATAAAATTAATATTGAAATTGACGAGCGCGCAGCTACAACTATCATGTTAGTTTCCGGTGGTTATCCTGAGGCTTACGAAAAAGGAAAGGAAATTACTGGTATTGACGCTATAAAAAATTCCATTCCGTTTCATGCCGGGGCACAATTAAAAGATGGTAAGGTGGTAACTTCTGGCGGACGTGTTATGGCAATAACTTCATACGGAAACACCTATCAAGAAGCCATAAAAAAATCTTACCAAAGCATAGAAAAACTACATTTTGATAAGATGAATTATCGTAAAGATATCGGTTTCGATTTAAACTAATTTGATTGAAAATTTAGGCAAGAAGAAAATAATGATTTTTTAATTTAGACAATAGAGAGAAAAAGAAATCATAGCTTAGTTACGGTTTGTTTTTGTCTTAAAGTATAAATTAAAAAAGGGTGTTTTATTCAAGTAAATTTAAAATGAAAGTAGTTTACAAATAATCGTGTGCCGTAATACTTTTATCCTCTTCGTTATTATCATTATAGGTTTTTAGTTGCATCATCCAATAAACAAAAGCGACAACACCAATAATCATAAAAAGCCAAGACACTATATTTGCAAGAAACCAGCTCTCAAGTTCTAAGGCTCTTAAAGCGTCATAAGGAGCAAAAAGAACATCAACAAATAAATCCTCTATAGCGTAAAAGAAATCTTTCATGTGTGTTTTATGTTTTCTAACCGTTTATAGTTAGTATATTTACGTTGCAAAAATACAAAAACAGTTAATGATTACAAGTATTTTCAGTAAATCTAAACCAATAAATTTTATAATAGTGTTTTTCATCACACTATTGGCTTTTATAACAGCCAGAATAACAGGTTTTGCTGATGTTGAAACGTCTGGTTTATACATTTTTAAACAAGTTATTTTATTCTTTTTGTGTTACACCTCAATTTTATTGCTGAATTTTATAGTGAGTAAGAATAGTCTAAGTAAAAATACCAACTACGAAATTCTTTTGTTTAGCCTTTTTTTATTAGCGCTTTCACAGACGACAATTAACACTAATATTCTTTTCTCTAATTTCTTTGTATTGCTGGGTTTACGAAGAATTATAAGCTTACGTTCGCGAATAAAGGTAAATAAAAAATTGTTTGATGCTGCTTTTTGGATTGCTATAGCAGCTCTTTTTTATTTTTGGTCAATCTTATTCTTTATATTAATTATTGCGTCATTAATTTTATATGCCGATAACAAAATAAACCATTGGATTATTCCTTTTACAGGGGTTGCAACGGTTTTTATTATCACCTTGAGTATTTCTATAGTATTTACTAATACTTTTTTTGAGTCATTTAGAAGTTTGCCAGAAGTAAGTTTTGATTATAACAGCTATAATTCGCTTCGGTATTTAATAGCTATAACCGTACTTTTTTCTTTTGGGATATGGTCTTCGTTGTTTTATATAAAGAGTATTAAACAGAAGAAAAAAGCATTTCGTGCATCGTTTAACAGTATTTTGGTGGCTGTTTTATTGTCCTTTTTAATAATAATTATTGCACCACAAAAAAACGGAAGCGAGTTTCTGTTTATGTTTGCGCCTTTATCAATAATAATTGCTAACTATATTGAAGTTATTGAGGAGAAATGGTTTAAAGAGGTTTTTTTATCGGCATTAATACTAGTACCTTTTATTTTATTATTGTTGTAACTTTTCACCAAAAGCTAAATCACCTGCGTCGCCAAGCCCTGGAACAATATAGCCTTTATCATTAAGTGTATCGTCAACCGTGGCAATCCATAAATGTGTGTCATTTCCAAATGCTGTTGAAACAAAATCAATACCTTCTTGCGCACCAATAACACTTACTAAATGTACATCCTTTGGTATTCCAAAAGGTTTTAAAGCCTCATAAGTAGCCACCATAGATTGCCCAGTTGCAAGCATAGGGTCTGCCAGAATAAGGGTTTTATTTTCTAAACTTGGGCATGCTAAATATTCAACAATAATCTCAAAACTCTCAGGATTGTGTTTATGGTGCCTGTATGCCGAAATAAAAGCATTTTCAGCAGCATCAAAATAATTAAGTAACCCATTATGAAGCGGGACACCAGCTCTTAAAATAGAACACAAAACAATATCGTTTTTAAGTAAATGTGTGTTGCTTTTTCCTAAAGGAGTTTCAATTTCTGAAGGTTTAAAATTCAGTTTTTTACTCAATTCATAACCTAAAACCTCACCAATACGCTCTATATTTCTCCTAAAACGCATACTGTCTTTTTGAATCCTTTTATCTCGAATTTCTGAAATAAACGTATTTAATATGGAATTTTGAATTGATAAATTATGGATATACATGATTCAGGATGGTTTTTGGATAGTAAAGTTAATTAATATAAATTATATTTACGTTTAGCATTTTATTTTAGAAAAATTGGAAAACGTGAAACTACATTTTAAGTACAAAGAACAGTTCTTAGTGTAATTTTTATGTAGTTTTGTAGTCTAAAATAGATTAGCATGTTTACAGAAAAAGCCAATAAAATATTTCAGGATGTTATAGATAAATATCACGTTATTAATACAGTTGATCAGCCTTTTGAAAACCCATACGATAAAACCCATTTAATTGAACATTTACTATATAGAAAATGTTGGATTGATACCGTGCAATGGCATTATGAAGATATTATTCGCGACCCACAGATTGACCCCGTTGCTGCCTTAACATTAAAACGAAAAATTGATGCTTCAAACCAAGATAGAACGGACATGGTGGAGTATATTGATAGTTATTTTTTAGAGAAATATAAAGATGTTTCTGTAAAAGCAGGTGCTACCATTAACACTGAAAGTCCTGCATGGGGCGTTGATAGATTATCCATTTTGGCTTTAAAGGTGTACCATATGAATGAAGAAGCTACCCGTAAAGACGCTTCCGCGGAACACAAAGCAGCTTGCCAGACAAAGCTAGATATTTTATTGGAACAACGTGTAGATTTATCTACAGCAATTGACACACTTTTAAGCGATATTGAAAAAGGTGATAAATACATGAAAGTGTATAAGCAAATGAAAATGTATAATGATGATGAATTGAACCCTGTATTACGTTCTCAGAAATAATTTTTTATGTAAATTACTTGTCTATGATTACTATTAATGAATTAAAGAATCTTAAAGAGTCTGAAGACAAAGTAGAATTTAAAAAAGGTTTAGGAGGGAACATATCATATGATGGTGGTAGTAAAACTAAACCGTCAGAATAGAGGATGTTATTTCTAAAGCGTTGGACCTAGGAATGAAAGAAATGGAGAAGAATAACAAAAAGAATTAATTTGAAAGGACCAGAAAAAGACCAGAAAATTGTTAATAAAAACAAAAAATTGTTAATAAGATTGACCCGAAGTGTTGAATTACAAAGGTATTTGAATAATTGAAAAGACCAGAAAAAGACCAGAAAACTAATGGATAAATACAATTTTGAAAGTAATTATTTTTGAAAGTGTTGTTAAAGCAAAACAAACACATCCTTGTTATCCGCCTCTCAGCAATGGGAGACGTAGCGATGACGGTTCCTGTTTTAAGGGCACTCACCCAGCAATATCAAGAAGTAAAAATCACGGTTTTAACACGCGCTTTTTTTAAACCTTTTTTTAGAAACATAAAAAACGTTTCGGTTTTTACCGCAAATCTAAAAGGCGAGCATAAAGGGGTTTCCGGACTTTATAAACTAGCACATCAGCTTAATAAAAATCAACAATTTTATGTCATTGCCGATTTACATAGTGTTTTAAGAAGCACCATTTTAAAACAGTTTTTGAATACAAAACGATTCGTTTCTATTGATAAAGGCAGAGCAGAAAAAAAAGCATTAGTTAACGGTAAATTATTTGAACCACTAAAAACCACACACCAACGTTATGCTGATGTTTTTCTGAGTTTAGGGCATAAAATAGACCTGTCAAATCCTGAATTTCCTGAAAAGGTTATTTTGTCAGAAAAGATTATCTCAATACTTGGTAAAGATTCAAAAAAGCGAATAGGAATTGCGCCTTTTGCGGCTCATGAAGGCAAAATGTATCCTTTATACTTAATGGAGATGGTGATTGAAAACCTTTCAAAGGATTATCAAATCTTATTATTTGGAGGGGGTAAATACGAAGCAGAAATTCTTAGTCAACTTGAAACAGATTTTAAAAACACGGTAAATCTAGCTGGAAAATTAGCCTTGGATGAAGAGTTAGATATTATTTCTAATTTAGATGTCATGCTAAGTATGGATTCTGGTAACGCCCATTTAGCAGCCATGTTTGGTGTAAAAGTAATTACTATTTGGGGCGTTACACATCCGTTTGCTGGATTTGCTCCGTTCAACCAACCTGAACATTATGCTTTATTAGCGGATAGAAATAAATACCCTAAAATTCCAACTTCGGTTTACGGAAATAAATATCCTGAAAATTATAAAGAAGCTGCGGGCAGCATTACTCCAGAAACGGTTGTTCAAAAAATAAAATCAATACTTTAGGTTTTTCTCCCCTTTGGGGAGATGTCCAAAGGACAGAGGGGGCTTATACATCATCATAATCAACCACAATAGTTGCAGAGGTAGGCTGTGCTTGACAAGTTAAAATAAGGCCTTCGGCAACTTCACTTTCAGTTAAAATATTATTTTGTCTCATGGTTGCTTCGCCCTCTTTAATACGTGCTAAACAACTACTGCAAATGCCACCTTGGCAAGAATAGGGCGCATCTAAATCTTCATCCAAAGCGGCTTCAAGTATGGTTTGTTTTTGGGACATTTCAAACGAAGTGGTTTCGTCATCAACAGTAATAGTTATTTTAGTTTTACCCGAAGAAACACTTACTGCTTCTTCAACCTCGTCTGGTTTGGCAGTTTTAAAAAGCTCAAAGTGAATACGTTCTTTATCAATACCGTGTTCTGTTAAAACATCTTTTACAGTATGAATCATGGCTTCTGGTCCACAAAGATAAAACGCATCAACCTCAATATGTTTGTGCTTGTTTTTTACCACATAATTAACGGTGCTTTTTTCAATTCTACCAAAAATGGAGTCGTCTTCATCTTGTTGGCTAAACACAAATTGAATTGAAAAACGCGCTTTATATTGATGTTGAAGCTCTAATAATTCATTTAAAAACATGGTGTCTTCAGTGGTTTTATTTCCGTAAACCAAAATCACTTTGCTATAAACTTCTTCTTCCAAAGCACATTTAATAATGCTTAAAATAGGTGTAACACCACTTCCGGCAGCAAATAATGCTATATTTTTTGTTTTACTATCATTTGGTGTAAAAACAAAACGCCCTTTTGGTGGTGCAACTTCAATTTCATCACCAACCTTTAATGTATTGTTAGCATAAGCTGAAAAAGTACCGTCTGTAACTTCTTTAACAGCTACTTTTAATTCGCCACTTTTTGGTGAGACACATAACGAATAATCTCGACGTATTTCATGACCATCAACATGGATTTTCAAAGTAATATATTGTCCTGCTTTAAAAACAAAAGTGTCCTTTAAATGTTCAGGAACATTAAAACTTATACTTACCGCTTTATCGGTTTCTCTATTTATATCTTTAACTGATAACTTGTGAAATGATGACATCTATAATTATTTTGAGCAAAAATAGTGAAGACATCACATATTGTATAAGTTTTAGAGAAAAATATATACATAAAATATATATGCATAAGAATACTATGTATATATTTGAATCACTATGAAACCTTCAAGTTTATATAAAGGCAGTTTAACAACTATTATACTAAAACTCTTGAATGAGCATGATAAGATGTATGGCTATGAGATTACCCAATGCGTAAAAGAAATTACAAAGGGTCAGCTTAAAATTACAGAAGGCGCACTATATCCATCGTTACATAAGCTTAAAGCACAAGGTTTTTTAGATGTTGAAATTTTAATGATAGCTAACAGAAAGCGAAAATATTACAGACTTACAGAAGAAGGCACCAAAGAGACCGTTAAAAAGCTTGCTGAGTTGGAAGATTACATAGCTATTATGCGGGCATTAGTTAACCCCAAATTTCGTGTTGATTAATTAAACAGTTATTTTTACGAGTAAGGGAAATTAGCTGCTAAGTCCATTTTATTAAAACCAAATTTATTTAATATTTGTAACAAATGGATTAAAAAGAATACTAACACTAAGAATTTAAGAAAGAAAATCTGTATATCCTTTTTTGCCATAATGGTAAAAAAAATCAGCGGTTATCTGCGAAATCAGCGGGAAAATAAACACAAGTGACTTGGAGAATTATCCCACTGATTTCGCAGATTTACGCAGAATAAAAACAAATATTTGTTTTTTCGTGACACCATAAAAAAGTCGCCATAAAACAACAATTTATAGGTTTATGATATTTTGCGGACAATCAAAAAGAAAATTTAACATTAACTATTAAAAAAACCACAAATGGAAAAATTATTTCTAGTATGTTTATTTATGGTAGCTGTTGCTACCCAAGCTCAGGAACAGGATAATTCTGAATTTAAAAAGGAAACGGTAGAATTTATTAAATTAACAGGAGCAGGTGCAGCTTTTGAACAAGCAATAGCTCAAATAGGAACTATGGTTTCTGAAGAAAATAAAGAAGCATATACCAAAGAAGCAAATGGCACTTTGGATGGGCTTTACGAAAAAATGGCAGAATTATATATGGCTGAATTTACCCAAGACGAAGTAAGGGAGTTAGTGGCTTTTTACAACACCGATTTAGGGAAAAAATTAGCTGAAAAGCAACTTGGGCTTACACAAAAAGCAATGATGTTTGGACAATCTTGGGGCATGGAAGTACAAGGGATAGCCGCAAAATATAAATAAAAACTATGATTAAACATTTTTTAAGCCTAGAGTGGAAATCTTTTTTTAGATCCGCCAGTTTTGGTAAAAGCTTAGGTATAAAAATATTTATGGGCTTTATGGCACTGTATTTTATGGCTATGTTCCTGATAATCGGGGTGGCTTTATACCCTATTTTGAATGACCAATTTCCAGAACAAGACCCATTAGTAGTTTTAAATGGCTTTTTATTCTACTGGATTTTAGGCGATTTGGTTTTTAGATTTTTCTTTCAAAAATTACCAGTAATGAGTGTAAAACCATTACTAACATTACCAATAAAAAGAGGTAAAGTTGTAAATTATGTTTTAGGGAAATCAGCCTTTTCATTCTTTAATTTCTTGCCACTTTTCGCCATTGTACCCTTCGGAATAACATTAATGATGAAAGATTATGCTCCAGGATTGGTGCTCGGTTGGATGTTCGCTATATATCTAATCACATTAATTATTAACTACCTAAATTTTATTATTGAAAGTTTTTCAGCTGAAACCGAATTGTCTTTTTTGCCCATAATTCTTTTAACTGGCGGATTGTTTGCGTTAAACTATTTCAACATTATTTCCTTTACCGATATTGTAGGTAGTGGCTTTAATGCTATGTATCAATCGCCCGCTTTATTAGTTATTCCGTTGGCAATCTTGGTAGGCTTGTATCTATTCAATTTTAAGCTTTTACACAAAAAACTCTTTTTGGATAGCGGTTTAAAAGAAAAGGTTCAAGAAGTTAACGCAGCAAACTTGGAGTGGACGAAAAATTTTGGAGATATAGCGCCTTTTATGCAACTGGATTTAAAATTACTCTGGCGAAATAAACGAACAAAATCTTCTGTTTGGATGTTGGCTTTGGGGTTATTTTATGGTCTGTTTTTCTATCCGCAACCCATGTATCAAAATATGCCTTGGTTTTTCGCCTTCATAGGTGTTTTTGTAACGGGTATCTTTCTAATCAATTTCGGGCAATTTATTCCAGCTTGGGATAGCGGGTATTATAAATTATTAATGAGCCAGAATATCAAATATGAGCAATATTTAAAATCAAAATTTACCTTAATGGCATTAAGTGTAATTATTTTATTTGTTTTGAGTATTCCTTATGTGTATTTCGGATGGAAAATTTTACTAGCACATTTTGCTGCAGCTATTTACAACTTAGGTGTTAACACACATGTTATTTTGTATGGTGGTTCTTTTAATAGAAAAAAGATTGATTTAAGTCAAAAAGCAGCCTTTAATTATCAAGGTACAGGAGCCGTGCAATGGTTAATTGGTATTCCTTTATTGTTAGTACCGATGGGCTTATTCGCTTTATTTAATTTTTTAATCGGCTTTGAAATAGCCTGCTTAATTTTAGCTGTTTTAGGTATTATTGGCATTGTACTTCACCAAAAAATAATGACATTTATCACAGCCAAATATTTAGAATCAAAATATAAAATGATTGATGCATTCGATCAAAATAATTAAAACATAAACTCATGATAATATCATCTCACTTATCAAAAAAATACAGCGGAAACACGGTTTTAAATATAGAATCCTTAGATATTCCAAAAGGACAAAGTTTTGGTTTGGTTGGCAATAATGGTGCTGGAAAAACCACCTATTTTAGTTTGTTGCTAGATTTAATACAACCAACTACGGGCCACATAACAAGTAACAATATTCAAGTTAATAAAAGTGAAGATTGGAAACCCTTTACCTCAGCTTTTATTGATGAAAGCTTTTTAATCGGTTATTTAACTCCTGAGGAATATTTCTATTTTATTGGTGAATTACGCGGACAAAACAAAGCTGATGTTGATGCTTTGGTGTATCAGTTTCAAGATTTTTTTCACGACGAAATTTTAGGCAAGAAAAAATATTTACGTGATTTAAGTAAGGGAAACCAAAAAAAGGCTGGAATTGTAGCAGCATTAATAGGAAACCCGGAAGTGGTGGTTTTAGACGAACCATTCGCCAATTTAGATCCTACAACACAAATTCGATTAAAAGGTATTATTAAAGATTTAGCAGAAACTAAAGGCGTTACCGTTTTAATTTCTAGTCACGATTTAATGCACGTAACCGAT
>TARA_R110002049_G_scaffold81662_1_pt1 | contig 12083 bp, 5 predicted proteins | sample TARA_R110002049 | Tara Oceans TARA_R110002049 (sample SAMEA4396941) | marine metagenome | biome: Polar Biome; feature: [SRF] surface water layer (ENVO:00010504); material: water (ENVO:00002006), including particulate matter (ENVO:01000060) such as... | depth 5 m | reverse complement strand
ATAAGTAATTTTTTAAATCTTGAATCTTTTTTCTTGTCAGTCATAGTTACTTTTTTTTGTTGTTTTTTTTGTTTTTAATTTCAAAATACCAGCGATGTACTGTATACCCAATGGATACAATCAGCAAAGTTATTTTTAAGATTGTGTCTATTTGAGACATTGAAATAGCAAATGTGCTAAGGTTTATTATATACATTTTTAAATCACCTATATTCATAGTTATTATTTTTTTACAACTTCGTCTTGAAAATTAATTATTGCGTCTATTTTATATGATTCACCATTTAATTCTTGTATTTGCAAAGTAGTAAAGCCATAAGATTTTAACATAGAGTCTAAAGCATCTATACCTTTAGCCCTTAAATCAATTATACGTGCTTTTTTTGTAGAAATTTTGGCTTTACCGGTCTTTTTTCTATCTTCTGCGTTTTGAGCATCTGTTTGTAAACTCCATTTAGGCCAACCCGCTGCTATCCAGGGTCTTTGCCAATTTTCAGTGTCTTCTTTAAAAACATCAACAAGATTAATAGCTTTTGACAAAGCTCTATCAGTTGGCAATGATGTAGCTGCAGCAATAAATGTAGCTCCTATAGCTAACTGAGGGGAGTCTAGCGAAAAAGGATCATCAAATATTCCTCTTTTCTTTTTCTTCATTTCCCATTCATAAATATTACCTATTCTAGCTATCTTACTTATCTTACTTGAAAGCGGAGGTGATATTGAAAGTAAAGAAGCAACAGCTTTGTCTCCAAAATCATTATTTACTTTTTTATCATTTCTTTCATAAAGCTTTAAAGCAGTGTTCTTAACGGCAGCAAGAGCAGCGGCTTGCCAGCCCATACCTCTTAGTAAACTGTCAATCATAGAATTAGCCATTTTTATTTTTTTACCATCAGCCTCTTCTTCTTCCTCTTCATCACCAAACGATAATTTAAATAAAGCTTGTTGCAAAAAGTTAAAAACAAAGTTTTGCATTGCTCCATAGTAAGTTATCCTAGCTATGTGCGTCCGAGGGTTGCCACGGCCATTTTTAAGATCCAACGCGGACTTTTTAATTATTCTAGCATATTGTGCCGATGTATTACCAAAAGCTAATATAAGCTTTCCTACGGGCCCAGCTTGCTGTCTGCTAATTTTGCTTTGCTCACTTGACTGTTGAGACTCTTCAGATCTTGCCAGGAAATCTAACATAGCTTGTTTTTCAGCAGCTACTTCATTCATTCCTCCTTTGACAAGAGCTTTAACTTTTGTTCTATAAAAAGTTGATCCACCTACAGCGATAGCAAAACTATCCGCAATTTTTGTTGGTAAAAATCCTACTTCTAATATTTTATTTAAAACAGCTTGAGGCCCACCTTCTTTAGCTGCAAGAGCAATATCTGCTTCGTTAACGTTTATTCTTGTACCGTCTCTTCTATCAACTAAATAATCAGAATTTAATAACATAACAACGTCTTTCCAATATTGTTTTTGATTTGCAAAAGCTTTACCAGCAGCAATAATATTGTTGTCTTCCATGTCAATAAAGTTTGTTATAGATAATAACTGTAGCGAAGCAGATCTAACATTAAAAGACATTATATTACCTACAGCCGCGTTAAGCCATTTAACAATTGCGTCCCAATCTTTATTACCCGAAGAAGGTAAGGTACTACGACCTGTGGTCATTCTTCTAAGAATATCACGAACAGCATCTACATAGTCTTCACCATAAGCTGCCTCTAATTTATTAATATTTTCTTCAGAAAAAATAGCATCTTTATTCTGTGTCCAAACTTCTAATAATTGTTTTCTACCTACAGAATTTAAATTAGCTTGTAAATCGGTGGCTATAGATCCAGATAACCAATTTTGAGACGGTGGTTTAGAATCAAGACCTTTATTAAACCCTAGTAGCTTATCAGCAAACGCTTTTAATTTAGCATCCGCGTTAACATAATTAACTAATATTGCTAAATCAACTTGAGATAAATTAGGCATATCAATACCTTGAGCATTCCAAATGTAAGTTCTAATAGCTTGTTCTCTAGTAAACAAACTGTCTTTCATTTTGCCATTCTCATCTTTAACCTTAAAAGTTTTCTTTAATGATTTTGGAACAATGCCTAACTCTTTTTTCAAAGCTATAAAATCTTTGCCTATAGCTGTTCTAGCTTTAATTAATCCACTCATAGCTTTCATGTATGGATCTATTAAATACTTTTTATAAAAAGCAAATTGTTGCTCTCCTTTTTTACCTTTTTGTAAAGTTTTATAAAGTAAACCTACAAAATCTTCAGCTCCAGGAGGAATAAGATAATCAAATCTACCTTTGCCTCTACCTTTAAGCATTGCTTTATCCTTTTTATATCTTTTGTAAGCTTCAATGCCTGTAGATCCTTCTAAATAACTATTAAAAGCATCGTCCAATTCTTCTGAAGTTTTTAATCTATCTTGCTGAACCTGGCTCTTAACATCGATAGTTTTTAAAACATCTTGTACAGCCTTTGGTTGCTTTTTAAGTGAATATGTATTGTCACTAGGATCCGCTAATTCAACTTTCTTTTTTACACCTATTTTACCAAGCGCCTTGTCAACCGCTTTAACGTTACCTTTAGCATCATCAGCAAAATAAAAGTCATTATAACCTTCAGCTGCTTTACCAACAACCCAATTAGCTTTTGCTTCAGGGCTGGAATTTGCTAATCCAGTTATATTTGCTAAAGGAATATTTAATCCAATACCTTTTAAAAATTCATGTATTGCTGTAGCACTATTAGCTGGTCTGGCTGTTAATATGTATACATTTTTATTTCCAAACTTTTTATTTCTAGCCATAGCCTTTTCAAAGAAAGGACCTTTACTGCCTTGAACAACTTCACTAAATTCATTAAAATCATACACAGCACCTTCCGCCATTAATCTGTCCCCATCTTTTGCAAATTGCTCGGCGGTTAGTTTACCTTTAGATCCATCTGGCATTGTATATAAAACATTACTTTTACTTCTAGCTAAAGTGTCATCAAAATCCCAAACACTAATACCTTTAGATGGAACATCAAGACTATTAGCTATAGTTAAAGCTTTATCAGAGGCAATCATGGATTCCATTACTTCATTCATGCTTTGATCTTTTTGTCTAATACTCTTAGATAAATTAGCATTGTTTTCTTTAATAATTTTTTTATCTGTTTTAACAGCGTTTAAATGATTTTTTAAAGAATTATTATTTATTTCTACAAGATTCATTGGGCTAAGACCCTTTTTAATTAACTTGTTTATAAATTCTGGCATTACATATCTTGCGGGTATACCGTTTATAGCTTTTATTAATGGCTTAGCATAATTTGATTTTGAGCCACCCTCTCTTGGGCCATTAGCTCTTGACACTTTCCCTAGTAATGAGTCATATTTTTTTGGAATTATTGAAACAACAAAATCTTCCATAATGTTGCCAAATTCTTTATTTAATTTATTTTTATCTTTAGAAAATATTAGCGCAGCTAATTCAACTAATGTATCAGAGGCGGTTTTGGAATGTTCATAAACGTAATCTAAATTACCGGTTACTAAAAACATATATTTAGGTGCCGCAGCTGTTCTTATTAAGCCGTTTACATTTGAATTCATAGATTGTAAAAAAGTAGCCACCGCGTTTTTATTTTCCTGGGATCCATCATTAGCTAACGAATTCATTAAAAAATTAGATATTTTTAGTAATCCCTTTTGCTGGTCTTTAGCAAAATCCTGACGATCTTTTATACTATCTATCCATTTGTCTAATTTTTTAGCGTTTTGATCAAAATCAATTTTTAAATTAATATTTTCAAGTGTAGGCTTCCCTTCTTTGTTAATTACTGTTATTGAAACAGTTCTATCTCCAGGCTTAAAGCTTTTAAATTCTTCCATACCAATTGTTTTGAAAAAATCTTCTCTATTTTTAAAAAGACTAAATCTTCCAGGTATAAAAGATTTTATTCCAAGCTTGGTCATCCAGGTTCCATACCCTCTAGAAATTAAAGGAACTAAGTACTTTACTGTATCTTCAGCCCCCAATTCTTGAGACAAGCTAACAAATAACTCGCGAGTCATTTCTATATTTTTTTCAGTAAGCTTTACATTTACATCAACTTTTATAGCCGCTAAAGACTTTTCTATTTTTAAACTAAACATCGCATCACTTTTACCTGCCGCTGTATTTAATTGTTGTTCAGTAGTTAAACCAAGATCAGTACGAATAACTTCGTTCATCATTAATTGCCCTAGTAATCTACCAGAAGCAGCTAATACAGATCTAGTGTTTCCACTACGATTATAAGTAGTTTTATTTCCAGCTGAATCCATACCAAAAGCAGCATAAACATCACTGTATCTAATATTATCTTTTAAAACATATTCCTGTAATCCAGTCTTACCAATAGCATTTCCAGATTTAACATAGAAGTTTTGTAAAATACTAGGATCTAAAGCAGTAGCTTTATTTGTGTTAACATCCTTAGCAAGTGCTTTATTTTTACCATCAGCAGCAACAGCTCCTTTAGGTAATATTTTTATAAATATTCCAGCTAAATTGTCGGTGTCACTCGACTTTATAACAGAATCGGGATCAACAACATCGGCAATAAAAGCTTTATGCATTGCGCTAGCTTCTTTACCTGTAAACATTTTTCTAGTGTCTAATATTTTATCAGGACTAACATTAGGAAATATTTCGCGCATAGCGTCATCTAATAAAGACTCTACAACTTGTTTTCCTTTAAGCTCTTGAAACACAGGGTTACCTAACTCATCTGTAATAGTAAGTGTTGTGTCCACCATACTAAACCTAAAATTATCAAAATCAATTTTATTGCTTATAGCCCATTTCTTAAGACCCTCAGCTAGTTTATTTCTTGTAGCTTGAGATATTAGACTAGTTGCTTTTAATAGATTGCCTATAGGCTCCTGTCTAGTTTCTTTAGGAGTTTTGTCTGCTTTGTTTTCGATAGCATTCATTTCTCTTGTGCCCGAGTCAATATCTTCTGTTTTACTCTTTCTAAGTTTTTTAAAAGCATCACCTTTTCTAAAACGCAATTGACTATTAATAAAACCTATTAGACTGTTATTAATTTCAGGATTAAATCTCATTAAAAGAGGAGTTAAGCTTTCTTTAACTTCCTGCACAAACTCTGCAACAGATTTGCCTTGCACTGTATCACCCACAATACCTTTTACTATTAAACCGTCTATTAAATTTCCCTTAACTATAGCGTTATAAGCTTTAGCTACACCGTCTTTCAACCATTCTTTTTTAGTTGATACGTAATTTCCTTCAGCATCTTTTTCACCTACCAAAGCATCTACCTTAATGTTTTGCTCTTTTTGATTAGCAGTAGTTTCTTTTTTCTTTTTAGGCTTAGACACTACTTCGCTTTCACCTATAGATTCAATTTTCTTTTTTACAGCGGCTATTCTTTCCTCTTGTAAATCTCTTTTTTGTTCGTAGTCGTCGTAGTCAAGTATATTATTATCATAGTCCTCTTCTATTTTTTCAAGGGCTGTTTCAAATTTATTCAGCTGTGCTTTTAAAGAAAAAGTAGGTCCTTTAGCCTGTGTGTCTGCTGTTGCATCAACATCCGCTGTTGTTGTACCTACAACTTCTCCTTTAACTACTTTTGCTGCTAATTCTTTACCTGTAAGATCTCCTTTATCAAGTATCCTAGCAAAACTTTGTAACATACCTAAAACACCTTCAGCATCTTTTACAGATTCTAATTTAGAAAAGTCTTTATCTCCTTTGAATATATTCATAACCTTATTTGAAAAGGTTTTATCCATTGAAATATTTGTTTTTGAAACGTATTCTAGCATGGTGGCTAGCTTTTCTTCTAGTATTTGATTTTTAGTAAACTTGCTTAAAGGATAATTAGCATCAACAGCAGCAAATCGTTCAGCAGCGCCTTTGTAATTATTAATCATGTACTTTTCAAATTGTTCCACTAATTTGTAAGCTGCTGGATTACCTGTTAAAAACTTCTTGAATAAAATAGCATGCCCAACTTCGTGTCTTTTTACCGCTCCGTTATATTGTCCAGAAAGAGCAACATCTTCTACAGTGGCTACCATTGGAATGCCTACGTCTTGGCCTATATAAACACCTTCTGCTCCTTCTGCCTCTTTAAAAGCTTGTATATCTGCTTTTAGTTTAGTATATTGTTCTGGAGTAATTTCCTCTGCGGCAGCAGCTCTATCTGCTTCAGCTTTCATTTGATCAGCAACCTCATCAGTTGTTTTACCGTCTATGTAAAGTATTGAATCTCCTAAATCATTTTTTGCTATAAACTCAGCTGCTAGCTTATCAGCTGTTGCTTTATCTTTAGAATATAAAGTGTTATTAAGAATTAATTCCCGTTGATTGTTGTTAGATTGTATTTTAGCTGTATTTGCTTCTATAAGATCTTTTAATGCCTCTTTAGGAATCATTGTGTTCTTATTAAGCTTTTCGTTTTCAGCTCTTAAATTGTAAGAATCAGTACTTAAATCGAGCAATTTTTGTTTATCTGTACCATCTAAAGCGTCGATAGTACTTTCTACTTGCTTCATGTTGGTTAGGTTTTCGTAAAGCAACGCTTCTTTTTGTTTCTGCAATAAGTTATACGCTTCCGCTGCTTCTTTATTAAAAACACCTAAACTTTGAGATTGTATTTTTTCTTGATCTTTACTTAATTTTATTATTTTTAAAGAATTGTTGTTTATTTTTGTTTGTAACCCGTCGTTTATAAATGCTTTAGCTATATCTGTAGCAATTACAGGAGCTCCAAATCCTAGCCCTGACATTAATCCACCAGTAATATAAGCTTCACTAAGCCCATCTGTAATAGCTACATCCTTACCTAACAAATAATTATCTACTAAATTATTACTAAGCTGAGCTCCTAGCTCTGCCATACCTTCTTGATTAATACCTTTTGCCCATCTTCCAAAAGCTCTACTAAAAGTCATTCCTCCTTTTAAACCCGCACTACCTAAATCAAATGCCTTGGTAAAGTTTTTTACAGGAAGACCCATTGCATTTAAGCCTCGTAAAGCTTGACCCAAAGAAACTTTTTCAGTTACATATTCCGCAGCCCCATATAAAAGACCTGCAGCATAAAATTGAGCGGGTGAAATATTTTCTCCTTCTAATATTTCTTCGTTCATTTCATTCATCTTATTACCAGCAGCTCCTCCTGCTAAAATAAGTAAACCAGCACCTCCAGTACCTACGGTTATAGCTGTATTTAAAGATTGTTCTGTAAGTAAATCGAGCATAAACTCGCCAAAATCTTCTAAGCCTTCTATTTTAGATAATTCTTGTCTATTTTTTGTAGCACCTGTAATTTCATTAGCAACTTCATGTAATTTTTTTGAACCCGCTTTAATGCCTTTGTTAACTTCATCTCCCGCTTTATACCAATTTTGCATAAAAACAGGTAGTTCACCTACATTTTCATCATCAAGTACACCAGTTCTTTTTAAAACCGCTTGTACATTAATTTCAGACCCTAATACCCCTAAACCACCAGCTAAATTTAATGCCGCGGATTTAAAACGGTTGGTAGCAACATCAACATTGTTATAAGTTCTTTTAGCCATATCTGCTAAAACCTCTATGTCATCCGAGTCAGTAACCATTTCACTTAGCCCGTTAGAAGCGGACATAGCTGAACCATAAGCAGTTTTATAAGTTTCTACTAAGTTTTTATATTCGTTTATTTCTTCTGCAGTTACTTCATTAGGTGTGTTTATATACTTAGTGTCTAGTTCTTGGATTTTTAACTTAGCAACATCCATTAAAGCAACATTTTCATCAATGCTTTTTGATCTATTATCAATGTCTTTTTCTTTTTCTAAAAATTCATTGTTAAACCTAGAAGTCATTTGTTTTCTACCTAATCTATATTCTTCCTCTTGATTAGTTTCTACATTTATACCCGTAACCAGTCTAAGAGTTTTTTTATAGTAATTATCTATTCCATTAAAACTAAAAATATCAGTGTAATCTACAACATCATCTTCATACCTTTCAAAAGCTTCCTCTCTTTTTGTCGCAAGCCAATCTTGTCTTTTTTCTTTTACCGTAAGGTTTTTAGCTAGCTTTACAATATCGTCAAGCGGAACCTCTGCTTCACTAACCTTTTGGTTTTTAGCAAGCATTGTTCTAGCTTCTTTAACTTTATCATCATAAGGCATAGAGGTAACTACTTCTGTAGCAAGAGCTTTTATACCCATCTCGTCAAAGGTTTCTCCAGAGGTTTCTCTAGTTGGTCCCGCATTAACTTCCGCCTCCCATTCTGCTTCCAGCTCAGGTGTTATTTCTATAGCCTTAATATCAGCCATAGCTTTATCAACGCGCTGTTGTTCTTCTGACTCAGGCTTAAATGTTTCTGTTAATTCCAAAGAACCATTTTCCGATGCAGAATCCGTATCTAATGTTACTTTCTCCGACACTACGTCTACATCCGCTGCAGTGTCTGCTTGAAAATCCTCGGTTTCTTTTTCTTCTAAAATAGCGTCAGGATACTCTGCTATAAATCCATCATATTCTTCTGGTGATATTGTAACTCTTTGCTTAACACCGTTTACTATTACTATATATATATCCATATTTAATTATATTATTCTGGGTTGTTGGTTGGCCCTACAGGATTGTCATTCTTTAAATCGTTAAGCTGTCCTAAAGTCAGAGCGGGAGCATCTTTGTTTTTTATTTTAGCTGTAATTAAAGCTTTGGCTTCACTACGTTCTTTAGCTGTACTTATTCCTGGTAATAGTTTTACGAAAGCATCCAATTGAGTTTTATTAGATAGATCGTAAGTTCTTGTTTTAGCATCTTTTGATTCATCTTTGTCGGTGCCTTCTTTGTCTAATGTTTTTGGAGTAATTTCCAATGTAATTATGTTATCCTTTAAAGTTGGGGTGGCTGTTAAAAATTGATTACCTACTTTAGTATTTAATCCCAAATTTAAAGACGCGGGATTAAGATCAGTCGATGTATTAAAAGTTTCTTTCCATTCCGTAAAAGCTATGTCTTCTTTTGCAGCACCTGTAGCTTTGGGTGTTTGTACTTTATAAGTTTTTTCATCGGTATCAACGTAATAGTTTCCATCTTCCAATATTAAGCCACTAGATTTATCAAATAATGTATTTGCTTTTTCTGTAACCATTTTTGCTCTATCCTCTTCATTTGCAGCTTCATAATCAACACTATCAATTTTTAAATCAGCAAGATATAAATTTCTTAATTGAGTATTACCTTCTACTGAAGTTAATAAAGCTTTAGTGTCCATAACCGCATTATCTCTAGCTCTTGTGATACTAGTTAAATCTAAAAGATTTCTTGTGCCTATGCGCTGAATTCCATCCGAGCCAGTTATATTATATGATGTTTTATCGTTTATTAAACTTTGGTTTATATTACCCTTTTTATCTTTAAGCTCCTCGTTAGTAAATTGCATTTGCGCCTCAGCTGCATTATTTACTTTTTCTAACGTTAAATTTTCAGTTATGTCTTTAAATTGCTTAGCAGGAATAGAGTATGTTACTCCCCCTGGTGTTATTACTTGAGCTTTTAATTCGCCATCTACATTAACCATGCTAGCGGTATAATCTTCTTTACCCCCAAATCCAAATATAATAGCTTTAGACAAATTCCCATTTACTTCTCCAGTATTAGGATCTTCCATGTCTTGTAAAAATATTGTTTTATTAACAGCCTCATAGTTCTCTATAAGTTCTGGCAATTCATTAGTTGTTGCAATCATTTGCTCCCCTAAAGTTCTTGCTTCTAACATTTTTTGCAGGTTCTGCCCTATCTGTTTAGATACTTCAGGACTAGCGTCTCCTGCTAACTGAAGTTGTCTTAATTCAAAGTTACTTTGAGATAACTTTTCATATTCAGCTCCAAGTGAAGACTGAATAGTACCTCCTAAATCAGTAAGCCCAGCAACAAATTGCGCATCTCCTTCAGCTTTTTGATTAGCCATATTAATAACCTGCTTAGAAATAAGAGCGTCTTCTTTGTCTTTCTTTTCTTTAGCTAATCTAGCTTTTTCATTCTTAGCATTAATAATGCCAGCAAAAGTATTTCCAACATTAGTTATATCTTGCGCTCCGGCTATGGCAGATTTGTCGTCTATTATCAGTGGGTTTCTATAACTCATTTTTTATATTTTAATTTGATCCTCCTGTTGTTGGGGTACTGCTATCGCTTCCACCACCCATTCCGGCAGCGGCTCCAGCAGCTATATTGCCAAGGCTACCTATTAAAGCAGAACCTATAGCACCTTGTGCTGCATTAGCATTAGCGGCATCTTGTCTAGCTTGATCCATACCTCCAGCTAGTCTGTCAAGTTTCGCATTGTCTCTTTCTTCCTGTGCTCCAAATTTAAAAGCTGCTCCCTGGGCTGCTGCGTTTTGTGCTCTACTGCCTTCTGATATTTCAATACCTTGTATTCTTGCTTTTTCAGCATTTTGTTGCTCTTGCAATCTTTGTTCTCCTTGAGCTTCCAGCTTGTCGTTAGCGGCTTCTTGAGTTTCTATACTAGCTGCAACCGATTTTTTACTTCGCGCTGCCGCTTGAGCTAATGCTGTAGCTCCTCCGGCGCTCGCTCCTGTAGCTTGTAGCGTATCTAGTGTATTTGCTAAAGCAATATCTGTTTGCTCCATCTGAATCTCCGCAGCACTTGTAGCAACACCTAGATTAGCAAAAGGATTGCTTAAGTTTTCTGATAAATCTGTAGCTAGCCCAGCTAAAGAAGTTACCCCAGCGTATGGATTTATTACTGCCTGTCTACTGTTTTCGAAAGCGGCTATTTGTCTACCTACTCTAGCTTTTTCTTGCTCAGCTTTACGTGCTGCTTTTTTTGCCTTACTACCTTTCCATATAGCGGTACCAATGCTTACTGCGGCTCCAATGCCTGCTGCTATTCCTGACATATTGTTTTTATTTTATTTATTACTTCTTGAGGCAATTCTTTATAATTGTCTGCGTAAACATCAGCTTCTGCCTCTTCAAATGTTTTAGCATCTGTTTTATATACGCAACACCACTGAGTGTCTTCATGTATAAATATAACTCTTTGAGTTCCTATCTGAGTATGAATTATATGTGGTCCTGTTATAGTTTTAACTTCTCCTGCATCTGTTAAATAAGATACTTTACCTTTTAACAAAAACGATGGATGTTGTTGTTTGTGTATCATACTAATAACTATTTGATCAGCTGGCATAAATAATTCCCTAGTGTATAATCCTCCTTCTAATGTTTGTTTTAAAGGAAATACATCTTTCATTTCTTCTGTTTGAGGTGTACCTACTTTGTGAACAAGACAATCGTCTTGAGCTTCTATTATTTCTCTAAACGCAGCAATTTTATCCCACATAGCGCCTCTAAAATCATTAATATGATAAAGAATTTCTTCTGGTGGTATTGTTTCTATTTGTGATACTTCCATAATTTAATTTAAGATGATTGCACAAATCCTGTGCTTACTGCAAATAATTCTTTTTTAGCATTATTGGCATTGTTTACTTCCATTTTAACTTCTCCAAAGAAACCTTTAACACCTGAGGAAGAACTTCCCCATATAACTTCTCCATTTTGAGACGATGTATTATTTACTAAATCCGCAAAATATTTATCTTCTTTTGCTTTAAATCTATTTATTAATAAAGATTGCTGTAATTGTTCTAAAGTAGATGCAAATACTGATTCGGAAACTGGTAATGTACTATCTGTATTAGTATTAAAGCTAAGCATCTTCCATCCACTATCACCTTCGTAATTAATTGTTTGAAAGTTTTTAACCATTTGAGGATTACCATTAAAAACAAAAGTTACATTTGAATTATAATTAACACCGTAAAAAACGCCTCTAGCTGTTGTATTAGAAGCTAATGTATAATGTATATATAGTTTACCATCATTAGCTGTAAAATAATTATTATTTAAACTAATAATTTGATTAGGTTTATAATCAAATAAACTTGTCCAGCCTTTTACACTTTCGTCAAACGACAATGTATTATATTCAGGCCCTGTTTTACCACTAGGATTTGATTCTATAGATAAAACATATTGTTTA
>TARA_R110002049_G_scaffold116881_1_pt1 | contig 12087 bp, 9 predicted proteins | sample TARA_R110002049 | Tara Oceans TARA_R110002049 (sample SAMEA4396941) | marine metagenome | biome: Polar Biome; feature: [SRF] surface water layer (ENVO:00010504); material: water (ENVO:00002006), including particulate matter (ENVO:01000060) such as... | depth 5 m | reverse complement strand
TGATTTTGATTCAGCTATAGAAAAAGATAATATAATGGGGGTGCAATTTCACCCAGAAAAAAGTCATAAGTATGGCATGAAACTATTAGAAAATTTTGTCAGAGAATTTTAATTATGGTGCTTAAAAGAATTATTCCATGTTTGTTGTTAAGAGATAACGGCTTAGTAAAGACAGTAAGTTTTAAAGACTCTACCTATATTGGCGACCCTATCAATGCTGTAAAGATTTTTAATGAAAAAGAGGTGGATGAATTGGTCTTTCTTGATATTGATGCGACAAAAGATAAAAAAGAGCCACCTTATGAGTTAATTTATGATATCGCTACGGAATGTTTTATGCCTTTTTGCTATGGAGGTGGGATAAAAACCATTGATCAAATAAGGCGATTAATTGGTTCTGGAGCAGAAAAAGTAGCAATTAACTCTGCGGCGTTTTATAATCCAAAATTTATTCGAGAAGCAGCAACTGTTTTTGGAAGTTCTACTATTGTCGTTTCTATTGATTACAAGAAAAACATATTTGGTAAAACCTTTGTATATGTAAACGGCGGCAAAAAGAATACTAGGATAGAACCTTTAGAATATGCTAAGAAGATGGAAGATCTTGGTGCAGGAGAATTGTTTATTAATTCAATGGAAAGGGACGGTGGTATGAAAGGGTACGACATTGAGATAATCCGCAAAATTACGGATGCGGTTTCTATTCCGGTTATTGCCTGTGGTGGTGCAGGGCAATTAAACGACTTTAAAAGAGTTTTTCAAGACGCAAATGCATCAGCAGCTGCAGCCGGAAGTTTTTTTGTTTTTCAAGGAAAAAAAAGAGGTGTTCTTATATCCTATCCAGCACCTGATGATGTAAAAGAGATTATTAGTATTAAAAAAAACTGAAGATAGGTTTATGGAAGAAAGAAAATACCAGATTTGTAATCGTTGTATCATGGATATCACTGATCCTGAAATCGTTTTTGATGATCAAGGGAATTGTAACCATTGTACGGATGCTTTTGAAAGGGCGAAAACTACGTGGTTTCCAAATGATGAAGGTGAGAAAAAATTAAATACAATTGTAGAGAAAATAAAAAGAACTCAAAAGAATAAAGAGTACGATTGTATAATAGGGCTTAGTGGAGGGGTGGATAGTTCTTTTTTGGCTTATAAAGTAGTACAGTTTGGGCTTAGGCCATTGGTTGTCCATATTGATTGCGGGTGGAACTCAGAATTAGCGGTCAAAAATGTTGAAAATATTGTAAAGAAATTAAATCTAGATTTGCATACCCATGTAGTGAATTGGCAAGAGATGAAAGATTTGCAATTGGCTTATTTTAAGGCAAATATAGCCAATCAAGATGTGCCACAAGATCATGCTATATTCTCGGCACTTTACAGTTATGCAGTCAAAAAAAATATTAAATATGTATTTAGTGGTGGTAACTTTGCCACTGAGTGCATTTTACCCCAATCATGGGGGTATAACGCATTAGATTATAAAAATCTAAAGGCAATACATAGTAAATTCGGTGTCAAAAAACTAAAGAAATATCCATACGTTACTTTCTTCAAGAGATTTATCTATTTTACTTATATTAGAAAAATGAAAATTATTCGGCTATTAAACCTAATCCCTTATAACAAAGATAAGGTGATGGAGATAATGGAAAATGAATTGGATTGGCAATACTATGGAGGCAAGCACCATGAGTCGCGTTTTACTAAATTTTTTCAAGCATATTATTTACCAAGTAAATTTGGTTATGATAAAAGAAGGGCACATTTGTCTAGCTTGATAGTTTCAGGACAACTTTCAAGAGAGGAGGCCTTAAGCGAAATGGGACAAAAAATCTACCCAAATAATTCACATATAGAAGATATGGAGTATGTGGCGAAAAAACTAGGTGTTTCCCCAATGGAATTTGAAAAAATTATTACACTACCTAATAAATCTTATAGCGATTATAAAAATAATGAATGGCTTTTTAATTTTGGCTTTAAAATCAGGAATAAGTTCTTCTGATAATTTCAATATCCATTGAAAAAGTTGGATTTAAATTTATATGGTTTAAAAAGCTAGCCAAACAATGAACATAAAATAATTAGTATTGAAAAACACATTTTGGAAACTTGAGTTGGCAAATCTTATTAAATATGATTTCTTCCTTGCTCTTTTCGCTTTTTTAATGCCAATTAATGAAAAAGCTTCAACGATAATAATATTTTTTTGTCTTTTAGCATTAATCATAGAATTCGTTAAAAAAAAAGTGCGTTTTAAATTGAAAAAAGAGTTGTTGATTTTTCCAATTTTATATCTTATTTATGTAGGAACCTCAATCTTTTTGTCTGATAAAATTGAGTTTAAATTATTTGAACAAAAAGCTGCTCTTATAATTTTTCCATTTTTGTTTTCAACAACATATAAATATAACCAAAAAAAAATTCTAACGGCATTTGTATATGGTTGTATAGTAGCATATGTAATATGTATTGTTATTGCTTTTAATAACTCACTAGTTTTTGATATGGGAAACATTAGTTTCAACCCCTTGTTAAATGAAAGTCGAGGTTTTGGTTTCTTTAAGTCAATGATATATGAAGGGAATTATTTTTTTGGATCCTATTTCTCTCGTTTAATACAAATCTCATATTTTGCTATTTACCTAGCCTTTGCAATCTCAATCTTATTGTTTCAACCAATTGAATTTAAGGGTAAAAACTTTATTATTTTTATTTTTGTAATTGCAATTTTACAAACCACAAGTTTAGCTGGGATATTAAACCTTTTAATAATAGTATTAGTTGGTATAATATACAGGGTGAAATCTAGAAAAAAAAGGGCAATTATCTTTTTTGGTTGTTTAGGGTTGATTTTGTTGAGTGCTCGATATCATCCTAGAATTAATACTACCATTATGGGAGTTTATAAAACGCTTCAAGGACAAAATTCACCTGAATTTCCAAAACAACCAAGAATAATGACCTGGAAGGCTTCTATTATGGCTGTCGGGCAACATGGTATTGCTGGTTTAGGTGTTGGAACTTCACAAAAGGAACTTAACAAAAAATATGTAGAAATTAACTTTCAGAGAGGAAGAAATGAAAACCTGAATGCACATAATGAATACTTGCAAATTTTGTTGGAGTGTGGGGTTATAGGTTTTGTGGCTTTACTTTTTATTTTTTATGCCTTAATAAAGAGAATTAACAATGTTGAAGGGTATAAAAAACCATTTGTATTGTGCTTCTTACTTTTAATATTAGTAAATTTTATGTTAGAGAGTATGATGAATAGGTATATTGGAATATCTTTTTTTGTTTTTTTTAGTTGTATGATTATTGTGATGAATAAAAAAATTGAACTTAAGTAATGCAAAAAATACTCTTAAAACCATATAAGTACAAGATATTTATAATGATGTTGTGTTATTATGGCTTATTGTCTTTTTTAAACTTTGCCTATATAATACATGCTAATGCATTCTTGTCTGTTTCCATAAATACGCATAGCGTCTTCGAGTTTTTGGGGTATCGTTTTATATGGATAACGTTAGGGATATTGTTTAATATTTTCATAATTAATTTTCTTAAGATTAGTGATTTTGCCTATTCCATTTTAATATTGATATTGATTTTCTTTGTAATTCCTGCAGGCTTACTCTATGCTTCTAATACTATTGTTCCTGTAAAGATTTTTTTATTGAACAACTTATTTTTTTATTCCGTTTGGTTCTTCTTATCTATAAATTTGAAAATAAATGCCCCAATTTTAAATAGCAATCAGGCAGCTAAGGTATTAATGATTATAACTACCATTGGTATTATCCCCTTTGTGTATTTATATTGGCCATATATCGACTTAAAAAACTTATTACTAATCGATATATACAAGACAAGAGCCTTGGTAGATACGAATATTGACAATAATTATACGGGTTATACTTATTCTTGGTATTCAAAGATTATTCTACCCGTCATTTTAGTGTTTTTTATTTATTATAAGAATAAAATTGGGGTAATGGCAGCTTTTGCTTTTTTGATTTTTTTCTATTTGTGTGGGGCACATAGGACGGTTTTTTTAGGTGCTATTGCAGTACTTGTTTTCTACAAGTATGGTTATCTAAAGAAAACCTATTTGTTAGTGAAATTTCTATGTATAATTGGTTTAACGGGTTTATTACTCCAATTTCTGTTTGATTGGAATTATTTCTGGACAATAACTTTGCATAGAATTTTTACTTTGAATGCCTTGTTGGATTATTGTTTTTTTGATTTTTTTAACCATAAAGCAATATATTGGTCTGATTCTTTTATGGCCAAAATTATAGAATATCCATATGATGTTTTGCCTTCCCATATTATAGGAAAGGAATATCTCAATAATCCTACAACAAATGCCAATTCAGGTATTATTGCAAATGGCTATAAAAATGCAGGTATAATTGGAGTTTTTATAAATATTTTGATTGTATCTTTATTTTTCAGTTTTTTAAATAGCTTTAAAATTAGTGCCAAGTTTTTCGGTCTTTTTATTTTGTTGATGTTTACGTTTACAAATGCGTCATTAGCAGGTTCGATTTTAACCCATGGGCTATTGGTTCTCTTTTTTGTTTGTATGTTTGTGTTAAGAAACACTAAATTCTCATTAACATAAAAGTTATTTTTTTGACGACTATATGAATAACAATAAAAAAACGATTTGCCACCTTACGTCACCTCACCCTCGATTTGATACACGAATCTTTCACAAAGAGTGCGTTTCACTGGTAAAGTTAGGATATAAAGTGAATTTGTTGGTGGCAGATGGCAAGGGTGATGAATGTGTGAATGGAGTAAATATATTTGGATTAAAGAGACCTAAAGGTAAACTGGATAGAATATTAAATACCACAAGGGCTATTTACAAAAAGGCATTAGAAATTAATGCAGATGTATATCATTTTCATGATCCAGAATTGATTTTAGTAGGTCTTAAACTTATAAGGTATGGAAAAAAGGTTGTTTATGATGTCCATGAGGATTTACCAAGACAAAGATTTGTCAAGAAATATGGAAAAATGTTTAGACCTGTTTTGGAAAAACTATTGGAACAAATAGAAGCATATGCAGTTCATAGATTCAGTGCTGTTTTTACCGCAACACCACATATTATGAAACGATTCATAGGAATGAATAACAATTTACATACACTTTGTAATTTTCCTTTAATTGCTGAATTTAATAGTTACCCAGTTAAAAATGAACAAAAGAAAAACAAAATAGCATATGTGGGTGATATAATTTTAGAAAGGGGAATTTGTGAAATGGTTAAATCCATAGATAACCTTGATGTGGAGTTAGATATATGTGGTAAGTTTTCAGATAAAGGTTTAAGAGAAACTGTAGAATTATTGCCAGGTTGGCGAAAGGTGAATTTTTATGGATATGTAGGTAGACTTAAAGTAGCAGAAGTACTGAATGAGTCTGTTGCTGGAATGGTTACATTACACCCCCATTCCAATTTTATTGATAGCTATCCAGTAAAAATGTTTGAGTATATGGCAGCATCCTTACCAGTAATTTCTTCAAATTTTCCTTTGTTCAAAGAGATAGTAGAAGGTAATAACTGTGGTTTTTGCGTGGACCCCATGAATCCTAATGAAATAGCCAAAGTTATTAGTTACATTATTAATAACCCTTTGAAAGCTAAAGAATTGGGTGAAAATGGAAGAAAAGCCGTTTTGGAAAAATACAATTGGAATATGGAAATAAATAAATTGTCAGACATATATCAAAAATTAACTATTTAATATGAAATTAGTTGAAAAATCGTTTCATTAATAATATTTTGTGAATATAATTAGAACTATAAATAAAAAGATATTCAAATAAGGTATCTGCAAACTTAAATGAATTTATCTCAGAGCATAAAAAAATTATATCAAAAAAGCCCTGTTTTTATACAGAACATTACTATTTCAGTATATGGACTATATTGGAAAAGAAGAAGGCTTGGCGGTGTTTTTTCAAAACAGGTAAAGGAATTTGAAATAAGGGAAAACTACAAACTTAATCAGTGGAAGGTATATCAAACCTCAGTTTTGAGAAAATTACTGATACATGCCTTTGATACAGTACCTTATTATAGGGAATTATATTCTAAACATGGTTTTCGCCGTATGGATTTTCAAAATTTTGAAATTAAAGATTTGAAGATGCTTCCCTACTTAGAAAAGGATGAATTGCGAAAATATGGCTCAACGACCCTCCTTTCTTCAAAATCACAAAGAGGATCTTTTTTGTCTAGCAGTGGGAGCACAGGGACTCCTGTGAAAATTTTTTTTAGCAATGAAACTCATCAAACTTGGAGCGCAGCTTATGAAGCAAGAGTTCGAAATTGGGCGGGATTAAACTACAAAATGTCTAGAGGGATGATAGGTGGCAGAAGAATCCTACCAGATGCAAATGCTAATGCACCATATTACCGCTATAATTATGCGGAAAAACAAACTTATTTTTCGGCTTATCACTTGTCTCTAGAAACGGTATCAGATTACCTAGAAGGGATGCTTAAAAACAAGGTGGAATATATGGTTGGGTATGCAATGAGCAATTATTTATTGGCGGAGTATATGGAAATTAAAGGACTGCAAGCTCCTAAATTAAAGGCTGTACTTACTTCCAGTGAAAAATTGACATCCAAAATGAGAGATACTATGGAAAGAGTATATAGGTGTAAGGTCTTTGATGGTTATAGTGGTGTTGAAGCCTGTGGGCTGATTTCTGAAAATGGAAACGGGGAGTTTCTTTTTAGTCCAGATACTGGTGTTATGGAAGTAATTAATGAGGATGGTTTAGCAGTTTCTAATGGAGAAACTGGGGAGGTTGTTGCAACTGGTTTTTTAAATTTCGACCAACCATTGATCCGTTACCGTATTGGTGATAGAGTTACAATAGCTGAAGATCAAAAAACAACATTGGATGTTTCCATGTTAAAAATTAAGGAAATAGAAGGAAGGATAGAAGATGTTGTAATAGCCAAAGATGGACGAAAAATGGTACGCTTTCATGGATTGTTTATTGATATACCAAAATTAATGGCTGCACAATTGATTCAAAACTCTATTGAAGATTTTACTATAAACCTAGTAGTTGAAAGTGGCTTTTTAAAAGTGGCAGAAAGTGAAATTAAAAGAAGATTATATGGACAAGTAGGAGAAGTATCAGTTGACTTCAAATACTTGCAAGATATTCCAAGGAACAGCAATGGTAAATTTAGATCCGTAATATCTAGAGTAAAAACTTAATGAACTGAAAAAGAAAATGAGATTGGCTTTTTTAAGATAAAACTAATTTAGATCTCAATTAATAATTTTATAAAACTATATTGTAACGGAGTGATTGTAATACTTTGTGATGAGCTCTGGAATTAAGATTTTAAACGTAATAATTATCTGTTAATTAAAGCTATATGTCAAAAAACATTTGGATTATTAACCAATACCTTACAACGCCCGAATTGAACGGCGACGGTTATAGGCACTATTATTTAGCCAAGGAATTTGAGAAAAATGGGTTTGACACAACCTTGATAACATCTTCTTTTTCCCATGTACCTGGTAAGGATGTTTCTTTTAAGGGGTTCTTTAAAATTTTCGATAACGACATTCGAACTTTGGTAATTAAAGGAAATAGATTTACTAACAGTAAGGGTGCATACAGGATTCTTAGCTGGCTTGTTTTTTGTGGACTTTTATTTTTTATTCCTAAAAAGAAGCTACCTAAACCAGATTATATTGTTGTTTCGTCTATGTCCTTGCTGCCTATTTTGAACGTATTATATTACTTTAAAAAAAACTATCCTGATGCCAAATTTATTTTAGAAATACGTGATATTTGGCCTTTGACTATAGTTGAATTGGGAGGATATTCGAAAAAGAATATTTTTGTCAAATTTTTGGCTTGGGTTGAAAAGCTAGGATATAGTCGCGCAGACCATATTGTTTCCGTGCTTAAAAATGCAGACCTACATATTGGTAAGATACTGGGGCATAAAAATTTTAATTATAGTTGGATATCAAACGGTTATAATTTGGCAAATTTAAAAACAGAAAAACAAAATAACTCCTATTTGATTAATAGTGTTCCAAAAAACAAATTTATTATCGGATACGCTGGTACTTTAGGGAAAGCAAATGCTATGGATTACATAATTGAGGCCATGAAATATATGCCTAATAATGTTTGTTTATGTATTCTTGGAGGGGGCAATGAGAAAGAGAACTTGATGAAAATGGCTACTTCAAATAATATTATTTTTATGGATAAAATTCCTAAAAATCAAGTGTCTACATTTTTGGAAGCATGTGATTTACTCTATATAGGTTGGCACAATTCTAAAATTTACAATTATGGAACATCTGCACAAAAAACATTTGATTATATGTTTGCAAGCAAGCCGATTTTAATGTCTGGAGAATTTTTAGACAACCCCATTACTATGGGAAAATGTGGATTTGTTATCCCCGCCGAGAACTGTGAGCAAATTAGGGAGGCGTTAATTTCCATTAGTTTAATGGACAAGGCTGAATTGGAATTGCTTGGAATTACCGGAAAAAAGTATCTCTTGGACAATTTTACATATGATAAACTGGCTCAAAAATATATTACCAATGTTTTTTAGATAATTAGCTTTACTAGTTTATATAATTGTGTGCATAAAATTACTTTATAAAGTATTATTTTAGAACCTTGTCAAAATGAAAAACTATCTTTGAATTTCATAAATGATATTTAACACTTATGCCAAAACCATTCCTATTAAATTCTATTGAGAGAAAGTTTATACTTTTGGCAGGTGACTTCTTGATTGTATTTGCTTCACTTAATTTATTGATAAATTATGCAATAGATAAGGAATTTGTTTCTTTTGGTTTAAAAGTCGCTATATTTTCCATTGGAATTTGTTTATACCTTTTTTTAGCGTACATATTGGATTTTTATAACCTCGAAAAAGTTTCTAAAAGGAGATATTTACTTTCACAATCCTTTTACATTTCTGGCTTGTATGTTCTTGGGGTTTTTCTTTTGGGTATTTTGCTTTTCGATTTGAGTTTTTGGAGAATCCCACTTTTTTGTTTTTTGTTTTTAACACCGATTGAAGTAGGACTTTGGAGGTTCTTTTATAGAAACATTTTTAAAATTATACCTGTTACAAAGAAGGTACTTTATGTTTATGAAGAAAAAGATAATAAATATTTAAAACAGAATATTTCTGTTATTAACGGAAAAGAGTTAGAAACATTTTATAAAGTAAAACTTACTTTTTCTGTTAGTCAAACCAATTCCATTAACAGAAAATCTATTCTTTCTGCGGCTGATAAAATCGATACATGGATTATTAATACTGATAATTATAATAATCTTTCAAAAGAATTGGAGAACATAATTATTAAGGCGATGCTAAAAGGTAAAGAGGTAATTTCATACACTTCTTTTTATGAGAATACTTATGAAGCTATTCCAATTAAGTCTCACAATGATAGTTTTTATGAAATCTTACAGTTTAGAAATAAAAAGATTAGATATTTATTAAGGATTTTTAGTTTTGTTGTCAATTTAATGTTGGTAATTGTTGTAGGTTTTGTTTTTTTATTGAGCATTCCTCCCGTATTCCTATTGAATCTATTTGTAAATAGAGGTCCTCTATTTTATACACAAAAAAGAGTTGGTCTCTATGGTAAAGAATTTAAGATATATAAATTCCGGTCAATGGTTACGGATGCTGAAAAATCTGGAGCAAAAATGGCAGTTAAAAATGATGTTAGAATTACACCTTTTGGAAAAATATTAAGATTGTTTCGAATAGATGAATTGCCTCAAATAATATCAGTTATTAATGGTGATATGCAATTTATTGGCCCTAGACCGGAGAGAAAAGTTTTTGTTAAGGAACTTAATAAAATAGTCCCTTTTTATAATGTTAGGCATTTAATTAAACCTGGAATAACTGGGTGGGCACAGGTAAAATATAAGTATGGTGAGAATTTAGATGATTCTATTAGAAAATTGGAATATGATATGTTCTATATAAAAAATAAATCTATTACCCTTGATTTAAGAATTATTTTTAAAACGATTACCACTGTTTTGTTTTCTAGAGGAGTTTAAAATAATTGTACAAACCGTACTAAACGCTGTTTCTGGTGAAGAAAAAGCATACTAAATAAAATAATGAAAAAAGTATTAATAACAGGTGCAGCAGGATTTTTAGGATCTCATTTGTGCGATCGATTCATCAAAGAAGGATTTTATGTCATTGCGATGGATAATCTTATCACGGGCGACCTAAAAAATATAGAACACCTTTTTCCCTTGGAGAATTTTGAATTTCAACACCATGATGTGTCTAAATTTATTCATATTCCAGGGAAATTAGATTATATCCTACACTTTGCATCCCCTGCAAGCCCTATAGATTATTTAAAGATTCCTATTGAAACTTTAAAAGTGGGTGCTTTGGGTACCCACAATTTATTAGGAGTTGCTAAAGAAAAGAACGCTAGGATATTGGTTGCCTCTACCTCTGAAGTGTATGGAGATCCATTGGTGCATCCCCAAAACGAAGAGTATTACGGGAATGTAAGTCCGGTTGGCCCGCGTGGTGTGTATGATGAGGCAAAACGCTTTATGGAATCCATTACTATGGCATACCACCGTTTTCACGGCTTAGACACTAGAATTGTCCGAATTTTTAACACTTATGGATCAAGAATGCGACTCAACGATGGTCGTGTTGTGCCGGCATTTATGGGGCAGGCGCTACGAGGAGAAGATTTAACGGTCTTTGGTGACGGAAAGCAAACAAGGTCTTTCTGTTATATAGATGATCAGGTAGAGGGGATTTATAGACTTTTAATGAGCGACTATTCAGATCCAGTGAATATTGGGAATCCGCATGAAACCACCATTGGTGAGTTTGCTGAAGAAATTATCCAACTTACGGGTACCAATCAAAAAGTAATCTACGAACCCTTGCCTAAGGATGATCCTATGCAACGTCAGCCAGATATTACCAAGGCCAAAGAGATTTTGGGATGGGAACCTAAGGTTACACGCGCAGAAGGATTGAAAATTGTGTACGATTATTTCAAATCATTGTCCCCAGAAGAACTGCAACGAAAAGAACATCGCGATTTCTCCGGGAATTAGGTTGGTTTAAAGTATAAAGTCTATATGAGAAATTGGAATTGAGAGTCAGGACTAAACTCAATTGAAAACCTTGATTCGGTTATTTCTGTTATCGAAAAGTCATAAGACTCAAGTGCGAAGCCGAAGATTTAAGGTCGAAAGCCTTAAATTTTTAGTTTCAAATGGTTCTCGATACAAAATTCTAAAAAGTAGAATTTCACTCGCCCCGAATGGTCGGGGGACACCTAGATCACCTTTACCTTAAAATACGGAATGTCACTTCGAGTGAATTATTTCGTAGCGCTAGCGATGAAATAATTAGTATCGAGAAGTTTTAATGGAATCATTGTTCTCTAAACATTTTTTCATTCTTCATTAGCACTCGCCCCGAAAGTTAGGGAATCATCTAGGTTTTGTCCAGATTCTATGCAAGAATAAAAGAAAAGAGCTAATAGAAAAGAACCAGTCGCCAAGCTGAATCGTTAAGAACAGAAAGTAAAAAGTGTAAAATAAAAGCTTGCTTGTTTATTATCTAGTTAAAGGTTAAAACCCTGCAATTACATTGCAGTTACTTTAGTTTCTATAAACTTTTAAGGGCATCTTGTCATTTCGACAGAACGAGGAACGAGTGATGAGAAATCTTATAATAATGAGATTCCTCTTCGTACCTCATTCGGAATGACAAACTATTCTTAGAAAAGAATTTCATTCTTTTTTTAAACTATGGATTTCAAATCCATAGTGGTTTATTATCAAGATGAGTTCATTATGTCATTTTGAACATTGGTTGAAAATAAAATGATTTTTTTGAAAGCACCTTGGGAAGCAAGTAAAGAAATCTCATTCCAAATTCCAAATTATGAGATTCCTCGTCGCTTCACTCTGTCGGAATGACAAACTATTCTTAGAAAAGAATTTCATTCTTTTTTT
>TARA_R110002049_G_scaffold116643_1_pt1 | contig 12092 bp, 11 predicted proteins | sample TARA_R110002049 | Tara Oceans TARA_R110002049 (sample SAMEA4396941) | marine metagenome | biome: Polar Biome; feature: [SRF] surface water layer (ENVO:00010504); material: water (ENVO:00002006), including particulate matter (ENVO:01000060) such as... | depth 5 m | reverse complement strand
TTGGTTTATTCGGTCATCAAATGGGATGCGTGCCGTGAGTTCAATAAGCCTTCTTTCATCATCGGAACCATCCTTATACTTTTATCGTTTTTGAACCACGTTTAATATACATGGCTCTTTCTGTTCTTTTTTCGCTTAAACTAATGGGAGCTTTGTAAGGTCTATTATCTCCAGCAGGGGCAAAAACAACCAGAATATACTTTTCATTTATTAAATAAGGTTGATAAACAGGAATGTAAGTTGGGCTTAATTTATGAGCCAGTTCATGTAGTTTTTTCTGGATGGCATCCAATTCTTGAACCTGTAAACCAATAGGCGGTAACTTGGCTTTCCCATTTTCTTCTTCAACTCCAATGATGACATAACCTCCATCCCAATTGTTGATATCATTGGCGTATGCACATAAAGAGTGGATGACATCCTCTGGATTCCATCCTTTTTTTAACTCAATCCGATCCCATTCAACCGTATTGCCATGTAGTAATTCGTCTATGTTTATGGGTAATGCCATTATCTATTAAATCGTATTAAAATCTTTTACTATACCATTTGGCAAATTCTTATCAAACCAATGCCAAATATCAAAACGATACGTTCCCTTTTTTCACCAGTAAAAATCCACCTCAATTTCTTCCTCCAAATTGGCTGGAATATCAGCAAACGCTGACCACATTTTTTCTAGTCCAGGAATATTCATTTCTTCTTGTTTACTTTTATATATTTTGCTCTTTCCTCTGCTACTTTCAGTGCTTCTATTCCCAACTCTTCGTCCTGAATTTCATTCAAAATCTTGTCGCTTAGGAACGAAACCAAAAGTTCGTCTGCATTGTAATCATACATCTCGGCAAGTTTCAGAACAACTTCTTTTGTGATTTTTCGCTCTCCACGCTCCATTTTGCTTAAAATTGCTACATCAATGTCGAGCAACGCAGCAGCTTTCCGTAATGGCAGTTCTTTTTCTTCTCGAATACATCGTAGCTTTTCACCTACTGTTTCTGTTGACATAATATTTGTTGACATATTTTGTTTAAAGTAGGAAAAGATTTTTGATATGTCATCACTTATTTTCTATTCTTTTTGACATTACCATTCACAAATGTCTAAAGAGAATTTTTCCCTATTTCAAAGTAAATTAAAAAATCAATTACGGAAATCCATAAAGGATAAGGATTCAGATGAATAGAAATTCAAATTATAGCAAACGTTTTAAAAAGGTGAAGATTTAGGTGGTGGTTTTTGGCGCAAAGGCAATCTTCGGCTTTTTAAAATGATAGCCCAAATGGCGATTGAATGTCACGCAAGAATGGTTTTTCATCATTTTGCGACAAAAAAACGCCTATTTTCAGGGTTTCCGAGGGGTTTTGTCGCAAATGAAATATTTAGTCTCCACACTGCCTAAAAGATTTACTGTAAAAAATTGCCTGTTTATGGGACTTCCCAGAGGTTTTACTGTAAAATTAGGGAAATGAAGTCCCGTAACATCGCTTTAGCGTGTTACCCTCTTGCTACTCATTTTTTTTTCGCTCCGCTACTCAAAATGGTAGCTTTTTTAACGTGAATGGAACTTGAAAATTTTCATTAAAACGTCCTCTTATAAAAACCATATACTTATTATATCTTGAACGTTTTCCTTTTGTTTTGGTAAAGAAATACTAATAAAAGTGCAGATTGAAAATAGATGTTCCTTTCAATTCCATTTACTTCCCATAGCGCCATCCGTTACCTTTTGATGGTCTTTTCATACGGGGTTTGGAATTGGGAAAGGCTTATAAAAGGGAAAGCGTAGCCGACCGGTTATGCAGCCGTCCAATTTTAAATCCCGTAAATTTTTCCATCAAAAAGTAATGGTGGGTGGGAAGTTGGAGGACTAACATTGAAATATATCACGAAAGTAATTTCCCAAAATTTTCAAAGGATTACGAACGCCAGCGGACGTAAGCCAAAAAATATTTTAAAGCAGCTTTAGATTAGTCTTAACCGAAAATGTTCTTTATCAGAAATACAACCATAAAAGCACCGTTTATTTTTTGGCTTGTGTCCAAGATTTGTTTTGGACGAACCGCTTTCCCCAGAATGAAGTTTTTACGCAATGTAGGGAAATGGGGTGAGGACATTGCCGTATTCATAATATTTAGAAAAAAACTTTTTATCATTGGATTTTCTTTTTACTTGGAGAAGAGGTCAACTTTTCTCGGAGCATAGCGATATCGGAGGAAATCTTGGTATCGATTACCCTAGCATAAATTTGTGTAGTGGTAAGTTTGGTATGTCCTAATAATTTCGATACCGTTTCAATGGGTACACCATTGGAAAGCATTACAGTGGTGGCAAAAGTATGCCGAGCAACGTGAAAAGTAACGTTTTTGTGAATCCCACATAATGCTGTGATCTCTTTCAAATATTTATTGGTCTTCTGGTTGGAACTGATAGGTAAAAGACCATCTTCAAAATCTTCTTTATGGAAAACTTGGTATTTTTCTATAATATCCATTGCTTTAGGGAGCAAGGGTATTTTCACCCGTTCATCCGTTTTTTACCTTTTAGTATATATCCAATAATTATTATCGATCCCTTTTACGATATTATCTTCTGTAAGTTCCCTCACATCCACATATGACAAGCCCGTATAGTAGGAAAACACAAAGCAATCCTTGACTCTTTGCAAGCATTTACTTTTAAAATCTGTTTCTTCTAAGAGTTCGAGTTCCCGTTCACTTAAATAAGCCCTGTCATATTTGGTACTTCAATTGAAATTGATTGAATGGGTTTTTCTGTATCCATTCTAATTTCACAGCTAAGTTTATCAATTTTTTGAAGCGTTCCAAATGCTTCATTACACCGTTATTGGTTAACATTAGCTTTTGTTTTGAATCTTTATAATTCCGCAGAAAATGCTCAAAATCAGTCACAAACTCGTAGTTGAGCTGTTTTAGGTAAATATCTTTTACCCTTTTTTTCTTTAGCAGGAATTTATACAGGTATTTTTCAGTAGTGTAATAGTTTTTCATCGTTCCCATTTTAAGAACGTGAACCATATTGATGTTATGGTAATCGAGTAATTTACTTAAGCTTTTGCTATTATCGTCCTCTCCCAAATAGCGGGACTTAATAGCATCTGAGGATAATATCTTGTCTTCTGCCAAAAACTCCTTTTGGCATTCCAGTAGTCGGTGGTAGACTTCATCCAAGTAGGTGTTTAACTTTCTTGCCTTTTGGGAATTTCCCCTAGCACGGCTTTTACTATTATCCCACTCTTTATCGGGAATGCTTCTCTTTAAACTGATTTCTGCACGTTTTCTGTTTACCGTAATACGAACGTAGATAGAAAGGTGTTTGGGATTGCTCCGTGATTTTCTTGTGAAGAAAATTACAGTGAAAGTGCTTTTTGTTTTCATTTCGAATAACTTTAAATTAAACAATAGTTTGTTAAATCGAAAGTCAAATCATACTCGAAAGTTCTCTAAAGGTAGTACAATTAGAATTAATCTCTGCACACCGAATTGCACACCTTTTATATGGTTTTAAATGAAATCAAACAAATGCATAAAAAACAAAAAACACTGAAAATCATACGATTAACAGTGTTTTGTTTAGACCTATTACTAGGTTCGTCGGGGTGGCAGGATTCGAACCTGCGACCTCCGCGTCCCAAACGCGGCGCGATAACCGGGCTACGCTACACCCCGAGTGGTTATCTTAATTTCAATAATTGAGAGTTTTAAACCTGCCTTCGCAATTTGCTTTGGCAGCTATTGCGGAGAGACAGGGATTCGAACCCTGGGTACCCTTTTGGGGTACGACGATTTAGCAAACCGTTCCTTTCGGCCACTCAGGCACCTCTCCCAAAACATTTAATGAACATTAGCATTCTGAAATGCGGTTGCAAATGTATGTTTATAAAGGGTATTAAGCAACTATTTTTATTCTTTTTTTTACATTTTTTTCTAGAGTACTATGTTGGGTGTGGTAAGCGTCTCATTATAAGTGATTTTACCAATTTTTATGAATTGTTTTTTATTTTAAAAGTTCTTTTTTAATAAATGGAAGGTGTTAAAAGGAATATAAGTGGAGTTTGAAGTGTTAAAACTGAATGAAAAATTTATTAAAATAAAATGTAAAATTAAGTTGCAAATTAAATAATGGTTATTGTATATTTGCAGCCCGAATGGCAAAATAGTTTGTCTTTCTGGTGGCATAGCTCAGCTGGATAGAGCACCTGCCTTCTAAGCAGGCGGTCCTAGGTTCGAATCCTAGTGCCATCACAAAAAACCTCAGTTATAACTGAGGTTTTTTTTTGTTTTATATACTTAAATAAATGAGTTTTTAACTCAATAAGTTAGTTTCTTCTGCCAGAATATGTCATCGCCTCACCTTTGCCAAACCCATAACTAAACCCAAGGGTAACAAAACGACCTCTTAAACCGTGGTTGTACACTTCAAAGGTGGGTTGTACTGTATAACTTTCAGAAATTCGAGATTTAAAAAGGTCTAAAACCCCAAGGTTAATTACGGCCTTTCCGTTTAGTAACTTTTTCCGTAGGCCAACATCGGCATACACATAGCCTTTTACATAGCCTTGTACTGTTTTGTAGTTGGATTGATGATTTCCTGTTATTTCAAAATCTACCTTTGCAGGGAGGCCTATTTTAGTACCTAAGGTTGATGACCATCGGTCTCCAGAAAAATCAAAGGATTGCAGTTCAAAATCACCTTCTCTGTTAAAATAATTATAGTTTAGGTCACCAGTAAAGGAGATCCAATTTGTGGGACTATATTTTCCGTTAATTTCAACTCCTGTTGCGCCATTAGTTCCAATGTTTTCTGGTGTGGTTGTGTTTACGTTGTTTTCAAAGGAAGAAACACGTTCTATAACGTCCGTTGTGTACCTGTAATAAAGGCTCGTACTCATTGAGGCCTTACCTATCATAAAAATACTAGTTAACTCGTAAGAGTCACTAAATTCTGCTTGTAGGTTGGGGTTTCCAGTTCTAATATTAAAATTATTACGGATGTTGAAAAAAGGATTCAAATCCCATAATCTTGGCCTAAAAATACGCTTAGAGTATCCTGCTTGTACAGATAGTGTTTCTGTAAGCTGGTAGGAAGTATGAAAAGTAGGGAAATAATTGTGATAATTTTGAGAATTAGAAGTGTTGGTATTGGTTAGTAATGTATGTAAATCAGTACTTTCTATTCGTAAACCAAATTTTATGCCCCATTTTTTACCTTCATATGCTCCCGTGCTATAAACACCTAACACTTTCTGGTTGTATTCAAAATTATTGGTCAGACTGTCGTTACGTACAAATGCTCCTTCAGTAAAATCGCGTACTTCATAGTCGTTTCCTACATCATTAATAACATATTGTGCTCCCGTTTCTAATGTGATTTCCTCAGTAAATGGATGGGTATAATCTATTTTAAAAGTATAATCTGCTTGTTGAAAATTGGTTTCTGTTTGTTGGTCATTGTTAGTATCAGTTCCAGAAATCGTAGTATTGTTAAATTCGGAAGCTTGATCCTTTCCAAAAAAACTGCCAATTGCACTAAAAAGTAAGGCTTGGTCCTCGTTATTTTTAAATTCTTTTTTATAGTTCAATTCGTATTGCCATTTTGGATTTGTTGCTTCCGTAGTTTCTTCTCTATACCATTCTGACGTAAGCGCATCATTTTCATCATACGAACTAAAATTGGTGCGGGAGGGTTGGTCTTCTATTTCATAAGCAAAATTTCCAGAAAGTGTAATTACATTGTGGTCATTGATATGATAATCTGTACCTAAGGTAATATTGTAGAAGGCCTCATTTCTATACTCTGTTCCTTCACTAAAAATAGTTGTATTGTTGCTTAAATCCGTATTAAGTGCTTTGTTTTCTTGGGGAAGTGAGCGGTAGCCAGCACCCATTTGAGAAAATAAGTTAAATTTTTCAGTTCTGCGATTAAGGCTAACTCCTATACTGTGATTGTCGGGAGTTCCTGTGTTTACGGAAATAGAACCATTTAGTCCTTTTTTTTCTTCTTTTTTAAGAATTATATTTAAAATACCAGAAGTGCCTTCAGCATCATATTTAGCTGATGGGTTGGTAATTACTTCTATGCTTTCAATCATATCAGCTGTAATGGAACCCAGTGCATTACTAGATTGGTCTGCGAGTACAGAAGGTTTGCCATTAATTAGTATTTGTACGCCAGTGCTGCCTCGTAGGCTCACTTGTCCTTCGATATTCACATTTACCGAGGGCACATTGTTTAATACTTCTAGTGCACTTACACCAGTACTACTTATATCTTTTCCTACATTAAATACTCTTTTGTCTAATTTAAAAACGGTTTTAGAAACTTCACCAGTGATTACAACTTCATCTAAAGCCTCATTATCGGGATATAGGTGAATGGTTTTCAGGTCAATGATGTTATTTTCTATAGCGAATTCGGTAATCGTTATTGATGTGTATCCTAAATAACTTATTGTAATTTCAAAATTAATAGCCGTTGTAGTAAGATTAAAATCTCCAGAATCATCAGAAGTAACTCCAGTAATAATGACTTTAGATTGTTTGTTGTTGAGTACTACGGATGCATAAGGTATAACTTGTTTGCTCTCTTGGTCTATGAGTTTACCAATAATAGTAACAGATTTTTTTTGGGCGGTAGAATAATTAGGAAATAAAATAAATAGCCCTGTGCATATCAAAGCTAATACAAAACTTTTTTTAGAACGTGTCATTGGTATTTTCTATAAGAATGTTGGTTTTACCATAAAACAATAAATATATTGAAAAAAGGGTTTAGCTCTATAAATTAGCTAAACCCTTTTTAAATAAATGGTAACAAATTTATTGCTATATTATTTACTCAAAATCTGAGACTTTTACTTTGGTATTTAACCAATATTCGTTTTTGCGAAACTCGTATTTGGTAGGGGAGTAGTTTCCTACTAATTCTACATTTGCTTTTGCTGGCACCTCTAAATCTAATGCCCAAAAAACACCATTTACCAAAAGCCTTCGAGTCCCCTCAATTAGTAAATCACTAGAAGATCCAAGTGTAGTTGTGAAAACTTTTCCTTCTTTTCCATCAACCAATTTATAGGTCCTAGTCCAAGCAACGGGCATCATAGGATCATTCAGTTTTAACCCTTTTGGGTTTGTTGTAGCAACGTCATCATCTGTTGGTTTCATACCAAAGAAATTATCATTTTCGTTATATTCTCCTTTTCTGTTTACAACCTGCCCTAAGATAATAGGTGTAACATTGTCTAGCATTGGTAAACGCACCCCATATACATCTGTAGAACCCCATACATCTCCATTAGATATTCCATTTACAATAGGGCTGCTTGTTGCGCCATCAGCTATAATGCCTTTTGTACTTTGGTGTTTATGATGACCATGGTGATTAATCCAATTTTCACCTAATATATAACGTCCAAAACCATCTTTCCATTCCGTTTTTTCACCATCGTAATAATTGCCATAGTGTTTGTAATTAGATGAGTCTTCTTTTTTAAAATTAAAGGCGTGGGTAGCAGTACGCATTCCCAGTACTGGTTTTCCTGTTTTTAAATAATCATCTATATATTTCATTTGATTATCTGGTAAAGCACGGAAACGGGTAAGGATAACCATCATATCTGCTGATGTTAAAGCTTCTAATCCAGGAATGTTTTTTCCATAATTTGCATTTATAATTCCAGGTTCTTTTTCATCTTGCGCAAACAAAACTGTACATTTAAAACCGTGATGTTGAGATAATATTTTTGCTAGTTGTGGCAAACCCTCTTCAGATCTGTATTCTTCATCGCCAGATATTAAAACAACATGCTTTGCATTGTCTGTACTATTAAAAGTTAGCCACTGCTTAGGCGTTTCTATTTTTGTTTCTATTTCTTTGGTTTCCTTCTTTTTTTCAGCACAAGCTGTAATAAGAATTAAACAAGAAAAAAAGTAAAATAAATTTTTCATAATGTGTTGTTTGTATAATTACCCATTGTTTTTTAACCCTTGGTTGATAAAATCAAACCCTTTTGTGTAAATTTCTTCTGAAGAAGAATAGTCTCTCCAGACATTTATTGCATTGGCAAACTCAGGAATAATGGTGCTAAAAGCTTCAATAGTTAGCCACCCATCATATTTAATATCCTTTAGGGTAGAAAAAACGTCTGACCAATTTATTTGTCCACTACCAGGTGTGCCCCTATCATTTTCACTGATATGTACATGTTTTAAGTGAGGAGCAATTTGTTTTATGGCTGCAGTCTGACTTTTTTCTTCAATATTGGCATGATGCGTATCATACATAGCGCCTAAAAAAGGATGATTAACATTTTTTACCAAAGTGCTTAAATCTGCCATTGTATTATACAAATAGCATTCAAACCTATTTACAGCTTCAGGAGCAAGAATTATATTTGCTTGTTCTGCATAAGCTGCTGCCTTTTGTAGCATTTCTATGCTCCATTGCTTTTCTTCTTGAGTAGGAGGTTGACGTGTAAAATAAGCAAAACTAGAATGGAAAGGGCCGCATATTACTTCAACATTTGAAGCTTGGGCAACATCTATAGACCATTTTAGTTTATCTAATCCTAAAGCTCTTGTTTTTGCATTTGGGCTAGCGATATTTTCTTCTGGAGCTAATGCGGCTACGGCAGTTACTCCCATATTAATATCTGAAAAATGCGAGCCTAATTTAGAATAATGTTTTAGATCACCTTCACCTAGGAATATTTCAATACCATCATATCCAGTTTTCTTTAAGGTGTCAATTATGGTGTAATGCTTCTCTGTGACGTGGTTGGTCCAGAGAAGCATATTCATGCCTATTTTCATATTCGTAATGCTTAATTTCGATATTGTATCTAATGCTAATTCTTAAGCATTTGTTGCTTCTGTTTTCTTGCTCTTCATCCAAAAATAAAGAAAGGTAAATAAAACGATTAATATTGCAGGAAAAGTAGTCATAGTTCCTAATGTTGCTTGGCCTGAAACCAATTCTAATTCATCACCTGTAAAACCTTGAGCAGCAGCAGCAGCCTTATCTGCATCAATCCAGCCACCAATAATTGGTTGAAAAATTGAAGAAGAGAACATTCCAATAGCACCAATGATAGACAATCCTAAGGCACCACTTTTTGGGATTTTAGAAGCGACAAAACCAAGCATATTTGGCCAAAAATAAGCAATACCAAGTGCAAAAATAATAGCAGCTACGTATGCCATAGCTCCAGTTTGTGTACTAAATAAATAAATACCTAAAGTTGTTAAAACTGCAGATCCTAACAATACCCCTGTTTGGTCAAATTTAGCAACCATATTCCCACCAAAGAATCTTGCAACAGCCATTAGTCCGGCGGTTAATGCTAATATTAACATTGGTTGAGCTCCACTTTTAGATAAAATAAGTCCTACCCATTGGTTAGGTCCAAATTCAGATATTGCAGTTAAAAACATACATATAGCAATGAATATAAATAAAGGAGATATCATTGCTTTTAAATTTCCAGTAAGTGTTGCCGCATCTTGTATTTTTGCTTTTGGGAAATTTTGACCAAAAAATAAATAGGCGTATATTATAGTTGGAATAAGTATAATCCATATTTGTGCTTGCCAAGCTAAATCTAAATCGGTCATAAACCCAGAAATTAAACTTCCAATAGCAATACCTCCTGGAAACCACATGTGAAAACGATTCATCATTTTACTCATTTTATTTCCTTGATAGGCATCTGCAATCATAGGGTTACAGGCGGCTTCTGTACAACCATTACCAAGACCAACTAAAAGGTTGGCTATTAGGAGTCCTATATAACTTCCTGAAAAAATAATCATTAAAATACCAACGGCATGAGCAAAAAAAGCAAATTGCATAATGGCTTTTCCTCCTACTTTATGGTAGATTAAACCACCAATTACCATAGAAATAGGGAATCCTAAAAACCACATGGACGAAATTAAACCTGCTTGACTGGCAGTAAGTGCCAATTCTGTTTGTAATTGATTTAAGATTCCTGCAGCAATGCTAAAAGAGAAAGCCGTTGTAATTAAGGCAAAACAGCTTCCGTAAAAAAGCCTATTTGCATTAGTTCCAGATTCAATGTTGGTATTCTTCATAAGTTTGATTGTTTTGATTTGTTAAAATTGTTACTCTAATTAATTATGTAAATGGGTCCTAAAATATAAATTCTATTTTACTTCTCTTTAAAAAATATGGAAAGTGTTTAATTCCGCTATCAGCAAATTTATATGTATTACCTTCTTATATGTTCCTATATTTTGCTAAATAATGATACTTTTCTGTCTTAATGAAGGTGATCTAGTATATTTAAGCTTAGCCTATTGTTATATTCTAGATTTAATATCTAAAAATAAATTGCGATATTCGTTGGGGCTCTTGCCTGTTATTGATTTAAATTGCCTGTTAAAATTAGACAACGCATTAAAACCACATTCATAACTTATTTGCGAAATATTAAGATTGTCTTCAAGTAAAAGTTTTCTAGCGTGTCCAATACGAATATCATTTACGAATCTAGTAAATGTTTTATTTGCTCTAGGTTTAAAATATCTGCAAAATGAAGTTGTTGTCATATTTAGCATATTGGCAATTTCATCTAACGATATTTTAGTTTTAAAGTTTTTCATAACATAATCATAAACAATTCGCATTTTTTCTGCGTCATCACTTTTTAAAACATTACTATTATATCCGGGGCTAGCCAATAAATGAATATCCTCACTTTTAGACAGTACATCTATAATCTCTAATAATTTAATAATTCTACTAAACCCTTTTTCCTTTCCTAACTGTATTAATATTTTTTTTATTTTTTTTATTGTTTCTCCATAGAATTCAATGCCTCTAGCAGAGTTCACTAACAGTTTTTTTATTTTATAAAATTCTTCTTTTTCTAAAAGTGTATTGCTAAGGAGGTTGTTGTCAAAATAAATTACGAATGCTTTGGTTTTTAATTTGCTATTTTTTTCAAAATAGGCGTCGTCACTTCTCCATAAATGGGGGAGGTTAGTTCCTGTGAGTACTAAATCACCTTTCCCAAATGACTGGATTTGATCTCCCACAAATCGAGTGCCTGTACCTTCTAGAATTAGGGAAATTTGAAATTCTGTATGAAAATGCCAATTCGGATTAAAATATTTATCCGTTAAATCTTTAAAGATAAAAGTTTGTTTGCTTGTTAATGTTTTTTCAATACTTGGACCACTCATAATTGTTCTTTAAAAAAAGATCAGATTGCTAATTTATGATAAAAAAGTGTCATCTTTTAGTAAGAAAGAGGAAATATTAAACGATAGAGTGTTTTAGTTTTGTGAAAGCACTAATTAATTTAATTTTTAGTAAAAAAAATGGGGTTAAAAAGAGAATTAAATAAAAGGTATAGGGGTGTTTTTTTGATTGTGCTATTTTTTAGTATTTTTATTGAAGCCAATGCTGCTCATTTTTTAGAAATTACGCCTATTGTAGTAACGAAAGATTCAATACAAAAGTCACCTTTAAAAAGTAAAGATTATAAAGTTGTTTATAGGGGAAATAAAGGTGTTGGAAAAAGAAAACACATTGTTTTTATTGCAACAGATCATGAATATAGAGGAGAAGAATCATTACCAGCCATCGCTAGGATTTTAGCAAAACGTTATGGGTTTACATGTACTGTTATTTGGGCGTTGGATGATGAAGGGCATATTTTTCCTGGGGGATCTGATATTCAAGGATTAAAAGCACTTAAGAAAGCAGACCTTATGGTGCTATTTACGCGTTTTTCAAATTTTAAAGAATCAGAATTAAAGCATATAAATGATTATGTAAATCGAGGAGGTTCTGTAATTGGTTTGCGTACAGCAACGCACGCTTTTAAAGGTATAAAAAGTAGCGAGTGGGAGCATTATAATTATAATTATGATGGCCCTAAAAAATTATGGAGAGGTGGTTTTGGTGAGATCATATTGGGTGAAACTTGGGTAGGTCATTATGGTCAAAATCATAAACAAGCGTCTAAATTAATAATAGATGAGACCAATAAGTTACATCCTATAATGCGTGGGGTAACAAATGCCTGGGCACAATGTGGAGGTTATAAA
>TARA_R110002049_G_scaffold116600_1_pt1 | contig 12111 bp, 2 predicted proteins | sample TARA_R110002049 | Tara Oceans TARA_R110002049 (sample SAMEA4396941) | marine metagenome | biome: Polar Biome; feature: [SRF] surface water layer (ENVO:00010504); material: water (ENVO:00002006), including particulate matter (ENVO:01000060) such as... | depth 5 m | reverse complement strand
CACTATAGTAAATTAAATTTAATGAAAAAAGAAATAGCTCTCAGTAAAAGAGAGCAAATACAATCTTTACAGCAACTATTGATAGACAACGCTGACGGTGAAAATATAGAAGGAGATGGTAAAAATATAATTCACAGTAAAAACTTTCCTTTAAAACATACTTTTGCAGATGGTGTTTATATAAGACAAATGGATATGCAGGCTGATAGTATGGTTGTAGGTGCAATACACAATCATCTGCATGTCTGGTTTTTGCTGACTGGTCATTTAATGGTTGTAACAGAAGATACCAAAGAAGAGTTTATAGCACCATGTTACGTTCTAGCAACACCGGGCAGTAAGAGAGTTATATACGCAATGGAGGATTCTATATTTGTAAATATACATAAAAATCCCCACAATATAAAAGATATTAAAAAACTAGAAGACGACCTCGTCTCTTTAACATTCGAAGATTATGAAGAATATATTAATAAAAATAAATAGATTATGAGTTTTATTGCCGCAGGAGCGCTTGCTGTATCAGCTGGACTAGGTATAGCTAAAGCTATTAAAGGTGGTGCTGATAAGAGAAAAGCTAAAAAAGAAAATGCAGCCGCTAAAATAGAGATGGAAAAAGCTATGGACAATTATAGAAATATGGATACTAGTAATCCTTATTTGAACATGGAAAATACTATGGAAGATTTAACCGTTAATACCCAAGCAGCGGATATGGCTAGTGAGCAGAACCAAATTGGTATGGCTGATACTTTAGGGAAAATGAACCAAGCAGCCGGTGGGTCTGGTATAGCTGCGTTGGCACAAGCTATGGCTAACCAAAGTCAAATAGCTAATCAGAAAGCTTCGGTATCTATAGCTACTCAAGAAAAAGGAAATCAAAAAGCTGAGAGAACGGAAGCTAGTAGAATACAAGGACTAGAAATAGATGGTGAAAAATATTCAAGAAGACTAAAAGGTAGTATAGCAAACGCGGAGCTACAACTAGCTTCTGGAAACGTAGCTGGCACGGCTGATGCTATAAACATGGCTCAAAGTGATATAGAGTCTGGAATTAACACGGTAGGTAGTGCAGCTGGTACTTACGCAGCGGGAGTATCTTAAACTAATAAATTATGGCAGAAAAAGACACAACTACAGGGTACGAATTAAGCAGCAACGCTATACAGTCTTACTTAGATGCTAAGACAGCGCAGCGTAATATAAGTACTAATTGGGACACGGCTAGTGATTTAAGTGGCCAGCTTTTAGGGGCTGTTCAAGATACTCAAGAAGCTAAACGGGTTGATGAAGAAAACAAACGTAAAGAGTTAGAGTCTCATGAAGAACAATTTTCTAACAACGTTCTTAAGATAACAGAAAACTCTGGAAGTCTTGGAGAAGAGTATTACGGTGTAGCTACAGAGCAAGCGAAGATGTTACAAGGAGAATACATGGAAGCTGTAAGATCTGGTGACAAAGAAGCACAGACAAAAATAAAAATGAAACTACAAGGTTTATCTACTGGAGTTGGTTCGTTAAAAGAAAGTTTAAGTATTGCGGCTGAATTAAAAAACGATGGAGCTTTATCTAACGGTAGAACGGCGGAAGAAATAAAAATAGCAGACGTGTGTACAAATCCAGCTAACGCTGTTTATCAAGACGGAAAATGGCTTTTTAAAGATCCTAACACTGGGCAAATGTATACTCAAGAAGATTTAGATAAATCACTAGGTCAAATAGACGAGGTTACGTCTAAAGCTTATTTAGATTATGAAATGTCACAAAATGAATCTGGTATGAATTACGTAAACGGAACTGGTCCTGATTTTGATTTTAATAGAATTAAAACTAGCATAGGTGATAATTTTATTAAAGAAGATAATATCATGTCTATAATGCACGATGACTTTAGAAAATCTGGAGAAAGCAATACTTTTAAAAACGACTTGAGTGGTTATTTAGAGCAAATGCCAGATTACTATAAAACATTTAATATCGATGTAGATGGTGATGGTATTCCAGGAAATAGTGAAGAAGACAAAGCGGCTCTTGTTAAAGCTGTAACAGATAAAACAGATACGAACTACGACTTTAAAATGTCTAAAAACATTGTGGCAGATTATCTAGCTAGACAGTCTGAAGAAAAGTTTTACGGATCACACCCATCAGGTAAGAGCGCTAAGGAAAGAAAAGCTATGAAACCAGAACCAGGTGAAACTGAAAAAACGTTTATTGCTAGAGGAGGTATAATGGGAGAGCTGGCTAAAGAAGGTACTATTTGGAACGAAGATTTAGGAAAGTTCATCACGAGGCAAACCGATAAAACTGGAGACGAGTTATTAAAAGACTTAGATAAATAAAATATATGTCTAAACAAAGAGAGTTAGAAATAATTTCACAAGGTAGAGGTATGGGGTGGACTGACAACCAATGTTTAATGGCTGTACAGGCACATCGGAATAAAATTAAAGTCAAGGCCCAGCAACGTAAACAGAAAGCAGAGTTTGAAGAGCAGCAAAAAGCAAATAAGCAGAAATTTAGAGAAGAGCAGTCTACGGTTAAAAAAGAGTATTCGGATAACTCGATGGTTATGAGAGACGGTAAACTTGTTCAAAATGATAACGTGTACAGCAGGGAGGGTGATAGGTGGGTTTACTATGATAAAGACAATAAGAAAATAGATATAACAGATGGTAGTGTTGGGCAAAGTTTAGAAAAAAAATACAAACCTACTGTTGACAATTCTGTAAATGCGGTAACAGATTATAGACCAATCCTTAACAAGAAAACAAAAGAGTACGAATGGCATTATATTAAAGATGGCGAGGTGTATGGAGACGCTGTTAAAGGTGAAGAGACTCTTAACGCTTTAAACTTAGCAAACCCTAATGCTTTAAACGAATTAAAGTATGATGACTTTAGAGTGATAGATGGGGAGTGGAAAAAGAAAGATGAGAAGACTGGGGAATATACGAGTGTTAACGAAGAGGAGGTGTCTAGCAATTTAGACATGTTACATCCTAACGCTAAACCTAACGCGGCAAAAAGAAAGAACGGACAAAGCGCTAAGAATTTTACTTATAACTTAATAGATGTAAACAAAGGTAAGGAATTAAAAAAAATAGAAGAAGAGAACGAGATAGTACAAAACACTTCTTATGAAGAGTGGTTAGAAGATAACCGTAGTTCTTCAGGGTGGGTTTTAGATTCTGATTTTGTAGGCTACGGTATGGTAAGCGAGGCGTTTTCAGGTTTAGCAGATGCGTGGTCTCCAACTGAAGACGGTAGGGGTGATGAAACAAAAACGTATAGAAGACAAGAGTACCTTGACTGGAAAAAAGCGTCTGCAGAAACCTTACCAAAAAATATACAAGCTAAAATAACTAGTCCAGGTGCTTACATAATGAACAGGAGTGACAAGCCGCTTTGGGTAGGAAATGACATTGTAAAACCTGGGGAGTTTTACTTAAGTCCTGCAGAGGTAAAAAACGCTGAAAGAAAAAACCTTGATGTTGACGTGGTTATAGACAAAGATAAACACGATAACTTAGTGTTAAACAAAAATAAAGATAAAGCCTCATCAGAAATAGAAAAAATAGAAGAATACTGGGGTGACAATTACAATGGAGACTACTCAGTTAGTGAGATTGTAAGCATAGGTATAGATAGAGGTTTTGAAGACTCTAGTGAGTTTAAAACTGGGAAGTATGTTTTAGATGGGCAAACTTACAACGTGACGGAAGATGACTTAATTTCTTTTCGACAATGGAAAAGCCATAACAAAAAGTATGGTGTGGAAGCTCAAAAAGAATCTCAAAAAGAAGAAGAGGAATATTTACTAGAAGTAAAGAACAAAAAGAATAAAGAAGAAACAGAGACACTTTATAGAATACAAGACGTTGGTAACGACTCAAGCTTAAGTGAAGATGATAAAAAAAGGAAGACTCAGATGTTATTTGAACGACTACCTGATGACAGCGATGTGAAAAAAGATCTTCAAACTAGAGCTATAAACGATTACTCTAACTGGTTAAAGGTTAAAGAAAAAGTTGATAAGTACGAAAAACTTATTACCAAAACAGAAGATACAAAAAGAAAGATAGTTGACGGAAAAAAGTCAATGGAAAAATTACAAGGTAAGTGGGGTAAATTCTATAGTGACGAGGAAGAAATAAGAAGCTTTATTAGTGATAAAATACAAAACCAAACCGAAACAGAGAAACTAAACTTTAGCGAAACTGACATGGGTATCATTGACAACCCTGCAGATTTTGAAGAGTGGCTAAACGTAAATTACAAAAGTGATGTTTTAGAGGAATTAAAATTTAATGAAAGTAGTGGTAATTTTGTAGCAACACAAGAGAACATGCTTTCTGAACTTGGGATCACAACAAGCACTGAGATGGAGGAGAGAAAAGCCACCTTACTACAAGCTTATTTAAACGAAAAGTCAGTGCCAGTACAAGAGCTTTACACAAGCTATGAAAGTAATGGTTTTTTTGATAAAGTAGACGAGCTAGATAAAATATCTTTATCTATTGATGCAAATGAAGTAGAGGATAAGACTAAAGTATATAACGATTTTAAAGAAAAAATAGAATCAGGAGAGGTGGAACGTACAGAGGAAAATGTAGCTAAGCTAAATAACATGATCACTGAAATTAACGTGATCCAAGATATACAAAAAAGAAAGGTTGATCGTTATAACAAAATAGTAAATGAACCAAGTTTTAAGTTGCTAGCAGATGGATACGGTGATTTTATAGATCAAAACACAAATCTAAAAGCAAAGTATAACAATTTAGAAAAGAATAATAAGTTTGTTGCAGATCAAATGCAACAAAGAAGAAAAATTGAAGTAGCATCTAACCACTGGTCCGCTCCTTACGTTGCTCCAATAGAAACCATTTTCAACACCGTTGTTGGAGGATCAATAGACATAGCTTCATATATAGGTATAGAAGGTGCTGATATATTTCTTGATATAGATAAAGGTAGGAAATCAAAGGCCTACGCTTTAATGTCTGGGTTATCAGAAATGACAAACGTTAACATGGTTGAAATGGGACCTTTGTTTGATCCTGAAACAGGTGAAATGAACTACGCTGCTTTAGCAGACCAATCCGCTCAAACATTAACGATGATGTACATGATGGTAAGAGGAGGTGGGGTTGCTAGAAGTAGTGTAAATGGAATGAGTAAGGGCTTAGTTAACTTATCAAAAAAAGTTGGGGTAACATCCGTAGTATCTAGAAACTTACCTAAGATGTACTCTAAATTACCTCGTTTCAATAAGATAATAGGTAAGGTAAACTCAGCTTATAAAATTGCAGACAGAGGACAGCAAATGATTGGTGGTGCTATGACGTATCACCCTATGAACATAAGAGAAGCTATGTCTCAAGTAGATGATGACTTTACGGTTGAAGACGCTTTTTCAGCAGCTACTACTAAAACAATGTTTGAATCAGGTATTGAAACGTTGTTTCCTGATGTAAATATGTTTAGAGCAATGAGTAAGATAAAAGGTATGAAAGCTTGGAAGAACCCAAAAATGTGGGCGGATAAATCTAATATCCCAAAGTTTTTAAGTTCACTGTCAAGCACAATAAAACAGATACCTAAAGAGATGATTGAAGAGAACTTGCAAGAGTTAGCTAGTGGTATTGTAAGCATGCAATATAACAAAAGCCACGACACCGATTTTCACGTTCCCACAGGAGAAGACTTTAAAGCTTTAAATATATTGACACCTATAACAGTACTTTTAGGTGGTGCTATAAGATCTAGGGGTTTTACAAAAGGACAGTTAGATTCTAGTATATACCAGGCAGCTATAGAAAACATGAAGGAATTTCAGGAAATAATGAAAGAAGCTGATCTGCCTCCTGGTGAGTACTCTAAGATTATGAACAAAGTTAAAGGATACGTTTTAGCTAAAGAAGAGATTGGAGAAGAAGAGTACAACAGTATGACCAATGTTCAAAGAAACGATACTTTAAATGCGTTACTTGAAAAAAATCAACTAGAAGCTAAGATAAAACAAACTAAAGATCCTGCTGAAAAGAAAAAGTTAGAACTAGATTTAAAGAATACAAACGCTAACATAAGAAAACTAGCTGATCAAGTAGATCTTAACTTTAAGAGCAAACAAGAAGAAAACCTTGATTATGAAATTGCTGATTTAAAAAACAAGCTTTACAACAATAAAAGTGATCTTGGATCTAAAGAGAGATCTGATTTGAAAAAGAAAATTGCTGATAAGCTTACTAAACGTAATGAAGCTAGACAAGAGGCTTCTCCTTATGAGTTTCAAGGTAAGGGATATGATAATCTTAGTGATTTTATTAAAGCCATTAGAACCGCTAAGAAAAATGGATTTTTTGATAATGAGAGTAGAGGTGATATTAAAATTAACAATAAGGTAAACGCTGATATAGCTACAACGGTACGAGGTATGGTTAATGAAATTACCGGTATAGAAAACTTTACCAGCGAGGAGACACTAATGAGTAAGTCAGACGCTATGGAGTCTCAAGAGTTTCAATCCTCTCCAGAAAATAGAGGCAAGACGCTTGAAGAGTACGAGTCTGAATTAAAAGAAGAGAACAATAAACCTAAGAAAAATAGAGACGCTAACCTTGTTAATAATCTTCAAAGTGCTATAAATTACCTTAAGTTAAAAGATAGAGGCTATGAGTTTGATTCAAAAACAGGTTTGATCAAAACAGGTACGTCTAAAGATGGGGGTTTTGATTTTTCTTCTATAGAAGAGTCTAAACTAGAAGCAGCGGTTCAAGCTGTTAGAAATGCTACAAGAAAATCTGATGTTACAACAATGTCTATGTCTATAGATGAGATGATAGCAAGTAATTTACACGTAAGTGTTGCTGGCTCGTTAGATCAAATAGCCTTCATGGCGCCTGTTATTAACCCACAAACAGGTTTAGTAGAACCAATGTTAATTATAAACAAGGAAGTGGCTTTAGCTGCCAAAAACTTTACAGCAGCTTCTCATGAGTTTTTACATCAAGTATTGTTCTCTATTATAAACGGAAGAAGTAAAATTATTACCAAAGATGGGGTTGATTACGAAACAAGATTAACAGAAAAGGGAGCTGAAATGATACAGGGCGTTCTTGATCTATTAACACCTGAGCAAAGAAAAGAATTAGACTTGGTAATGGAGCAACGTGAATATTTTACTAAAGATAAAAACGGGGAGATAATAGAGCCCTTTGAGAGGTATGCTGAAGAGTACTTAACCAATATGCACGACATTGTAAATGGTGGGATTACATTAAGAGACGGTACGGAGATAAAGTGGAGTAATAGACCTGACACTAGAGGAACATTTAAAAAAATAAAAGATTACATATCTAACTTCTTCAAGAGTAATATGGATGAAGATTACCATGGTCTTATAGATACAAATATAGATACACCTGAAAAACTATTAGAGTTTCTTAGAACCTTTAACACACAAGCTATAAACAAAAAGTTTAGTACTGATATTGAAAACCTGTCTATTGCTGGTAAAACTTTATTTGGTGAAGTTGTTAAACCTGAAGAAGCTGCTATAAGTTTTTCTCAGTTTTCAAGAAACGTTAAACAAGAAGTTGATGATTTAATAACTCCAAAAGAAGCCACGGAATTAGCTAATGAAGTTAACGATATATATAATGACGATAGAATTGCTGATGATCAAAAAGAGTTTATGATTGCAGCTAAGTATAGAGGTATGGCTGAAGCTAGATGGAAAGAAGCTTATAGACAATCCTTAGGGACCGATAGTCAAAAAGTATTAGAAGAATTTAAAGAAGATATTGTATCTGATATGCTTTTTGATCTTGGTACTGAAACTAAAAAAGCTAGAACAGTAGTTGGTTTAGTTAGAGATTTTAAAACAGAAAAACAAAAATACGGAAACACTGCCGCGTATATAAATACATTTTTTAAGGTTAGAGCTTTTGAAGTTCTATCTAAGTATACTAAAGATAAAGGCTTTGCGAGGTCTATGGACGACGCTATAAATGAGGTTTCTCAAATGGAGGACGTAAGTAATGAGATGGACGAAGCAAAAGGAATTCAATCTGGTGGAATAGTTGTTAGTGAAAGATTAGTTGGAGCAGAAAAAGGTACAGATAGAGAAGCTAGAATAAAACAACACGTTAGTAATATAAAGAGCATCATAACTAAAGATCCAAGTATTACAGAAGGAAAAAACTACAAGTCTCTTTCTGATCTAGATCCTAGGGGAACGGTATCTTTAATGATGTCTGATCCAACAGCTGTTTACAAAGATGATGGTACTCCGTTCTGGAAAAGTAATAAAGGTAAAAAGTTATTAGGAACTCCTATATTAGGTTCTATAGTTGAAAAGTTAGCTAACAACGCTAATTTAAACCAGCAAGATGTAAAAGCCCTACAGCAATATATAAGCAAGCACAGTCAACTATTATGGACTGCCTTACCTCAAGGTTTTATGACTGACAAGAGTGGTAAACCAACAACAGCTACAGGCGTTCAAAACGTGTTACTAGAACCATTTTATAACAAAGGTAGAAGAAAAGGAAATCTATACCCACAGTACAAGAAACCTACCATGCCTACTGATTTTGTAGATGTGTTTGGTATTACGCCTAGAGGTGAGGTTAATCTTACTGGAAAAGAAACTAACGTTAGTCAAAGAGTTAAAGCTCTAATATCTCAACATGGTAAAATTATATCTAACCAAACGGTTAGACAAAGTGAAAGTACAACCGATGCCACTAGAAATGCTTTAGAAAATGGTAAGTCACTACCTATGTTCAGTAAGGCTATAGCTGGTGATCCAAAGATGATAGCACCATATTTACAAGCTGTAGGTATAATGGATAGAACTATACCTTGGGGATCGTTTACTCCAACTACTGTTACTGGTAGGTTAAGTGTAAAAGATGTAACAAGCGATAGTTTAATAATACTTAAAGATAAAATAAAAGCAGCATTAGTAGAAGCTGGTGTTGATAAAAAGCTTCACACTGATATTATAAAAGAAATGTTAGGACCTACGGGTATAATTATTTCTCAACAAAATATAAGAAGCTCTTATAAAGGAAACTCTAAATCCCTACCATCTATGGTAGATCAAGCTAGAACTTATTATGAGCTAAATGCTTTGACAGAAAGACAAGTGATGAGTGTTTTAGGAATGGAGGGAACTTACAAAAGTATAGCTAACCAAGAAGAAGTTATAGTTAGAGCTAGGCAACGTATAACAAGTGAGGTTATAAACGCTATGAAAATAGCGGGAATGAATGTAAGTAAAATAGAGCTTGACAACAAGACATTATTAAAAAACGTGTGGAAGAGTTCTACTGCTGAGCAAAGAGTACAAGTACTAGAACACATGTGGAAGACTAAAGGGCAGTATGCTGCTTCTGGAAAAATAGTTGATGGTGCTTGGACAATAGAAAAAGAAGGTGGTAAACCGGTTAGAAACAAAAAATACATACTTAACAAAGGTAGAATGGGGATGCAGCTAACTGAAGGCGTTGGTGATTGGGCTGCTCTTATAAACAACGCTATAGAAGGAATCGACATAATACCTTTAAAGGACGCGATGGAAAAAGGCAAACCTAGGTTAAGAACTAACTCTCACGTTACTAGGCAGCCAAGTGAAATAAATAAAGAAAAATTAAAAGAGATGTACCCTGGTTTTACCACAGCTGAAATATCAGAAAACTCTGATAACGTTATAAAAAACATAGATGCGAAAGGAAATTACACTAATTTTACAAAACATAAAAATCAAGCTTTAGGTTATAGATCTATGCTAGCAGGTCAGTTTATATCTTTTAACAACGATTATCACAATTCGAATGATTTAACCGACGATAGAGACGCCGCTGCTTACATAATGACATTAAGTAGTGGTATGACTAGCCCAAGCAGAAAAGCCGCTTATCCATGGGGGATATCTGATGGTGCTAAAGATATCGCTAGTAAAGATAGAGGAAAGAAGTTAGAGTATGATCACTTAAAACCTAACAACGTTTTAATGCTTAAGTTAGCTAATATGTTAAAACGTAATTTAACAGAAGCACAGATAAAATCAGAGCTAGACGTTTTCTTTAAAGACTTTGTCGTTAACATTATACCAGCTAAAATGGATGGTGTTGTTAAAATGAACAAGTCACAATCTCACATGCAGTTAGAGTACAAAGAAGGAACTGATATGACAGATATGTCTAAGTTAGAAGAAAGCGCTCTTGGTAGGATATTTCACCCTTATAACCAGTTTAACATTGAAATGAGAGCTATAACAGCTTTAGACCCAGAATTAAACGGGTTGAGAATTGGAGATGATTTTGTTAACAAAGTTTACCACAACTTTGATAATAAGCAACAGTTAGAACAAAGAAACATAATTAAATTAGCTACAGTGGCGTCAAGATCTATTGATCACAAAACTCCATCTAGAGGTATGAGTGCTTTTGATTTTGATGAAACATTAATTGATAAAGGTGATAATACTATTATAGCAACTAAAGGAGATGAGACAATAGAGATAACATCTGGACAATGGCCATTACAAGGTCCTCAGTTAGCAGCTGATGGATATCAATTTGATTTTAGCGATTTTATAAATGTAAGAGGTGGTGTTGAGGGACCTTTGATGCAGAAGTTTAGAAATAGAATTGAAAAGTTTGGTATTGAAAACAACTACATACTAACAGCTAGACCAGCTGAAGCAGCACCAGCAATACAAGCTTGGTTAAAAGAACAAGGTATAGACATGCCTATTGAAAACATAACCGGTTTAGGTAACAGTACTGGTGAAGCTAAGGCTATGTGGATGGCTCAAAAGTTCTCAGAAGGATATAACGATATGTATTTTGTAGATGACGCTATGCCTAACGTAAAGGCTGTAGCTGATATGTTAGATCAGTTAGATATTAAAGGGTCTTCAGTTCAAGCTAAAATACAGTTTAGTAGATCAATAAACCCTACGTTTAGCCAAACGCTAGATGCTAACGCTGGTGTAGAGTTAGACTTGAATAGAATACTAGAACAAACCAAAGGTGTAAAAGCGGAGGCTAGGTATTCAGAAGCACAAGGTAAAATACAAGGAAGTAAAAAAGGTAGGTTTGCTTTTTGGGTTCCACCTTCAGCTGAGGATTTCAAAGGTTTAATATATAGGTTTGTAGGTAAGGGTAGACAGGGTGAAGCTCAGTTGGCATTTTTTAAGAAAGCTCTGTTTGATCCTTTTGGTAGAGGTATAAATGCTATGAACATATCAAAACAACAGTTACAAGGGCAATACCAAACATTATTAAAAGAGTTCCCTAATGTAAAAAAAGACTTGAGCAAAAGTATAAGTTCGTTTGATGGAGAGTTTGATATAGATTTTAAAGTCGAACAAGCTGTAAGAGTTTATCTTTGGAATAAAAACGGTATGGAAGTTCCAGGGTTATCAGCTAGAGATTTAAAAGCTTTAGTTGAGTTTGTTGAAAGCGATACAGAATTAAAAGTGTTTGCAGATAATTTAGGCTTAATCACAAACCAAGAAGAAGGGTATGTACAACCTAATGACTTTTGGTTAGTGGAAGGTATATTAAGTGATATACAAAAAATTAATAACGAATTAAGTAGAGCAGAACAGTTAGCTGAGTTTGTACAAAACAAAGAAGAGATGTTTGGAGTGTGGGAAAATGGAAGAATCGTTGGTCCTAACATGAATAAAATAGAAGCTATATATGGATCTAACTTTAGAGAAGCTCTTGAGGATATATTGTGGAGAATGGAGTTTGGTAGTAAAAGAGAAGCTGGTACTAATAGATTAGTTAACACGTTCAATAATTGGGCAAACCAATCAGTAGGTGCTATCATGTTCCTTAATATGAGATCTGCTTTATTACAAACTATATCTAGTATAAATTACTTGAACTGGTCTGATAACAATCCGTTAAAAGCTGGTTTAGCTTTAGCTAACTTCCCGCAGTTTATTAAAGATTTTTCTATGATATTTAACTCAGACATGTTAAAACAGAGACGTGCTGGAAATCAAAGAGGTGTAAACGAAACTGAATTAGCTCAAGCTGTTGCTGGTTCTAAAAACAAAGCTAAAGCAATACTTAACTATTT
>TARA_R110002049_G_scaffold9354_1_pt1 | contig 12126 bp, 11 predicted proteins | sample TARA_R110002049 | Tara Oceans TARA_R110002049 (sample SAMEA4396941) | marine metagenome | biome: Polar Biome; feature: [SRF] surface water layer (ENVO:00010504); material: water (ENVO:00002006), including particulate matter (ENVO:01000060) such as... | depth 5 m | reverse complement strand
CATGGTGGTAGCGCATCCGTTCCAGCAGATAGAAGATCACGCCGCCGGTGTAGGCCAGGCCGCCGGCCACCAGCAGCCACAGCCCCAGGGTGGGCAGCGCCGCCATCATCGGCTTGATCGCCACCAGCCCGCACCAGCCCATGGCCACGTAGATGGCGACCGACAGCCGGTCGAACCGGCCGGTGAAAAACAATTTGAAGATGATGCCGGCAATCGCCAGGCCCCAGACCACGCCGAACAGCGACCATCCCCAGGCGCCTTCCAGCGTGACCAGGGTGAACGGCGTGTAGGTGCCGGCGATGAGCAGGTAGATCGAGGCGTGATCGACCACCCGCATGATGCGTTTGGTCTCGGGCATCGGCAGGCTGTGATACAGCGTCGAGGCGGTGTAAAGCACGATCATCGAGGCGCCGAAGATGCTGCTCGCCACCACATGAACGGCGGTGCCGTAAAGCGCCGAGAAAGTCACCAGCACGCACAGCCCGGCAATGGCCAGCACGATGCCGACGCCGTGGGTGAGGCCATGGGCGATCTCTTCGCCGAGGCTGTATTTGTTGGAGGGGCTGAGTGACACAGGCCGGATCCGCGGTGGCGCCGCCAAACGGCGGGGCCCATTCTGGCACGCCTGCCGTCGATGACGGGGCGTGCACCGAGCGGCTACCCTTGCCGCTCACCAATCCGAACCACCGGAGCTTCGCATGGCCGCTTCCCCGCAGTTCGATCTGATCGTTTTTGGTGCAACCAGCTTCGTCGGGCAAATCCTGACCCGCCATCTGTTCGACCGCCACGGCACTGACGAGGGCGTGCGCTGGGCGTTGGCGGGGCGCTCCGAGCCCAAGCTGGCGCAGCTGCGCGCGACCCTGGGGGCGGGCGCCGAAGCGCTGCAGCTGATCGTCGCCGACGCGCGAAACCCCGAGGCCATGCGCGATCTCTGTGCGCAGACCCGGGTGGTGGTTTCCACCGTTGGCCCCTACGCCCTGTACGGCAGCGAACTGGTGGCCGCCTGCGCCGCCACCGGCACCGACTACTGTGACCTGACCGGCGAGGTGCAATGGATACACCGGATGATCGCGCAGCACGAGGCCACCGCAAAAGCCTCCGGCGCGCGCATCGTGCATTGCTGTGGCTTCGATTCCATTCCCTCCGATCTGGGCGTGCACCACCTGCAGTCGGCGAGTCGCGAGCGTTTCGGCGCCCCGGCCGAGCGCGTCAAGCTGCGCATCAACGCCCTGCGCGGCGGTGCCTCTGGCGGCACCGTCGCCAGCCTCATGAACGTGATGAAGGAAGTGGCAGCCGACCCAAGCCTGCGCGGCATCCTGAGCGATCCCTATGCCCTGGCGCCCACCGAGGGCGACGCCCGCCCGGCCCGCCAGCCCAACGTGCAGTTGGGCGAATTCGATGCCGAGATCAAGGCCTGGCTGGCGCCCTTTGTCATGGCGGCCATCAACACCCGCATCGTGCATCGCTCCAATCTGCTCAGCGGTTTCGCCTATGGGCAAGGCTTTGTCTACGACGAGGCCCTGACCACCGGGCCGGGCCTGAAAGGACAGTTCAAGGCCAATGCCGTGGCCCTGGCGGTGGGCGGTTTCGTGGGGCTGTCTGCGCTGCGCCCCAGCCGTGCGCTGCTGGAGCGTTTCGTGGTGCCCAAGCCGGGCGAAGGGCCCAGCCCCGAGGCCCAGCAGAAGGGTTATTTCGATTTCCGCTTTTATGGCCGCACAGCGGGCGGCGACACCGTGGTCACCAAAGTGACCGGCGACCGCGATCCCGGCTATGGCTCTACCGGCAAGATGCTTGGTGAAGCGGCCGTTTGCCTGGCACGCGATGTCGACAGATCAAAGGTCGGCGGCGGCTTCTGGACCCCCGCCACCGCCCTGGGTGACGCCCTCATCGAGCGGCTGGTCGCCCACTCGGGCCTGACCTTTGAGGTGTTGTAATGCCCAGATCACCGGAGTTCGACAGCTAAACGCGCAAATGATTGTTCTCATGAGGCATGAGTTTTCAACGTGCAACTACCCCGAGTTCCGCAGCCAATCCGATAAGTGCTTGATTGTGTCAGGTCCCGGATGACTAACCACTCGACGCCGAAAGTGATGCCGAACGCCTGAATTAAGCCGCGCCGCGAAGCGGCGTCGGCTTGAATGAACTGTTGGGCTTCACGCTTTCTGGATCAGGAAAAGAAACTCTTTATTCGGCGCCTCGGCATCTCGCACCCATTCATTCGTCCAGCGCATGTCCGCCATAACGTTGCGGCGGTAGTCAACTTCCACAGCTTCGAGCAGCCGACCGTTCTCATTGATGACTCGATTGAGCTCCTCTGCTGTTGCCCGCCCCCCCGAGCTATAGGAGAGCAGGACGTGCTTCGCGCGAATAGATGCCAATGCACTTCGAATAGCTTCGACGGCGATCAGTTGGCCTGACTCGTTCCGCCGAAATTCTTCAAAAACAGATGCAGAAAGACTGTCTGAGGTGTCCATTCGTCGCTTGGATTTACCAAATGTGGGTGGTTGATCGTTCAACACCACAGAGGTCCAGACATGGTAATAGGCACCGTAGCGCACTCGCGAGGGAGGCATTTTCTCGTTGTTTGATCCATAGGGCGGATCCAAGTACGCGAGATCTACTTCGATATTTGGAACAAGATCAAAAATGTCGCCTTGGTGGACTGAATGTGCTGCGGTCTTAGGTAGCAGCGAAGGAACTTTGAGAAGAAGTTGCTTGTACGACCTCGGAGACCATTCATTCAGGTATGACGCGTAATGTCCTAGCGTGTTATCCACCTCGTCCAAAGCGCGGATTAAGCTGGTCAGAAGGACTGCTCTCTCAACGGGACTAATCTGTAGGCGATCAATTTCTGCTCGAACCGCGTCCAGCTTTCGCGTGTTTTGGCGCTGCCAGGGCTTCTTCAGTCCATCAGCCCCAATCGAACGCCCATTGCCTGGGTCGCCGCCGTATTGTTCGGTAAACCAGCCATCTAGAGGCGCAAGCCCATTCAGGTGCGCAATCATTGGCGCATAGTGACTTTTGGTGTGTTCGTTCAAGAGATAGCACGACGCGAAGACCGCAGACCAAGCAGCGATATCATTTGCGGCAACCGTATAGCCACTTTGTGCAAAGGCTTGCGATACGCGAGTTGTTCCGGCAAAAGCGTCTAGCACTGTTCTTGGGTTCACCTTCCTCGCCAATGACAGTATGTGAGGAAGCAATTTCTGCTTTGACCCTGCATACTTGATACCCTCTGTGCTTGGGACATCAACTACCGTTTCGCCGAATAGATCTATGGCTTCCATATCAACTCAGGTTTGATTTTTTTTTCTGTGCATCGATGTCGCATTTCAGCTCCTCAAGCGCGGCTTCATGCCCAACTGAGGTGGACAACAGCGCGTGCGAGAAAAGCTTTACAAGAATTGGATTTTGTGTGTATGTAATCCACCCGCCCGTAACACTGGTGAAGTACTTTAAGCCATTCCTTGTGTGTGTCCAAAGTCCACGTTGAAGGGCGTTTGCGGTACCGCTGCCATAGCGAACTTCACAGACGTAATCCCCTTCACTGTCATAAAAGCGATAGACGGGATGCTTTCGACCTTTTCCTTCGCATTCATAGATGACTCTGGCAACGCTTTGCATAGCCATCTCGTGATCAAACACGAGCACGTTGCACCGCTGCTTCTTTTCGTCATAAATGAGCGGCAATACATTTAATCCGCTGAAGTCTGAGAAAACGGGATCAGCCCAAAGCTTCGCAATTGCGCTTTTCCCTTCAATGATTTTGCCCATCTGTTCAAGCTTGGGGAACATCAAAAATTTCTTGTCTGTCGAGAGCTGTAGCGGACCGTCACCATAAGCCTTGAGGCTGACAGGAAATTCATCCTTGGTAATCTCATTGATGATCTTAATGTCTTCTTCGTGCTCTTTGGCTCGATATAGATCTTTCCCAACATGGATTGATTTGAAATCGTACATGTATTGATTAATGAACTCTGCTATTGCGATTTCAGCTAAATCACCGTGCGTCTTGTTTCCGATAAGTCGCATCGTGAAGATGTTACTTAGAGTCGTCGTGATGAGGTGAGGATTCTTGGCGATCAACAGTTTGAAGCGAGTGGCGAATTCTTTGTAGGGCGTCATGAGTTACGGTCTTTAGTTTGCGTGGATGTGTGGGGGCGAGCGTATCTGTGAGGCCCAACGCCTGAGTTAAGGGGTGCCGCGAAGCGGCATCCCCTTGAGCGAATTGTTAGGCCACACGGGCCGGGGCCTAGCCACGGAGGGGGCCTGGAATGTAGTCCGGTGGCTTTCGGGCCGCTCTTACCGCCAGGTAGTGAGCGAACACCGCAATTGGTAGGCCGTACAGCGCGAACAATCCGATCATGGGAATGCCCCCGATGGGATGCGTAGCGGCAGATATGAGTAGAGCAGAGACCACCGTCGAAGTGTAGTTAGCCCAGCCGACGCTCAGCAGGCTCGCATGGATAGGAGCTGCAATAAGCAACACAACAAATGCCCCAACAAAGAACGACAAAAAAAGAGCGCCCACAAGCGCAACGGGATCTGCAGACAACACGAGGCTCCCTAGAACGCTCACCGAGAAAGACCCGGCGCAGAGGGCAATGAAGTAGCTCTTGTAAGAGATCTCGGCTGCTCGAAGCAGGTCCATCTGGCCTAACGACGCGCTAAACGGCGCGAAAGAAGTGAGCGTCCGAGGCCACGTATTTTGTGGCCGATTTTGAGCGCCTTGTTAGCATTCTGCTTACCATAGGTACATACTTGACTTCTTATTGAGAATCTTCAGCTCGAACGATTCTGCACATGCGCCGCCTGCTAAGCCGTAGCAGACATGCAAAGGCAATAGGTGCTCTTCTCGAGGGTGGCAAAACCGAGCACCCGGCGCTTTTACCCATTCACACAATCTTTGTTTTCTTTCTTCTTCAGAGATATTTGTGTTTGAACAAGTATCCAATAACCAAGACTCAAATGCTTCATTCAAATCTTTTGACTCCGTAGTTTCTGGAGTAAAAAAGGCCTTCATATTGTGAAAAGAAAATCCTGACCCTATTAAAAGTAAATCTTCATAGTCTAAGCCCTGTAGCGCCTGACCAATACTAATATGCTCGGCAGGACTTAAGTTATTCAGAAGCGACAACTGAATACAAGGAATATCAGCATCTGGGTACATTATTTTTAGCGGTATGAACAAACCGTGATCAAAGCCCCTTTGTTTATCGAGATTGCAAGCAATGCCAACACGCTCTAGCTTTTCGTGGATTTTATTTGCAAGCAGTGCCTCGCCCTTGCAGGGATAGGTAATACTGTAAGATTCTTCTGGAAATCCATAATAATCATATATAAGCGATGGGCTCTCGCCAGCAGTAATTGTTGGCAATTTCTCTTCCCAATGTGCACTCACAACCACAATGGCCGATGGTTTACGCAATAAAGATGTTATGCTTTTTAAGCAATCAACCATTTCTGTATGCCCAGCATCACCCAAAAGAGGCATTGGCCCGCCGCCATGCGACAAGAACAATATTTGAGGTTTAGAGCTCATAATGACTTCCTTATTTGGTAAATGCTAACGCCTCAGCTAAGCCGCGGGCCCGCCGGAGGCGGGACCGTCGGCTTGAGCGCCTAGTTGGACCTTACCTGCGCGTATGAGGTCTATTGCTTGAAGATCTACTGAGAGTGCTTGACGCTCCTTTTCAAGAATAGGACGCCATTTTTCATAGGCAGCTCGTCCCGCCTTATATTCAGCCGCATAGGTGCTGGGGTCGGCCGCTTTATCTACTGACGTGAGATCAAATCCGACTCTCTCTGAGCCTATACCTTCTTGCCAATCTGCTAGAGACATATACGCCTCGACAAGATGTTTCATTAACGTTGGATCGCTTACTGAAACGATCTTGTACTGAAGTGCCTTCTTGATTGTTTCTTTTGGGTAAGGCAACTGCGCTGCATCAAAAACACAGAGCGGTGGCGGCGAGGCCAGCTCCAACGTCTCCCCGAACTTGCTGATGACCTCTAATACAAAATTTTCTGAGAGCGCGACAGGACCTTCTGGTTTTTGCCGAGGCTTCTGCCCGAATAACTTTCGGAATTTTTCAAACATGGGGTCTCCGGCGGCTTGCTTGTAAGGTCCAACGCCTCGCATCAGCCGCGGATTTGCCGCAGCGAAGCGAAGGCAAATACGTCGGCTGGATGCACTTGTTGGACCCGCTCATGACCCGAGATACCTTTTGAAGTACCCGGCCTTGGTGGAGTAACCCAATGCGAGATAGAAATCTGCCGCACCGGCAGTTGCCAGCGAAGCGAGCTTACAGCCGCTGTTCACGGCCCATGATTCAAATGCAGCCATGAGTAACCGGCCGACGCCACTACGACGCTCGCTGTTGAGTACAAGAATCTCGTCTACCCACGCTGTATCACCTGCCGCATAAAACGCCGAATGCTTGTAACCAGAAACATAGCCAACGAGCGTTTCGCCTTGCTCAGCAACAGCAATAAAGGAACACGGGTCCGTGAGCTTGCGCTGAAGCATGCTGATGTATGCGTCTGTACCTATCGGACTGGGAGTCGGAAACGCGCGTACCAACCCGAATAGCTGCGCCTCGTCTTTAAATTCAGCCAAGCGAGTTTTAATCATTCTTTAGGTCCAACTTTGAATTAGACGAACGCCCACGGCGCCGGTGTGTAGGCCTATCTCGAAGCGCCGCATCGTGTGCCCCCCAGGCTCTTCGATGGCAAGCTGGACACTAACTGTTTAGGCTGCCTAATATCAAGCGGATGGAAATGGTCAACCCACCGCCGCGGCTGCTGGACCGTGTGCGTGCCGCTGCGAGGGTGCGCAACATGGCGCTGCGTACCGAGCAGGCTTATGTGGACTGGATTCGGCGGTTCATTCTGTTTCACGGCAAGCGGCACCCCGATGAGATGGGCGCCGAGGAGGTTGCCGCGTTTCTGTCTCACCTCGCGATTGATCGAAATGTGGCGGCGTCAACCCAGAATCAGGCCAAGGCGGCGTTGATTTTTTTGTATCAGAAGGTTCTTGAGCGTGATTTGCCCTGGCTCTCCGAGGTGGTGCAAGCCAAGCGGGCCAAGCGCCTGCCCGTGGTGTTGACACCCCGAGAGGTTCGGGAGCTGCTTCTGCAGCTGAGCGGTACGAACTGGCTGGTGGTGAGCCTGCTTTACGGTACCGGCATGCGCGTGCTCGAAGGCTTGAAGTTGCGCATCAAGGATATTGATTTTGAACAGCGGGCCATCACGGTTCGACAGGCCAAGGGCAACAAGGACCGTGTCACGGTGCTGCCCGAGAATCTGATTTTGCCGTTGCAGGCGCAGCTTGAGCGGGCCAGGGCGCTGCATCAGCGTGATCTCGATCAGGGATTTGGCGCGGTTTACCTGCCTGCCGCCTATTCTGTGAAGGCCCCCAGCGCGGCCAAAAGTTGGGGGTGGCAGTATGTTTTTCCGTCGCCTGTGGGACGCTCGCGCGATCCCCGCAGCGGGGCGGAGCGTCGACACCACATTCTTCCCGAAACGATACAAAAGGCGGTGAAGCTGGCCGCTGCACGGGCCGGCATTTCGAAGCAGGTGTCTCCGCACGTGCTGCGACATTCGTTCGCCACCCATTTGTTGCAGAGCGGCTACGACATTCGCACGGTGCAGGAGTTGCTGGGTCACAAGGATGTGGCTACCACCATGATTTACACCCATGTGCTGAATCGCGGCGGACGCGGCGTGCTAAGCCCCTTCGATCAAATCGCTTAGAAGCGGTGTTTGCTGCCGGTCTCAGAGCAAGCTTGCCGCGCTGATCAGCGGTGCAGGAAGCGGCCGCGTGCTGCGCTAAACAGGCCATCGGCAGGCTGGGTCGCCAACCATTGTTTCCATTGCTCTGCCGATTGGTCCTCGCGCAGTTCGGCTTCGTCGAAGCCCGCGGCGCGTATTTCCAGCGCCTGGTCCAGAACGACGGCCTTGCCACTGGCGCGCAGGCGGCCGTTGTACCCGAGACGCCGCAGCTGGCGGGCCTGTGAGTAGGCGCGTCCATCGGCAAAGGCGGGAAACTGCAGGGCGATGCAGTCAATCTGCGCGAAGTGCGGCACCAGCGCCTTCACGTCGGCGTCGTTGGCCCAGCGCACGCCGCTGTGGGCCGGCACCGGCTCGGGCAGGTCGCCGCCGTCAAACCATTGCGCGGGTTCGATCGGCGTGGTGGTCATGATGTAGAGCGCGCTCATGCGTAGATCCGCTGCTTGAACGGCTTCATGCCGACGCGGCGGTAGCATTCGAGAAAGGTTTCGTCCTCGCCCTCGCGCTGGTCGAGGTAGGTCTGGATGATGCGTTCGACCGCTTCGGCCACGTCGGCGCGGGCCACCGACGGTCCGGTGCGATCGCCCAGGGTGGCATCGTTTTCGGCGCTGCCGCCGAGGGTGAGCTGGTACCACTCCTCACCTTTCTTGTCGACGCCGAGAATGCCGATATGGCCGACGCTGTGATGCCCGCAGCCGTTCATGCAGCCGCTCATCTTGAGCTTCAGCTCGCCGATGTCGTACTGGTCGTCGAGGGTGTCGAAGCGCGCGTAGATGTCGTCGGCCACCGAGATGGAACTGGCATTGGCCAACGAGCAGAAGTCGAGGCCGGGGCAGCAGATCATGTCGGTCAGCAGGCCGATGTTGGGGGTCGCCAAATGATGAGCCTTGAGCACTTTCCAGACCGCGTGCACATCGCCCTGCGCCACTTCGGCGAGGACCAGGTTCTGATCGTGGGTGGAGCGGGCCTCGCCGAAGCTGTAGCGCTCGGCAAGGTCGGCAACGACCTCGAGTTGCTCGGCGGTGATGTCGCCGGGCGCCACGCCGGGCGCCTTGAGCGAGATGAAGACGGCCTTGTAGCCCTCGACCCGGTGTGCCAGCACGTTGCGTTTGCAGAAGGCGGCAAAGGCGCTGTCGTCGGCCTGGGCGCGTTCATGGTCGGCAAGGTCGGCGGCTGCGTCACGGCGGTAGGGGTGGGCATCGAAGTGGCGCTTGAAGCGGTCGATGGCGTCGCGCGTGAGGGTCAGGTCGCCGCCGCGCAGGCCGGCGTTCCACTCCGCTTCAACCGCGTTCCGGAACGCCTCGACGCCGCGTTCCTTGACCAGAATCTTGATGCGCGCCTTGTAGATGTTGTCGCGACGGCCCCATAGGTTGTAGACCCGCAAGATGGCTTCGAAGTAGCTGAGCAGGTCCACTTCGGGCAGAAAGTCGCAGAGCTTCTGGCCGATGATGGGCGTGCGCCCCAGGCCGCCACCCACGTACACGGTGTAGCCCAGTTCGCCCTTGTCGTTGCGCACGATATGCGCGCCAATGTCGTGCACCAGGGTGGCCGCGCGGTCGCCGGTGCTGGAGGCGAAGGCAATCTTGAACTTGCGCGGCAGCCAGTTGAATTCGGGGTGAAACGTCGCCCACTGGCGGGTCAGCTCGCAGTACGGGCGGGGGTCGACGATCTCGTCGGCCGCCACGCCGGCCAGATGATCGGTGGTGATGTTGCGGATGCAGTTGCCCGAGGTCTGGATGGCGTGCATCTCCACCTTGGCAAGTTCGGCGAGAATGTCGGGCACGTCTTCCAGCTTCGGCCAGTTGTACTGGATGTTCTGGCGGGTACTGAAATGGCCGTAGCCCTTGTCGTAGCGACGGGCGATGTGCGCCAGCGTGCGCAGTTGCGGCGACGACAGCAGTCCATAGGGCACCGACACGCGCAGCATCGGCGCAAAGCGCTGGATGTACAGGCCGTTGCGCAGGCGCAGGGCCTTGAATTCTTCGTCGGGCAGTTCGCCGGCGAGGAAGCGCTGGGTCTGGTCGCGAAACTGGTCAACGCGTTGTTGCACCAGGGCGTGGTCGTGGGCGTCGTAGCGGTACATGAACTCTCGTGTGATCTCGTAGGTGAAACCCGGGCGCGAAGGGTATCAGCGCACCCGATTCGCATAAAGCGCTATGCAAAGACCTTTGGGCAATATCCCCTCAGGGGCCGGCCGCGGGCGCTGGCGCGGGCAGCAACTTGCCCGCCGCCACGGCGCGGGTTTCGGGGTCACTGATGCTGGCGATGGACTCGACGGTTTCGCGGTTCAAGTGCGGCGCGAAGGCGTGGATGAAATCGAGCATGTAGCCGCGCAGAAACAGACCCCGGCGAAACCCGATGTGGGTGACGCTGGGCTCGAACAGGTGATCGGCCGGCACGCGGACCAGGTCGGTGTCGACCTCGGGGTCGTAGGCCATGTCGGCGACGATGCCCACGCCCAGGCCGAGGCGCACGTAGGTCTTGATCACGTCGGCATCGACCGCGGTCAACACCACGTCGTGGCGCAGCCCGTGGGCGGCGAAAGCCTGGTCCAGCTTCGAGCGGCCGGTGAAGCCGAAGGTGTAGGTGACAATCGGATGCTCGGCCAGCCGCGCCAGAGTGAGGCGATGCTCGCGGGCGAGGCGGTGATCGGGACGCACCAGCACGCAGCGGTTCCAGCGGTAGCAGGGCAGCATCACCAACTGCTCGAAATGCTCGATGGCCTCGGTGGCGATGGCGAAATCGGCCTCGCCCTCGGCCGCCATCTTCGCGATCTGCGGCGGTGAGCCCTGGTGCAGGTGCAAGGCCACCCGCGGGTAGCGCTCGCGGAAGGTGGTGATGACCGGCGGCAGGGAATAGCGCGCCTGGGTGTGGGTGGTGGCGATGGCCAGGTCGCCGCGATCGGCCTGTTTGAACTCGGCCGCGACATTGAGAATGTTGTCGGCCTCCTGCAGCAGCCTGGCGCTGTATTCCAGAATGCGCTGCCCGGCCGGCGTGATCTCGGCGAGATGCTTGCCGTTGCGCACGAAGATCTCGACGCCCAGTTCATCTTCCAGCAGTCGGATCTGCTTGGAGATGCCGGGCTGCGAGGTGAACAGGCTCTCGGCCGCCGCAGTGATGTTGAGGCCGCGGCGGGCCACTTCGTGGATATAGTGCAGTTGGCGGAGCTTCATGACCGACCCTTTTATAACTGATGCGCCAATTATGAGACATTGTTAGATCAGATGGATATGGACTGGCCGTATTTTCCGCTGTTCGTGCGCGTCGCCGACCTTGAAGTGCTGCTCGTGGGCGGCGGCGAGGTGGCGCTGCGCAAGGCGCGGCTGCTGACCAAGGCCGGTGCCCGCATTGCCCTGGTCAGCGAATCGGTTCACCCCGGCTTTGCCGAGATGGCGACCGCGGTGCGCGTCATGGGCCCGCGCTTCGCGCCCGAGCAACTTGAAGGCGTGCGCCTGTGCATCGCCGCGACCAGTGACGAAACCTTGAACCGGCAGGTGGCGGCGGCCTGTGAGGCGCGCGGCATCTGGGTCAATGTGGTGGACGACCCGCTGGCCAGCCGCGTCATCACGCCGGCCATCATCGACCGCAGCCCGGTGCTGATTGCCATCGGTTCGGCGGGCCAGGCCCCGGTGCTGGCGCGACGGCTGCGCGAACGGCTGGAAGCGACCATTCCCTTCGGCACCGGGCGCCTTGCGCGCTTCATCGGGGAAGCCCGGAAGCGTCTGAAAGGGCGGATCAATCCCGACCAGAGCCGACGGCTGTGGGAATACTTTCTCGACAGCCCGGCCGCCGAAGCGCTGCTGCACGGCGACGAAACCTTGGCGCAGCCCACGGTCGACCAGTGGCTGGCAGGCGGCCAGATCCGCCAGGGTGAAGTCTGGCTCGTGGGCGCCGGCCCCGGCGATCCTGACCTGCTCACCTTCAAGGCGCTGCGGCTGATGCAGTCTTGCGACGTGGTGCTGTTTGATCGCCTGGTGCCCGGCGCCATCATGGATCTGGTGCGGCGCGACGCCGAGCGCGTGTTCGTCGGCAAGCGGCGCGATCAGCACACCGTGCCGCAGGCGGAGATCAACGCCGAGCTGCTGCGCCGTGCCCAGGCCGGCCAGCGGGTGCTGCGGCTGAAGGGTGGCGACCCGTTCATTTTCGGGCGCGGCGGTGAAGAGATCGAGCCGCTGGCCCGGGCCGGCGTGCCCTTTCAGGTGGTGCCCGGCATCACCGCCGCCAGTGGCTGTGCGGCCTACGCGGGCATTCCCCTGACCCATCGCGACCATGCGCAGACCTGCCTGTTCGTCACCGGCCACGCGCGCGCCGACGGGCAGCTGAGCCTGCCGTGGG
>TARA_R110002049_G_scaffold112850_2_pt1 | contig 12142 bp, 10 predicted proteins | sample TARA_R110002049 | Tara Oceans TARA_R110002049 (sample SAMEA4396941) | marine metagenome | biome: Polar Biome; feature: [SRF] surface water layer (ENVO:00010504); material: water (ENVO:00002006), including particulate matter (ENVO:01000060) such as... | depth 5 m | reverse complement strand
GTTTTGATCGTCTCATCCCAAAGGATGGACCAATCTATTGTTTCTATATCCGAATAAATTCGAATCGTCAGGTTTTAAATTTTAACTATCTTACACTACTTCAAAGAACTTTTTGATCAACTTATTTGATCACTTGCTGTGTCTCACTTCCTTTTGTTTCAAAGTTTGTTTCGGAACAGGTTTGCAAATGTAAAACAAAATTTTGACGTTTTAAAATAATTGAGAGAAAAATTATAATAAAATTTTATTCTCTTTTTCAAATTAAAACAAAAGTTTATTTCTCTTTTTGCTTTCTCCCTAGAGCGTCTCTCATTTGGGAATGCAAACATAGGGCTCTTTTATGAATATGCCAAACACTTGTCTAAAATTATTGGTGAATATCCTTTAACCTACTCAAAAACAGTCCGATATTTATTTGAATTATTTCGCCTTCGGCCGTTTGTATACAGGAACAGTACTACAAGGCTCCCCAAACATTACACTTTTAGCAATAGGCATTACTTTTTTGACAATCTCTCCATAGGCATAATCAGGAATAGATAACTTTCCACAACCTTTTATAACTACAGGCCTATCACGTAGGGTCTCCAAATCAAGGGTATTTAAACCTGTATTTAATAAATGTAACTCTAAGTCTTCAATGCTTCCTATAATCACTTCCTTGGCTACAGGTTGAAGCTTTACTATTGCCAACATATAGGCCCATTTGGGAATGATGGCATCGGTGGAACAAGTAATGGCCACAAGCTTGCCTGAATAAATTGACCAGTCAAAGTTTTTAAAGCTTTCCCGGTATTCTTTCTCCTTTACTACCAAGCCTTGGAATAAAAAAGGCTCCAAATCAAAAACTACTCGCTCCCCTACTATATAGTATAATTCTAAATCTAAAGTTACGATTGGACTGTTGGCTACTCTGTTGATTATTTCACTCATAACAATAAGGGGTTCTTCTTTGATTTTAAAACCAAGAACTCCTTCAAGTAGTTCGGCTCAAAGTAAGCAATGTCAGCAAAATCTTTTACAATAAACTTCTGGTAAGCCAATTCGCCTATACTGCTTGCTGAATTAAGCTTATCAATGTACCTGGCATTGGCATGATTCAGGAACTCCTCGGTTTTCTTATTGGCATTGCCCAGAAAATAAACCGCTCCTGAGGCTAAGAAATCTCCAAACACCCCCTCTTCCAAAATTACCGGCTTCAATGGAGCCACGGTTTCTCCTTTAAAATCCAACACCTTTGCATACACTTCCATTCTTCGGGCATCGATCATAGGCACAATGAATGACCCTTTATCCACCTGCCCTACCAACTGCCAACCAAGCCCATCCAAACTATCTACCCCAATTAAAGGCAAATCATGAGCAAAGGCCAAGCCCTTGGCTGTGGAAACACCTATTCGCAAGCCCGTATAAGAACCTGGTCCTTGAGCCACAGCAATGGCATCCAAACTACCAATACTAAAGTCAGCCTGCTCTAGTAAGCTTTTAATCAATGGCACCAATTTACTACCATGCACATTGTCTTGGTGCAATTCGGAAAGAGCAAGCAATTTGCCGTCTTCATGGATAGCAATGGAACAAACGGCTATTGAAGTTTCTATCGAAAGAATTTTACTCATGTTCTTATTATATAAATACCGTATTTTAATCTGAAATAGGCAATGGAACTACAGATAGGAGATACTATCACTTTCCAAAGCGGTCGGGAATCCTTATTACTTGATTCTTAAATCATCTTCTGGACCACCTTGATAAAAAACAAAAAGGCTGCATCCAATCAGTGCAGCCTTTTGATTATAACTCAAATTTTTCAATTTCCTTATTTATTAGCTACTAAATCCTTTCTCCTCATTTTACTCAAGCTAAATAACCAAGGAGTAACCTGAGAAAAAGAAAGTAACAAAACTTGGCTTACTTTTCAGGAGACAAGTAGGAAGCGTATAACTCTGAATCATTAAATACCTGCAAAGCACTTTCAATCTCGGGGTCCTGATCCAAAGCCGCCTCTAAAATTCCTTTTTGATAATAGTACCTAGAAACAATCTCGTCCTTTAACGCCTCTTTTATTTCATCTTTAAAGGTGACAAGCTCTTGTTCTTTACTATGGCTTACACTACTTTTTAGTTTTTCAATTTCTTCTTTAATGTCCTCAAAGTATTTTTCTCGCTCCGCATATTTTTCCAAATCCTCTATGGTTTTCTCTACTCTCGTAGTGTAATCGTATTCCTTATCTTGAAGCCAGTCGACAAATGAAGTATACAATTCATCACTAACTTCAAATTCTCTAGGCCTAGCTATGCTATCATGTTTTAAAGCAAATTCATTTACAAAACTAAATACCAGACTTCTTGTAACCAAACTATAGGTTATGGGTGCAAAGCTTCTTGAGCTTAGTTCAATATCAGGTTCAATCCCTGCTCCATCATAAACCTTCCTTCCATTCTTGGTTTGAAATTCTTGTCTTAGTGAATCAGGAACATAACTACCATTACCATCTTCATCTTTTATACTATAGTCAATTGCTTGAATACATCGTCCACTTGGTATGTAATATTTGGCGGTGGTAAGTTTTACCTGGGAATTATAGGACAAAGGAATGGTACTTTGCACCAAGCCTTTTCCAAAAGAAGTTCTACCAACCAATACTGCACGGTCATAATCTTGTAAGGCACCCGCTACAATTTCTGAAGCGGAAGCACTACGCTCATTGATCATTACAACCAAGGGAATTTCTTTGTCCAGAGGTGAAGATCTTGTCTTGTATTCAGACAATACTTTATCCAATTTCCCAATGGTCTTCACCACTTCCCTACCTTTTGGAATAAAAACATTCACCACATTGACTGCTTCAAGCAAAATGCCCCCAGGATTATCTCTAAGGTCCAAAATGATTTTTTTAGCTCCCTGCGTCTTTAAGTCCTGTAATGCCAAGGCCACATCCTGACCAGCATTGGTCGTGAAATCACTTAATTTTATATATCCTGTTTCTCCTTCTACCATACCATGATAGGGAACATTACTGATTACAATCTTCTTCCTCGTAAGTTTTACAGACAAGGTATCCTCACCACGCTTGACCACAACATTCACCTCAGTATTGGCAGGACCTTTAAGCAACTTAGAAATATCCCCGGTGTTTTTATCTATAACATTCACCGTATCCACCTTTAGTAACTCATCTGCTACCTTCAAACCAGAAACCTGAGCAGGAAAGCCTTCATAGGGCATCATAATCATGTTTCTTCCTAGGCGATTACCAATCAAAGCACCAACTCCTCCATATTCTCCGGTGGTCATTACTCGAAAATCATCAGACTCTTCCTCAGGAATAAATTCCGTATAAGGATCAAGCTCAGCTAGCATGGCATTAATACCCACAGTAACCAACTGATTGGGATCAATTTCATCTACATAATAAGAATCAAGCTCTCTTACCAGAGAAGCAAAAATATCCAGGTTCTTAGCCAAGTCAAATAATTTGTCATTCTTTGGATAAAATGACAAGGTCAATACCGCAATTCCTATTACGGTAAGGCTAGTAAAAAACGCCTTACGGGAAACAAATTTATTCATTCTAGAGATGTTTTTGCTACAGGTATTTTCTTGAGGGTCTTTATCACTTTGGGTGCTATCTCATGATAACCCATCAGATCTTTTGAAACGTAAATTAAAGCGATAAGTTTATTGGAACCCTGTGCAGAAGGAAGAAGATGTTTGTTGAGACGGTAAGCCTCCTTCACTCTTCTTTTAATATAGTTTCTATCTGTAGCGTTTTTCAGCTTCTTTTTAGAAACAGATACCAGTAATTGATTGTCAGAAATCCCTGGATTATCAAGATAGAGCACCTTGAAGGGATATAAAAAAAAAGAGGAACCTTTATCAAAAAGTTCCTTTATTAACTTTTTGGAATGTAATCTTTCATTCTTTGAAAATTTACAATCCATAAAATAAGATTAAATAAATTACCCCATAAATATAAGGTGATAACGCATTATTTCTTAAGCGTCTTCTCAGAAGATACCGATAACTTATGTCTGCCTTTAGCTCTTCTGGCTTTAAGCACTCTCCTACCATTAGAAGTGGACATTCTCTCTCTGAAACCGTGTTTGTTTCTTCTTTTCCTGCGGGAAGGTTGAAATGTTCTTTTCATTATTGCTATATTTTAATCGCTTGATTCTCGTTTTTTAAAGGATTGCAAAGATAGAGAGGTTTTTTTTATTTACAAACCAGTGGCTTACTTTTGTTTAAGCCATTTCAATACATTTCATGAAATATACGATAAGTACACCTATACCAACGTCCCAAATTCTGGAAATTATACTGGATTTGGATTGCCAAAAAGAGGAGGAAATAACGCTGCAATTACCTTCCTGGCGCCCAGGAAGGTACGAAATAGCCAATTATGCCCAATTTATCAAAGGGTTAGAAGTAACTGGTCCAGAAGGACAGCTAAGTGCAAAAAAGCTTAGTAAAGACAAATGGACTTTTTTTTCAGCAACAAAAGGAAAATACAAAATTTCTTACACTTACCATGCTGCTCAGCTCGATGCCGGTGGCTCATGGGTAGATCCCAACCAAGTTTATGTAAATTTCATTAATATTTGTTTTTCCATTTCAAATAGAACTAATGAGAAAATAAACGTGGAACTGAACCTTCCTCAAGACTACCATCTGGCCTGTGCCCTGCATCAAGAAAAAAGACATTCTTTGATAGCTAATAATTACCAGGAGCTGGTAGACAGCCCCTTTATGGCAGCAGCAGATTTACAGCATAAAACCTATGAAGTAAACGCCACCACCTTCCACGTATGGATCCGTGGAGAGGTGTATTTTGATTGGAAAAGCCTTTTGAAGGGGTTTAAAAGCTTTACGGAAAGACAAATCGAGGATGTAGGTGACTTTCCAGCCAAGGATTATCACTTCCTTATTCACTTATTGCCTTTTCCACATTACCACGGAGTAGAACATCAATACTCTACAGTAATAACCCTTGGACCGGACCATTTATTTAAAACCCAAGAGGGAATGGACAGATTGATGGGAATATCTTCTCATGAACTTTATCATTTTTGGAATGTCTGTCGCATAAGGCCAAAGTCAATCCAACCTTATGACTTCTCAAAAGAAGCCTACCTTAAGGAGGGACTTATAGCTGAAGGGGTTACTACTTTTATGGGTGATTTTTACCTTTTGAAATCAGGATATTATTCTACAGAAAGGTATTTGGAGGTTATAGAAAAGCTAATGGAAAGAAGCTTTGAAAGTCTCGGTTGGAAAAATCAATCGATTGTAGATTCAAGTTGGGACCTTTGGCTTGATGGATACAAAGCAGGAGTGCCAGACAAAAAAGTTAGCATTTATACACACGGTGCACTTTTAGTGTTGGCCATGGACCTGATGTTAATGAAAGGGAATCAACGGATGCATTCTGCCATGAAGCATATGTGGGAGCGTTATGGGAAAACAGAAAAAGGCTATGAATTGAAAGATTTTGAGCAGGTAGTAATTTCCCTTGCAAAGGACAAAGAGGAAATGAAGCAGTTTTTTGCAGATTACGTTTGGAGTAAAGGAGACCTTTATTCACGCTTAAAAAAATTGTTACCACAGATTGGACTAAGCGTAGTGAAAAGAAGTAATAATATCCCGCTACAGAGTGATTTCGGAATTGCTACAGATTCAAAAGGAATACTGAAAAAAATCCACCCAAAAGCGCCTGCTTTTAAACAACTGATGCAAAATGACAGGATTCAGTCTTATTCAATAGACAATAAAGGCCTGCACTTGCAAGTCAGGAGATGGGGCAAAACAATGGCTATAAGCTTGCCCAATGAAAACGCAATCTACTATGCAACCTATAAAATCACTTCAGGCGGTGAAAAATCAGCCTTCAAGAAGTTTGTGGAACTTTAATACAATTTTGACCTGAGTATTTATTAAGCCACCGCTAATAGCTGACCAATACAATCCGGTCTAAAATCACGAGGTAAAGCCTTGTAAAATAGAAAAGGGACTTTTAAGTCCCTTTTCTTATTCAAATAATGAGTTGTCAAGCGGTTCATTCACCTGTATACTGACCACATGGGTTTCCATGGGCACCGGCAACATCGGGTTGGAAATGGTCACCTTCATGGGAAACATGATGCCTTCCACCTCTTGGTAGTCGTCAAATTCCACATCACCAGCAACATCGGCAACCATTTTTAATTTTAGCCCTGTAGCAACACTAAAATATTCTGTACTTTCAAGTCCAGCAGAATTGGTTACCATAATGGTATAAGCATCTTCTCCTTTTATGGTGGCATTTTCTCCCTTATTCACTGTAAAACCCATTTCTTCATAATACAGCTCTGGAAAAGCATAAATATTGGTTTTTAGGGTTTCAAGTTCATCAGCTGATAAGCTTTTTACTTGCCCCATAGCACTCATGTACCCTTCATTGTCTTTTACCACGGTTTTCTGGATCACATTTCCATCTACTACCATCTGTTGCATCAATCGCATCCCCTCCATGTCCCTATTGGTGTCAATTTCAATTTTCATTCCCTGAATCTCAGCCTCCATAACCAAGACAATGGTTTTTATAGATGAAATTTTTTCTTCACCGCCAATGGCTTTTATATAATCTTTAATGATTTCCTGTGGGGTTTTATCTACCAAAGGTTCCTTAACTGTAGCAGCATAAGAAACAGCCTGTACCATTACAAGCAATAAGGCTAAGCCTAAAGGAAAAATAATTTTTCTCATCGAAATCATGAATAGTATTAATTAAAATCTTGGTCAGAAACAGGAACATTCAACTCAACTTTTGTTACTTCAGTTTCAAGGGCAACTGGTAACATAGGGCTTTTAATGGACATTTTTACAGGCACTAAAATCCCATCAAATTCTTTGTATTCATTAAAATCGGTATTCCCAGAAAGTTTATTTTCACTCCTCAGTTTCAACCCATTTTCCATACTATAATAATTGATTACCTGCCCTCCTGTGGGATTGGAAATGATTATTTTGTAAGTCGCTTTGCCATCTACATCTGCAGCCCCGTCTAAAGTAAGGGTATAGCCCATGAGCTCATAATACAATTCGGGGATTAACCATAAAGAAGCCATTTTAACATCTTCATATTGTTCATCTGTCAGATTTTGGGATTTACCCATTGAACTGACTGTAGCCTTGCCGTCTTTTACTATGGTCTTAGAAGCTTCATTCCCCATAACGATGACTTTTTGGGCCAAGCGCTGATTTTCGACATCATATACAGCAGACATGTCTAATTTTGTGCCCTGCACTTCAGCTGACATTTCTAGCTTGGCTGTTTTTATATTTTCCACAACATCCACTCCACCCACTGCTGTGAGGTAATCGCCAATCACGTCTAAAGCTGTTTTATTGTCATCAGACAATTCAATTTCTTGAATCTCTTCTCCTTTGTAATTGTACATACTGATCTCTCCAAACTGGGACAAACCTTCTTTTATAGCTGAGCCATTGCCTACCACCGTAATGTACATATTGTCTGGTTTGAGGTATTTGGACGCTACATTATTTATTTCCTCAACAGTCAACTCATCCAGGCGCTGAAGGTAAGTACTATAAAAATCTTCCGGCAGATTGTACCTGTCAATATTAATGGCAAAAGTAGCAATGGTATTGGGGTTTTCAAGTGACCTTCCAAACCTGCCACTAAGATTGGCTTTGGCCATTGTTAATTCCTCTTCTGTAATGCCATTTTCTTTTAGATTTCTGATTTCATAAATCATTTCATAGACAGATGAATCCGTGACCTCATTTCTTACAGAGGTGCCTGCAAAGAACCTGGCGGTTAACTTATCAGAACCAAAGCTTGATCTGGCCCCATAAGTATAGCCTTTGGTTTCACGTAAATTCCCATTCAATCTGGAATTAAAGCCCTCCCCCAAAATAAAATTCATTACTCTTGTAGCCATATAATCCGGATTGGTGAGGTGCATTTCAACCGGAAAGGCAATATTAATTACTGACTGAACAGCTGAAGAGCGATCCAAGAGTGCTACTTGGTTCTCGTCAGGAAGCTCAGGTTTTTGATAGTCAAATGTTGGAACATCCCCTTTTTCCCAAGATGAAAAATACTTGTCCACCAATGTTTTGGCTTCCTTGTCATCAATGTCACCAACGATAGCGAGGTAAGCAACATTAGGTTTAAAATAGGTTTGGTAATATTTTTTAACATCCTCCAGGCTTACATTTTCTACGGTTTCTTCGGTCATGGTTTCTCCATAAGGATGTTCCCTACCATACACCAAAGCTTTGGAAATTACTCCAGCCAAATAATCCGGATCGTCTTTTGAAGAAGCCAGAGAAGTTAGGGTTTGTTTTTTGAGCTTATCAAGCTCTTCCTGTGGGAAAACTGGATTGTACAATACATCGGTCATTAATTCCAGTACTTTTCCCTGGTGTTTTTTAAGCGATGAGCCAGAGAGAGAAGTAGCACCTGCACCTAGAGAGGCACCAATAAAGTCAATTTCCTCATCTAAAACTTCTTTTGTTCTGGAGGAAGTGCCTGCCATCATCATGTCCCCAACAAAACCAGTCAATCCTGCCTTCTCCCCTTCAAAAAGTGGATCTCTGTCTAAGATCAGATAAAAGGCCACTCTAGGTAATTTATCATTTGGCACTACAAATACCTTCAGGCCATTGTCCAAGGTAAAAGTGGCAGGGTCCGTAAATTCAATTTTAGGTGCTGGCCCTGGAGGAGGTAAAACACTTCTATCAACTTGAGCTTGTGTTCCGAAGGTAATGAATGCAGCAAAAAGCAATATATATAAAGTCTTCATTTTTCTAGCTTTAGGGTTATTATTGGTTTTGAGCCGTTTCCTGTGGTTTAGGAAGGTAATACAATACAACCCTTCCATCTAGGGTCAAATACTTATTGGCCACACGTTGTATGTCTTCCCTGCTTACTTTTCGGTATACTTCCAATTCTCTATTGATGTATTCGGTATCGCCATAAAATAAGTTTGCCTCTGCAAGGTTTTGGGCAATTCCTTCGATGGAGGAATTCTTACTAACCAAGTCATTCTCTATAATGTTCTGTAATTTCTGGAAATCCTGATCCGAAATACCTTCTTGTTGAACTTGTTTTATTAAAACATCGATTTCATTCTCAAGATCCTCAGGTTCCACCCCCATATTGGCAATCCCATACATTATAAAAATACCTCCATCTTCAAGGTCAAGTGGAATTGCAGCCACTACCAAAGCCTTTTGCTGCTTGTCCACAAGCTCTTTGGTCATCAGAGAAGATTTGCCACCTGTAAGGTAGGTAGAGAGCATTTCCATAGCATAAGCATCCGGATGATTTTTCGGAGGTAAATTATAGGCTTGAATAATGGCTGGTATTTGGATATTGTCATAAATAATATCCCTGATCTCTTTGTCTTTTTTCGGCTCTATTATATCGGGCCTATAAATGGCTTTCTTTCCTTTGGGGATTTCGGAGAAGTATTTCCTTACCCATTCTTCCGTCTGCTCATAGTCAATGTCTCCGGCAATGGTAAGGATCGCATTGTTTGGTACATAAAAATCTTTATAAAACTGCATAAACTCATCCAGGCTTGCAGCATTCAGATGGTCCAAAGATCCAATGGGTGCCCATTGATACGGATGCTCGCTATAAGCACGAACTAGGGTTTCCGGCAAAATGGTCCCATAAGGCTGATTGTCATAACGCTGCCGCTTTTCTTCTTTGACCACTTCCCGCTGTGTTTCCAAGCCTATTTCATCAATTTTAGCATGCAGCATGCGCTCGCTTTCAAGATAAAGTGACAGTTCAAGATAATTGGATGGCATTAATTCATAATAATAGGTGATGTCATTACTGGTAAAGGCATTCAGCGCACCCCCGTTACCTTCTACGAGATCGGTATATTCTCCCCTATCAATATTTTCTGACCCTTCAAATAGTAGGTGCTCAAAGAAATGAGCAAAACCTGTACGTTCCGGGTCCTCATTTTTGGAACCTACATGGTACATCACAGAAGTAACAACTATAGGGGTTTTGTTGTCTTTGTGCATGATCACCTTCAAGCCGTTGTCCAAGGTGAACTCCCTAAAATCAATCTTCGTCTGACTGTAGGCTGTTGTTTGAACAATAAACAGACAGGCCAGCCAAATTAAATGCTTTTTCATAGGTATATTTTTATAGTAAAATCACTTTATCCACAATCAATTGTAAACTAATTTAAGAGATAATCAAAAGCTTACATGGTCAAAAGAGGCTTAAGGGTTATTAATACTGCCCTACCAGCTTATGATTTAACCTGCTCTACTAACGCTTTAATGGCCGCAAGGTTTTTTTCATTCTGTTTTTCAAGTACAGCAAAAAATCCTTCTGAAACGAGTTCTGGATTTCTTAGCAAAACACCAAATTCATCTACTCTTTCTTTTTCTTCTTGCAGGCAATATTTTGCTATTTCCTTCGCATTGTCATGATCCAAAGAAGTTTTAAAGTTGTTCCAGGATCTTGAAAACAAGTTCATCAAACTCCCCTCTTCTACTGGAACGCCTTCCAAAAGGTAAATCTCTTCCTTAATGGCATCTATCAAAACCAATTTTTCTTTGGCACGAGCTATAAAAAACTCCCTTATTTCCCCTTCTTCCACATTTCTAGCAGCATCCTTGTAACTTTTTAGGCTATCATAGGTGTTTTTAAGTATTTGGTTCAGGTATTTAATCAGTTTTGTTTGGTTAGCCATATAAAATTTAATGCGAGTTTGAAAGTATAAATATATTAAAATGCTTTTACCCCTCCTACAGGACAGTAAATTAGCTTTCCTACCTATTTGATTTAAGTTTTGCAATGAATATATTGCTATCTGCTTAATAACAAAAACCTTTAGCCATTAAAACAATGAAATCCTTTTCTTTCCTGGTTCTAATTCTCTGCTTAAATTTTATTTTTGTTTTATCCTGCACTCAAAAAACAAGCCAGGAAACATCTGGTAAAACTTGGTACAAAGGCAATCTACATACCCACTCCTATTGGAGTGATGGGGATGAATTTCCAGAAGTAATCATGAAATGGTACAAGGAGCAGGGCTATCAATTTGTTGCTTTGTCTGATCACAATATTTTCCAGGAAGGTGAAAAATGGAAATCGATTAAAGCCGACAGTCTCTATCGTGATGCTTTCCAGGCCTACCTTTCAGAATACGGTGAGGAATGGGTGGAATATATGCAGGAGGATGAAGAGCTGAAAGTAAAATTGAAGACTTATAAAGAATATGCTCCGCTCTACAATGAGAAAGAAAAGTTCCTCATGATTCCTGCTCAGGAAATCACAGCTGGCTTTGAAGGAAAACCTTTACACCTCAACCTTACCAATCTGGAAAGACTTATTGTTCCAATGGAGGGAGGCAGTGTAGTGGAAGTGCTACAGAACAATATCAATGCGGTTTTGGAGCAAAGAAAGGCCTCTGGCAAACCAATGATGGTGCATATCAATCATCCCAATTTCATTTGGGCCATTACGCTTGAAGACATGATTCGGTTAAAAGGAGAGCGTTTTTTTGAGGTGTATAACGGCCATCCTGCAGTTCATAATTTAGGTGATTCCACCAGAATGGGTTATGAAGCCATGTGGGATTTTATCAATATCGCCTACTTGGAAAAAGGCCAACCTTTGATTTTTGGCCTGGCAACTGATGACAGTCACAATTACCACAAACAAGGGGCAAAATTTAGCAATGCCGGTAGAGGTTGGGTAGTCGTTGAGGCGGATTCATTGGAAGCTGGCACTTTGGTAGAAGCGATGGAAAGAGGTGATTTTTATGCATCTACAGGCGTGGAATTGGAAAAGCTTAGCTATGCTAACAATGTTTTGGAGGTTGCGGCCCTTCCCAAAGAGGGGGTAAATTACACTTTGGAATTTATTGGCTGTAAAGAAGGTGAAAAAGACACCCAGGTATTAAAGACCGTTGAAGGCAATGCTGGATCTTTTGAGGTAAGTGCTGACTTGCTATTTGTACGGTGCAAAATTACCTCTTCTGAACCACAGCACAATCCTGTTGAAAACATGAAAAATCAACTGGCCTGGACCCAACCGGTAAGGCCTGAGTAGAATTGAAAGTACATTAAACCCGGATTATGTAATAGGATTTCTCCGTCA
>TARA_R110002049_G_scaffold241333_3_pt1 | contig 12159 bp, 12 predicted proteins | sample TARA_R110002049 | Tara Oceans TARA_R110002049 (sample SAMEA4396941) | marine metagenome | biome: Polar Biome; feature: [SRF] surface water layer (ENVO:00010504); material: water (ENVO:00002006), including particulate matter (ENVO:01000060) such as... | depth 5 m | reverse complement strand
GGCCTGTCGACGCCACGCCGATAGCTGGTTCGGAAGGATGCCATACCGCTTAGCGACAGCGTTCACCGTCGCACCCACCTCAAGCGTATCTGAAACCGCCTGCGCCTTTGCGGTGTCCGACCAACGGCGGTGGCCGGACGCATAAATCTCAACGCCCAGTGATTTGAGAAACGAATTTGTAGCGCACATTGCGAAACGCACTCCCCATCATAAGATGGGTTCGTTCTCGCAGTCCTGATCACACCCTACAACGTGTCCCCGGGCCACCGCTTACCTTGCAACATGCGCTTTTGAAAAAGAAAATTTGGAGGGCAGGGGCGTATCATATCTTCCTTATAGATAGTGTTCGTGATACCCTATCCCGCGATTGCCCATGATACACATCGTGAATAGCAACAATTTCAAATACTTACCGTATTCACGTCGAGTGAATGGCGGTGCGGCGCCGTGCGCGGAGGCTGTATTCGGTGGATAGCCCTACGGAAACGGCGCATTTTCGCGTGATGCGTCTGGTAGAGCAGCGACCCGAAATCAGTCAGCGCGAGATTTCGGAGGAACTGGGCATGGCCTTGGGCCGGGTCAATTACATTCTGCGGGCGCTGTCGGAAAAGAGATTGCTCAAGATCACAAACTTCCGGAATTCGCGCAACAAGCTGCGCTATGCCTATGTGTTGACCCCCGAAGGCATCGCAACTCGCAGCGCACTAACCGCCCGCTTCCTGCGGGCCAAGCTGCGCGAATACGATGCCCTGCAAGCAGAAATCGAAGCGCTGCGCAGAGATTTGAACGCGCACTCCAATGAGAAGTGTGTTCGCGGGTGAGCGGTGAATTTGTCATCTCGCTGGACTTTGAGCTGTTGTGGGGTGTGCGCGACCATGCCACCCGTGAAAGCTACGGTGCCAACATACTAGGCGGTCGAGAGGCAATTCCGCGTATTCTCGAACTGTTCGAGCGCTATGAAATTGCCGCGACTTGGGCGACTGTCGGTTTGTTGATGGCCGAGAGTCGGGACGAGCTGATGGCAAGTCTCCCACCTGAAGAATTGCGCCCACGCTACACCAACCCAAGTTTGTCGAATTACAGCTACCTCAATGAGGTTGGTGAAGATGAGCGGAGCGATCCGCACTACTATGGCATGTCTTTGGTTCGCCGCATTCGTGATACGCCAAAGCAGGAGATAGCGACCCACACCCACACGCACATTTACTGCCTTGAAGAGGGCCAGACGATCGAGGCTTTTGACGCTGACCTTTCTGCGGCTCTTAGGTTAGCGGCAGATAAAGGAATCCCGCTCCAATCAATCGTCTTTCCGCGCAACCAGTTCTCTTCAAAGCATTTGTCTGTCTGTTTGCGGCAGGGCATAGATGTCTACCGGGGCAATCCAACACCATGGGCCTACCGCGCGACTGACGGCATCGGCCAAACGCCGCTGCGGCGTGCGTTGCGATTGGCGGATGCTCATTCAGGCATTCTAGGTGCGAAAACGTATGACCGCGAAGGCGGTCAACCTGCAAATGTGCCGGCAAGTCAATTTTTGCGCCCAAAAGCGGGCAAGCTTGCCGCCTTTCACCCGGCGCATATTCGTACGATCAAAAGCGCTATGACAAGTGCGGCTCGGCAGGGTAGGGGATACCACCTTTGGTGGCATCCGCATAATTTCGGACGGGACACCAGTGAAAATCTGGACGCTTTGGAGGATGTGCTCAAACACTTTCTGAAGCTGAAGAACGAAACGGGTTTTGTCTCGAACCCTATGGAGAGCTTTGGTGGCTGATTTCGATATCACAATCGAGGGTCTTAGTGATGAAGTGATTGCCGCCTATGGAGAAGCAGAACTCCAGCGTGGTAGTAACGGTTCGTCAACAATCGAGTGGACGTTTCGAAACAATCCCGCGCCATTTGCTGTCGCGCGATCCAATGGCAAAATAGTGGGAATTTCTTCCTACATCCAGTCGTCCATGAAATTTGCAAACGGTGTTGGTACATCGCTTCAGGCGGTTGATTCATTCGTAATGCCGCAGGCGCGTCGGAAAGGTCTATTTTCCAAGCTGGCCGTCGCTTACCGAGATCACGCTGAAAGGTCAGACTGTGATCTCGTTTGGGGGTTTCCGAACGAGAACGCAGCGCCTGTGTGGTTTAATCGATTGGGGTGGACGTCTTTTGGGCAAGTCCCGTTTTTAGTAAAGCCACTTCGTGCTGGATACTTCCTCAGGAAAATGGGCATAGAGCGTGATTTTAAAATTTCACGAGAGCGGGACAATAGCGCGCTCTGTATCACATCCGCCGGTGAATGGATCGATTCTGTCTGGGAGAGATTCTCGGCAGACATTCCCGTTTCGAGGCTGAGGGATAGAGAGTTTATCTCATACAGGTTGTTTGACTCGCCCGATGCCGATTCCTACCGTGTAGCTGCTTCCCCGGATGCAACTGATGGGGCTCTTGTGGCCACCCGACAAATGGAAAAACACGGGGGCCGGATCGCCTATATAATGGAAGCATATGGTGGCCGTGATCTTCGTGGCCTCATCTCTTCCGAACTGGGTCGACTGACCGATCAGGGGACAGAGCTGGTACTGGCATGGAGTTATCCTTGGTCGCCCAATTATTCCACACTTCGAAAGTGCGGATTTCTCCCGCTTCCTGAGCGGCTTCGGCCGATCAGTATATGGGCGGGGGCTTTACCAATTTCACCGAAAGGCGCTGCCGCCTACACCAAGTCAAACTGGTATTTGAGCTATCTTGATAGTGACACCGTATGACCAAAATAACGGAAAATCCATGAAACGCATCCTCGTCACAGGAACTGCCGGCTTTATCGGCTTCCACCTCGCCAAATTGCTTTTGGCTGAGGGGTTTATTGTCCACGGTTATGACGGGATGACCGACTACTACGATGTCACACTCAAGCAGCGCCGCCATCAGATGCTACTGCAGTCACCCGGTTTCTCCGCGACTGAAGCGTTGCTGGAAGATAGCGAAACACTGGATCGGGTGTTCGACGAGTTCAATCCCGATGTGATCGTTCATCTCGCGGCCCAAGCCGGTGTGCGCTATTCATTAGAGAATCCGCGCGCCTATCTGGATGCTAATGTCATTGGCACCTTCAATGTAATGGAAGCCGCGCGGCGGCTGGGGGTTCAGCACTTGCTAATGGCCTCGACCAGTTCGGTTTACGGCGCCAACACCGAAATGCCTTTTGTCGAGACGGAAAAGGCCGATACTCAGCTCACGATCTATGCCGCCACCAAAAAGGCGAACGAGAGCATGGCCCACGCCTATGCCCATCTGTGGAACTTGCCTACGACGATGTTCCGTTTCTTCACCGTCTACGGCCCCTGGGGGCGGCCCGATCTGGCACTTTACAAGTTCGTGGACGCGATCCTAGATGGCCGGCCCATCGACATCTACAACCACGGGGACATGTACCGGGACTTCACCTATGTCGACGATCTGGTGTGTGCGATCCGCCTGCTGATCGATGCGGCACCGGTCCGTCTCAAGGGTGGGATCGTGCCAGAGGGTGACAGCCTGTCGCCCGTCGCGCCCTACCGTGTAGTGAACATCGGCAACTCCGACAAAGTTCGTCTGCTGGATTTCATTGACGCGATCGAGGATTGCCTAGGCCAGAAGGCCGAGCGCAATTACATGGACATGCAGATGGGCGACGTGCCCGCCACTTGGGCCAATGCCGAGCTGCTGCAGACCCTCACTGGCTACCGTCCCCAAACCGATTTCCGCGAGGGCATTGCACAGTTTGTAGAATGGTATCGAGACTACGCCGGGAAGTGAGTGCTGTGCAAAAACTAGGAAGTCTAGAACTTGGTCGCGGCATAGCGTCTTTAGCTGTGGTCGCGCATCATGCAGCTCAATCGAGCGATGCATTCAACAGCGCTAAGTTCGGAAGCTACTTCCATACTGGAGCTTTGGGCGTCGATTTCTTTTTCGTCTTGAGCGGCTTTATTATCTATCATGTTCATCAAGATGACTCGCAAACTTTACCCGCAGCAAAAAAATTCTTCGGTAAACGTGTCCATCGAATTTACATTCCATACCTTCCGATTTCACTCGCCTTGATTTTGGCCTACACGGCCTTTCCAAGTCTTTCCCAAGGAGAAAGAGAGTGGGGCCTGTTTACGTCTTTGACGCTACTGCCAACATCTTCACCACCTGCACTGTCTGTTGCATGGACACTAGTTTTCGAGATGATGTTCTACATTTCGTTTTTGGTGTTCTACGTTTCTAGGTATTTCTGCCTAGTGATTATGGTTTGGACCGCCGCAACAATAACCAGTGCTATATTGGGAAGCACAGATTATATGGATGGTGCATTATTTAGGACGTTTCTTAATCCATTGATCCTTGAGTTTGTCGCTGGAATGTTGGCAGCATTACTTTTTAAGCGTATGTCGCCAGGATATTGGGCTTTACCTACATTGATTGGAGTGAGTCTCTCTGTCTGCTACTTCATGATTGGCGACCTCCACCGCGCTTTGTTTGGCATTAGCCTTGCCCCCTTAGTTCTCGGCCTTGCTCTGGCTGAAACAAAATTCAACTTTAGGCCGCCCTCTTGGGCGTTACTACTCGGCGCAGCTTCATACTCCATTTATCTTATTCACAATCCATTGCAGTCTCTCGTAGCTCGGGTTGCAAGCGGTTCTGATAATTGGACTCTTACATTTTTCGCATGCTTTACGAGTGGGATCATTGCTGGAATTCTCTATCACCTCTGGTACGAGAAACCAGCGCTTCGCTTGTTTCGGTTTCGTGATAATCGTCGTACTGTTCAGTACGGGATCACTGATTAAGCGAAGTTAGGATGAAAAGTGAATATATATATATAGAACTGAGTCGGTATTACTTGCCGTTTTGAAGGTCGCCCTGATTTTGGTAACTGTATGTTTGAGTGCAGCCGTAGCGTATTACGGCGTTATTTTCGATGGCCAGTTGCCGGATCATCGCATTTTGCGGGGCAAGAATGACCTCTTTCTGCACTTCGTCGCTTTTGCCCTGCTGACAATACCGGTTCGGCTTCTTTGGAAGGGCAGGGGCTCTCTTGTCGCTCTGATAGGCTGCGCAGCGATTATCGAGGGCATTCAGTTGTTTCAGCAGGACCGGACGGCCGCGCTGGATGATTTCGTCGCCGGTTTTGCCGGCATCATTATCGGCGCTGCCCTTGTCATGAGCCTCGGACGCGGCGTTCAGAAATTTAAACATTATCAACCTTAAGTGATTATGAACATATGACCCAACCTATTGCCATCATCGGTCTCGGCTATGTCGGCCTGCCCCTCGCGGTGGAGTTCGGCAAACACCGGCCTGTCATCGGTTTCGACATCAATGCAGACCGTATCGCGGCGCTGCAAGGCGGACAGGATTCTACCCGTGAAGTGACTGCGGACGAAATGCAGGCGTCACAATACCTGACGCTGAGCTCCAACCCCGACGACCTCAAGGCCGCAACGATCTATATTGTCACCGTGCCTACGCCCATCGACGCGCACAAGCGCCCCGATCTTACGCCGCTCCTGCGCGCCTCCGAGACTGTGGGACGCGTGCTGAAGAAGGGCGATATCGTCATCTACGAAAGCACGGTCTACCCCGGCGCGACGGAGGAGGATTGCGTTCCCGTTCTGGAGCGCATCTCGGGCCTGACATTCAACGAGGATTTCACCTGTGGCTATTCGCCTGAGCGGATCAATCCCGGCGACAAAGAACACCGCCTGACGACGATCCTCAAGGTGACGTCAGGCTCCACCCCTGAGACAGCCGAGACGGTGGATGCGCTCTATGCCTCGATAATTGCTGCGGGTACCTACAAGGCCGAGAGTATCCGCGTGGCCGAAGCCGCAAAGGTGATCGAAAACACTCAGCGCGACCTAAACATCGCCTTGGTGAACGAGCTGGCAATCATCTTCAACCGTATGGGAATCGATACCGAAGCCGTCCTGAAGGCAGCAGGCACCAAGTGGAACTTCCTGCCTTTCCGCCCCGGTTTAGTCGGCGGGCACTGCATTGGCGTGGACCCTTATTACCTGACCCACAAGGCCGAGGCGATGGGCTATCACCCTCAGGTCATCCTAGCCGGCCGCCGGATCAACGATGGCATGGGCGCATACGTCGCCGGCCAGATGATCAAGGCAATGCTGAAGCGGCGCATCCAGGTGAACGGAGCGCGTGTGCTGGTCCTAGGGCTGGCCTTCAAGGAAAACTGCCCCGACCTGCGCAATACCCGCGTGGTGGATGTGGTGTCAGAACTGCGTGACTATGACATAGAAGTAGATGTGCATGATCCATGGGTAGATGCCGAAGAGGCCAAGCATGAATACGGGTTGGATCTGGTGTCAGAGCCGGAAGCAGGCGCCTATGACGGCGTGATCCTTGCTGTTGCGCATGCAGCGTATCGAATTAAAGGTGTAAAAGAATTGCGCCGTTTCGGTGCAGCCGAGCACCTTTTTTGTGATTTGAAAAACGTGTTTTCGTCCGATGAAAGCGACTTGCGGCTGTGATGAGCCCTGATTTGATACGCGTTGAAGGTCCGAGCCTCGTTTTGCGCCTAATCACACCTGAGGACGCTGCCTATGTGCATTCTTTGCGCATAGATCCGACGTATAACCAACACCTGCCACTGGTGCAGGGAACCGCTGATGACCAGCGCCGATGGATTGAGAGCTACAAGGCGCGAGAAGCCGAAGGCCTGGAGTTTTATTACATCATTGAGCGCAAGAATGGCGTTCCTTGCGGCGTTGTTCGGCTTTACGATCTGAAGGATGACAGCTTCACTTGGGGCAGCTGGATATTAGACGAAAACAAACCGACAAAAGCAGCGTTGGAAAGTGCGGTTCTCTCATTTGGTATAGGTTTTAAATCGCTGAACTTACAGACAGCTCATGTGAACGTGCGAATTGGTAATAAACGCGCGGAAGCGTTCTATCGGCGTCTTGGGATGACAGAAACGCACAAATCTCAGGCTGACATCTTCTTCATATATTCTCGCCAGCAGTATGAGGCAGATCTAAACCGATACATGATGCTCTTTTCAGGAAAGGATGAAATGTGACGGTAAAGGATAGCTTCGTACGATGTGTCGATCATGTTCTTCACAGATGGGCTCAGCAAACTCGAAAGCTCCCCGACTCGTATGGCCGAAGTCCTGGGCACGGGCATTCCAGTGGTGGCGAACGTAGGTATCGGCGATGTCGCGCGAAACGTTCAGAACCACGATGTTGGCGTTTTGGCTACGGGACCTGATACGATGTCGCAAACTTTAGAAGAGCTTGATCGGTTATTGGCTGACCCGACCCTACCTGCGCGGTGTCGTGCGGCAGCCGAGACGGTATTCTCCCTCAAAGCTGGCACGCAGAGTTATCGTGCGCTTTATGCGACAATACTGGCGCCCGCATCTCAGAGCGCCGCGAGTTGATACCATGTGCGGCCTGACCGGAATTATTGACCCTTCGACTTCTGCAACGAGCGGCTTGCGTCAGAGAGTTGCGGGGATGACAGAGACATTACATCGTCGTGGTCCAGATGCTTCGGGTGTCTGGGCAGATGACGGGGTAGCGCTTGGGCATCGGCGTCTTTCAATTCTCGAGCTGAGCGATGCCGGCGCACAACCGATGCATTCGGCTTGTGGACGTTTCGTCATTGTTTTCAATGGCGAAATTTACAATCATCAGGATACTCGCGCTGAACTTATATCGACAGGGGCCACTATTGATTGGCGTGGCCAATCCGACACTGAAACACTTCTTGCTGCAATTGCGCAATGGGGGCTTGATGCTGCGTTAAACCGGTCGGCAGGTATGTTCGCCTTGGCCCTGTGGGACAAGCAAACAAATACGCTCTCACTTGCGCGAGACCGGATCGGAGAGAAACCACTTTATTGGGGCTGGGCCGGTCGTGCAATTGTCTTTGGTTCGGAGTTGAAAGCTCTGCGCGTTCACCCTGATTTTCCCCATCAAGTGTGTCGTGACGCTTTAACACAATACCTCCGATTTGCCTATGTGCCTGCACCACGCAGCATTCATCCGGGTATCTACAAGATGGAACCCGGTTGCATTCTGCAAATCGATGGGGCGCTTCCTTCGAAAGCTCCCAAAGCACCACTGCGCCCGGGTGAAACTCTAGAGGGCCTGTCTATTCGCCGCTATTGGTCACTTGGCGAAGTAATAGAGGCGGGGGCTCAAGACCCGATCTCTGATGAAGGTGCAGCAGTGGCAGAACTTGAGAACGCTCTCAGCGGCTCTGTCCGTCGCCAGATGATTTCTGATGTCCCATTGGGCGCGTTTCTTTCCGGTGGTGTCGATAGTTCTGCTATTGTTGCGTTGATGCAGGCCCAAAATACGCATGCAGTCAAAACGTTCACCATCGGGTTTGAAGACGCCGCTTTTGATGAAAGCCCTCATGCCGCTGCAGTGGCAGAGCACCTTGGCACAGATCACAATATGCTGCTGGTTACGGATGCAGATGCACGCGCAGTAATCCCTGACCTGCCAGAACTTTATGATGAACCCTTTGCAGACTCCTCGCAAATTCCGACCCACCTTGTTTGTCGCGCAGCCCGTCAACATGTCGCGGTCGCCTTATCGGGAGATGCGGGGGATGAGCTTTTCGGCGGCTATAACAGGTATATTCGGGGGCCGCGTCTGCTGCAAAGGCTCGGCATCGTGCCGGCACCTCTTCGCAGCGCGATTGGTGCTACGGTCAAGGCTGTCCCGGAGCGATTTTTAAACAGGGCCGGAGAAATCGGCAACCTCATGCGACCTGGCTCGACGGGCATCAAGAACATTGGATCGAAGGCTCATCGTATCGCCGAGCAGATGCGCCAACCCAGCAACCAAGACGCGTTTTTTCTTGGGTTGGTGTCACACTGGCAAGACCCACCTGTTCCTGATGGAGTAATTGAATCACCCTCTGTCTTGTCTGACCCTTTACCGAGTGTCGGCATCGATCATCCAGCAGAGCGCATGATGTTTCAAGATATGCGGAGTTACTTGCCTGATGACATCCTTTGTAAGGTGGATCGTGCCGCTATGGGCATCAGTCTCGAGACGCGTGTTCCGTTTCTGGACCCTGAAATTATAGCACTTTCATCACGTTTGCCTATGGCGATGAAAGTTCGTGGGACCACAGGAAAATGGGCCCTGCGGGAGGTCCTTTATCGCTACGTTCCGAAATCGCTGATAGAGCGACCGAAGGCAGGCTTTTCCATTCCTATAGGGGCTTGGCTTCGCGGACCCTTGCGTGAATGGGCCGAGACGCTTTTGACAGTGGAGAGCCTATCTGTGGATGGCCTTTTGGACCCTCGCCCCATCCGAAAAATTTGGGCACAGCATTTGTCTGGACGCAGCGATGAGAGTAACCGGCTTTGGATCATCCTGATGTTTCAGGCGTGGCGTCAAGAACAGGCGAAATAATGAATATTCTGCTTTTGACCCGCTACTCACGCAACGGCGCCTCAAGTCGATTGCGAGCACTACAGTATATACCCTACTTTAAAAAAGCAGGGTGGGACGTAGAGGTGGCGCCGTTGTTCGATGACGCCTATCTTGACGCGCTTTATGGGAAAGCCCGAGGTATGGGTAGGGTAGCCCGCTATTATCAAGCGCGCGTGGCCCTTTTGCTCTCACGATCGCAAGCTGACATAATATGGGTGGAAAAGGAAATCCTGCCTTGGGTGCCTTGCCTTTTCGAGCGCCTTATTCTGCCATCCGGTGTTCCTGTGGTAACAGATTACGATGATGCAATTTTTCACAATTATGATATGTCTAGTAACCCCGTCGTACGGGCGATACTGGGTCGAAAAATTGATCGCGTGATGGCTGCGTCAACTGTCGTAGTAGCAGGCAATGCCTATCTTGCCGAACGTGCCAGAACTGCTGGTGCGAAGCAGGTTGTGTTAGTTCCCACGGTTCTTGAGGCGAGGTCTTACGGCCTCGCCAACTTGGCTCTGACGAACGATAAACCGGTAATTGGCTGGATCGGCTCGCCCAGCACTTGGAATGGGTATGCGGCGCCGATGATGCCGCTATTGATCTCGATCGCTGATTCTGAGGCTGCTATGATCCGCGCGGTTGGTGCGGCGCAGGATGCAGCAAGCGATACCATGCTGGAAATTTTGCCTTGGTCTGAAGAGAGCGAGGTGAGTTCGATCCAATCCATGGATATCGGCATCATGCCGCTCGATGACAGCCCCTGGGCGCAGGGAAAATGTGGCTATAAACTGATCCAATACATGGCCTGTGGGCTTCCAGTGGTGGCCTCGCCAGTGGGGGTCAATACAAAGATTGTCGAGCATGGCGTGAACGGATTTCTTGCCTCGACCGAAGATGAATGGCGGGAAGCCTTGACCACTTTGCTACGCGATCCCGACTTGCGGCGGCGTATGGGTGAGGCCGGGCGGCAAAAGGTGAAAGACGGATATTCCTTGGAAGTCTGGGGGCCGCGTGTAACAGACCTGTTCAGAGAAACGGCAAAAAGGTCTGCTATGTAATGCTTTACGTTAGCATGATGAGCGGGCTCTCCCTGCTACGTTTCGGGATGGCCGAGCAGGGACGGACACGCAACCAGCTATATTATCTGGTCTTTTTCGGCCTCTTTTTGTTCTGTGCGTTCCGCTACGAAGTTGGCTGCGATTGGAGCGGCTATTACTATCAGTATCTACGTGCCGGCGACTTAGGTCTGGAACAGGTATTCTCTGGCCGCGAACCTATTTGGTGGTTAATTCTGAGTGCTCAGCGCTACTTCGACCTGCCTTACCCATGGGCGAATGTGGCTGCGTCGCTGGTGTTTTTCGCCGGGCTTCATGTTCTTGCACGACGTCAGCCGGACCCGCTTGCTTTTCTCATTTTGGCATTCCCGATCCTTATCGTGAACATGCCGATGTCTGGCATTAGGCAGGGGGCAGCAATCGGAATGCTCTGTGTCGCCATCAGCGCCTATATTGATCGCCGCGTTTTTTCTTTCATGTTCTGGGTTGTTGTAGCGGCCGGGTTTCATTCCAGCGCGATGATTTTTCTGCTGTTGGCACCAATGGTGAGCGGCAAGAAAATTACATCATTGCGCATCGTCATGACAGCACTTCTTGCCATTCCAGGCATTTTCTTTCTCATTGGGGGGGATGCGGCAGATGTGGCTATTGATCGCTATGTCCACAGCGAGGTTGATGCCTTGGGGGCGTTATTTCGCGTAACAATGCTGTTGTTGTCGGGACTGTTCTTTTTCATGTTTCTGCGCAAGCCTTGGCGCCAGACCAGCCCGCAGGATTTATCACTGGTCACTATCGGGGCGGTAGGAATGGTGGGCCTGGCAGCGCTCTTGCCCGTATCGACAGTCATTGCAGACCGGATTGCCTACTACTTCATCCCGATACAGCTGATGATCTTCGCGCGTATTCCCTATCTGCCCATTTCTCGAAATCGTGCGCTCTATGTGGCATTGCCTTATGTGGGTCTTCTGCTGGTGTTCACAGTGTGGACGCTCAACTCCGGACTTTTCCAACAGTGTTATTTGCCTTATCAAAGCTGGATCGGTGGGTTCCCCGACGGCATGCCGTTCGGGAATTGATCTCATGCGCATCCTCTTAACCGTAAACCTCGCTTGGAACATTTTGAATTTCCGCATGGGGATCGTGCGTGCGCTGCAGAATGCGGGGCATGAGGTTGCCGTGCTTGCCCCGGGCGAAGGGGCGGGGCTAGAGGCTGCGGGTGTGCGGCATATCCCGCTCGAGATGGACGCCAAAGGACTGAGCCCGTTGTCTGGCATCGCTTTGACCGCGCGCATGACGCGGCACTTTCGCAGTGAGCAGCCCGACGTTGTCTTGTCTTGGACAATCAAGAACAACATCTTTGGCGCAATTGCCGCGCGGCGTGCGGGTGTGCCGTTCATTCCCAATGTATCAGGGCTGGGCACGGCATTCCTTTCGGGAGGGGCTCTTCAGCACGTGGCGGAGATATTGTATCGGCGCGCTTTCCGGTCGTTGGACACGGTGTTCTTCCAGAATGCCGAGGACCGTGGCCTGTTTACAGATCGCCGGTTAGTGCGGACGGAACAGACACATCTGCTGCCCGGCTCCGGTATCGATCTGGCGCGCTTCAATGCTACACCCATGCCAGACACGGCCCCGGTCTTTCTTATGGTCGCGCGTCTGCTGCGGGATAA
>TARA_R110002049_G_scaffold143103_7_pt1 | contig 12159 bp, 14 predicted proteins | sample TARA_R110002049 | Tara Oceans TARA_R110002049 (sample SAMEA4396941) | marine metagenome | biome: Polar Biome; feature: [SRF] surface water layer (ENVO:00010504); material: water (ENVO:00002006), including particulate matter (ENVO:01000060) such as... | depth 5 m | reverse complement strand
CCCAGTGTTGCTTGAAACAGCAGCGTTGGCAGGAACACATAAAGGAATACGTTCGACCGGATCGGCAAGCCGAGAATCGCCTCTGCGACCGGGTTCAGTGCGTCCGTCAGGTCAGTGCGCAGAAAGAAGATCGCTCCTGCGCCAATAAGTATACCAACAAGCGCCAGGATTACGCTGTAAGGCAGCCGCAGCCGTTCAGCCAGCGGCTCGGCTGCGGCGATAACCAGAAAGAGCGATGAGATAACAGCTGTAATCAGTATGATGTTCATGGGTGCGAAATAGCAGAGATTCAATCAGGAGAAAATCTGGGTTAGGCAAGAACCGCTGAAATGTTTGATCAATGAACAAACTTCATGAGTCACACTGGCCGGAAAATAGATAATTCCCGAAAAATCAACGCTTAACGGATCTAAGAAGAACCGCGATAATGGCCCATCGCACGGTTCACAAACCGCGACATTCCCATCAATCGACGCAGCAGCGTATGTCCGACTTCCGATAATCGTACGCCTCATCGAGATTGCAGCACACAGAAACGGAGTGCCGAACTTGAACGGTGGAAGCCGTCATTCCTCCAAGCGTTACGAACTGCAGCAGTGTCTGCATCTCGTTTGCTGGTCCAAGCTCCAGCGAAAGGGCGGTTACGATGATACTGCCAAAAACTGCTCAGGAATGACGGCTTCGAGGAAATTGGCGACAGCGCAGCGTCATCTATGCCTCAGATGCGCGCTAATGCTGCGTCAGCGAAGGTGGAAACTCCAAGGTCGGTTTTGTCCGCATCTTACCAGTTCGCTACGCGCGCTCTGAAGGTCAGCTTTCACATATTGAAGCCAAGGCTTGTTGGTCCGCTTCGTGCTGACTAAGGTCATCGGAGCAACGCCTCACGGGCGCTGATAGCTCAGATTCGAATGCTGCTCCGCCGCAAGTCGGCTTTGAGCCATCTTTACCAAATTTCTGAGGTGCGACTAATGTCACCTATCAAGCGGGGATCAAAAACCTTCAACAACTGCTTGAGTTTTGAACAGCATTTTTGGCAGCCAGAATTAGACATTTTTTCATCTGTGCCAAAAGCGAGTGCTTTAGAACGCTCTTGGCGCTACGGTAATATGATCAAATCTGGCCTACTTAACTTCAACTGCAATACCATCATTTAAATCAAAAACACGGATTTTGTCCCGTTCCTCAGGTGGGATTACTACCCCTTTCCAGAGAATGTATTCCTCCACGCTATCGTCGCCTGAATGCACATTATATGTGTAGCCAAACCGCCAGCCCACTGCATAGTCAGTGAAATTATTACCGCCGCCACTGCACTGCACTTCCAGTCTCGTGAGGTCGCATTTTTTATCATAACAAACAATTACCTCTGGAGCCTTAGAGGCTTTGTCTGTCTTATAATCATGACAAGCTGCCGTAGCCGTTGAGCCCAGAATACAAAGCGCCGAAGCCGCAAAGAAGGTGTCTTTCATTAGTCATTTCCCAAGAGGATTGCCTGTTTGCTATCCTGGCGGGAAAAGTGGACAAAATGATGACATGTGCCTCATAAATATTTTACGAAGCTGGATAAAGCTGTTGACAGAAGGCCCAGGCAAAAACGATCGTTTAGAGAAGACGTTTTCTGAGCCAGTGTAGATCGTTCAAAAAACGAGGATGTCTGGAACGGGCGCTGATCTCGGCTGTACGGCAGCTCAGTCAGCTTTTTTGTAAGGCCTTGATCTGAGGCTTACCAAGCGCAGATTGAAAGCTCGTCGTTTTCCCAACAAGCTGGGTCCTCAGTGGACCGATTAAGGTCGTGCAACTGACCGTGCATATGGCTCGCATAAGCCTCTCCGGTCCACATGCCCTGAGCGTAATTCCCTTTAATTGGACCTACAGTAGCTGCATATTTTGCGTTTCTGGTTACTACCGTAAAAGAGCCTCCAACATAAGCCTGAAAATAGCAGAATCCACTATGATAAATGGTGCCATGGTCCGCGATACGGCATCGGATTTCACGAGGCGCAGCTCCATCAGGATCCATATAAGGCATGAAGTCTTCATCAGCTTGAGACGGACCAGACATTAAACCTATCAGCAAAGCCAAGGATGTCATGAAAGTTTTAACACCGGACCTTCAACCGTGCCACAAACGGTCTTTTTCGAAGCCCTCCATTCCGCAGGGTGTCATGAACTTCTCAAAACGCTCTGAAAAAGTGACGGACGAAAAATTCAAGTCGCGTTATGGATAGTTTCGCCCTTGCCATTCTAAAGCCTTCTTTGGTGAACAATAGTGGAAGTGTTGGAAAAAAGGAGTTCAATCATGAAGATATTCATCATAGCGGCAAGCCTGCTCACCTTGAGTACGTCTGTTGTCGTGGCACAAAGTTGTAACCAAGTTGGCAGCCAGATTATCTGCTCAGACGGTTCGAGCGCAACTGTAGTCGGTAACCAGACAATCTATAGTAATGGCACCGTCGATACGCGAATAGGTAATCAAACCATCGGATCGGACGGCTTCAACTCGACACGGATCGGCAACTCTACACTCTACAATAATGGCTCTTCCGCGCAGCATATTGGCAATCAAACAATTTTTAGTAACGGTCAAAGCTGTCAAACAATTGGCACTCAGTACATCTGTAATTGATCAAAGCTACAGAGATTTAATCAATTTTATGGGCGTTGTTGCATCACACCGGGCTGAGGTGTGATTGCCCCTTACCCCGCTGAGGTCAGGCCAAACGGACGATCTCGGCGGCACCGAGGGCGTTGAAGCGCTTCATGAGCGCAATGCGGATGTGGCGGTATCCATGGTCGAGGATCTTCTCGACCAGACTCAGCGGGATGCCCCGTTGCTGGCTGCGTCGGCGTGCATGGTGGGAAGTTGTCTCGTGTCTTTCCATTTCTGGATCTCCTTGTGTTCTGCTCCAAGGTTCACACGATCTGATCCAAGCCGCATTCCGAACTTCGGAAAATTGGTATTATAAAAATCGGAAGATGTTCTATTAAAGTTCGGAATACTGATGAGGCTTCGTCCACGTGACATCCCGAAGATTGATTTTGCGTGTGTTTGGGCGGTTGTTGTCAGCCATTAATCTGTCTGGCATCGCCTGATGAACGGATTTGCCAAGTGCAGCGCTGGAAACCCTACTTGCATAATGCCACGTCAACCACCCAGGTCTGGATTGGTTCGAACCGGGACTTCGCCGCATATCACGAACGGCCGCTGTCAGACGAAAACTCTGGTCTAAATATCTGGGACAAATACGGTCGTTTTTGACCACCCTCCCGCCCCTACGACAAATCAACCACTTGGCGGCGCCAAAAACCCCCAGCAAAACCAAAGGAGTTCTGGCAGGTTTATGGCAGCGGGTGTCCGTAAGGGAAGCGTCCAGCGGGCACTGCAACATTGGCAGGCTGTTCACTAACCCAGCCTTTCGCTTAAGAAGTCAAAAAGGACGCGAAACCGAGCATTCTCCTTGATTTCCGGCACGGCTGTTAACCAAATCTCCTTATGAAGGAAATTGTCCGGGAGACATCCGCGGCGAACCGGATCTGCGATCCTGGATGAGCAATGCTCATGCCGCCGGGGTTTTGCCGCTTTATGCCTGACCCAGACGCGGCACGTCGTCCTCTCCGTCGTCGGATGGCAGCCCATAGCTCAGCCCGCGACCGATCCGGTGTGCCAGTGAAGACCAGGCCGTGGCCAATGGGCGCGGCAATTCTTCGCCAAGCACAGAGTCGAACAGCGAAAGCCAGATAGGAAAGTGCTGTTCCCTGACGTTGCCAGCTGCCCTGTGCGTCTGCATTGGGTTACCGTCATAGCAGTGCTGGAGCAGCAGTGCATTGCGCCAGAAGCGGCCGATTTTCTCTTCATGCGCTGGCCAATCCGCGACATGTGCCGCAAAGACCGGGCCAAGCGCCGGATGCGCACGAACGCGCCTGTAGAACTCGGACACGACCCGGTCAATCTGCGCTTCGGTGACTGCAATGCGCGGCGGCATGGTCACGCCACAAAGATCCAGACGACAGCCAGGCTGACCACAAGATAGACAAGCGTGTTGACCATCCAGCGGATAAGGCCCGCCTCGCCCTCGGGGTCCACCCCCAGACGTTCACAGACCTTGGTTCCCGGCCAGAGAAAGGCTTCAGATAATGTCATCGGTTTCTTCCTTTAATCGGTATAATAGATGCGCATTATATGGGCCTTTTAATTGCGCATTGCAAATGCTAATTATGTGACATGCAACTGGACAAGTTTACCGATTACGCCCTGCGCGTGCTAATGACACTGGCGGTCCGTGCGCCGGGTCGCGTGCCAACCTCAGAGATCGCCGCGTTGTTCGGGCTGTCGGAACACCACCTCTCCAAGGTCGCAACCCAACTTGCGCGTGACGGTTTCGTGGTCTCGGCGCGGGGGCGCAACGGCGGGCTCAGTCTGGCCCGCCGACCTGACGAGACAAGTATCGGTGAGGTCGTCCGGGCGATGAAACGCGATGACCCAGTCGTCGAGTGCTTTGGAGCCAATAGGTCCTGTCTTATCCTGCCCGCCTGCGGCCTGCGCGATCCGCTGACCCAAGCGCAAGAGGCGTTCTTTGCGACTCTGGATCGCTACACGCTCGCCGACGTGACCCGCTCCCGCAGCGCACTCTCCGTATTGCTTGAAACGTGACGAGTCAGAGAGTCTGATATAATTTCGATAATATCCTCTCGAAACGATTGTGGAAAGATTTGGTCATTGAGCTGGCCCCGCTACGTCTGCGGATAGTTATTACTGTGACTGACGGAATTTGCGAAGTGAGACCGGCTCTGTGGCGCACAGCGTGAAGGGTGGCTCCAAGGCCATAGCAGTGTTCGCTCCTGAGGTTTCTCGCGCCCGCAGCGAACGGCAGGTTGGTCCCGCTCTGCCGACCTTTTTCCCCCGAAAATGCTGCGCCATGCATGAATGGCCGGTTTGGTGAAGCTACACTGCAGCGCTCGGCCGTGAAGCGAACGGCAGGTAAGGGCCGTGAGTGTCACTCGACACGAAAGGCGGATCGGCGACATTCGCTGCACACTGCGCCGAGGTCCGCGCTGCGGGCAAACCCGACAATCGGCGGGTCAGCGGACAAGTCTGAACGTGAATACACCGGAGAAATCAAGAGCCATCGCGCAGGTGGTCGATGGTGTTGTCGTAGGCTCTTGGATTGTGAGCAAGATCGCAGTGGGCAAAAGCACGGCAGATGTCCTCGCGTTTGTAAGAACGCTTACAGACAGGGCGCACTCAGCCTGAGGACAGCACCAAAAGCGCGTTATCATCGCGCTCTTTGGCCTGTGCAAGATAGTCAGGGCCACTCACCTCAAGTTCGATAAGCCGCTCGTAGAATGACGGGCGGCTTGCGGCAACGGCGCGCAGCTCCCGCATGTCCGTGCTCAGCCGAGCAGCAGCCTCGGAATCGCCGCCCAGCTTGGCCATCATCTGATCTGCGGGCATCAACCGCGCCAGATCGATGAGCTTTTGCGCATGGTTCTGCGACCGCGTGACCGCCACCGGCATCTCGTCCAGCCAGACAAGCGTCTTGGATTGGGCAGCGCTACAAGTGGCCAGCCCTGTAATCAAGGTGCGCAACAACTCTTCGTCCAACACTTCCAGACTGACCACAACCCGCGCACCGTCGATTAACTCGTTGAAGCCCGAGCGCAAGTTTTCTTCCACATCTTCCAGCACTTTGGTTGTACCTACTTCGCTTTTGCGAAACGGCGCCTCCGCGAGTTTTTCCATCGTGTCCTCGATCTTGCGCAGGGCTTTATGGATATCCACCTTGTTAAGATGGTCAGCAATACCCGCCACCTGCCCCTCCAGCCGTCCAATGCCGGAGTCGATGGTCTTGATCCGCTGTAACAGGATTGCAGTGCTGGCAACTGTCACTCCGATGCCTGCAACAGAGGCGACAGAACTGACAAGGCCCAGGGTTTGAAGGCTGCCCATCATATCGGTCATGTTAACCAGTTGACCTTTTATTTGCTCGTTCTGCGCGACCGTGGCGATGCTGGAAAGGACCCCAACAGGGTTCGCAACTGCTTGCGTCAAGTGCCCCAAGCCGGACATCGAGTTGCTCAGCACATAATCGAAAACACCTGATTGCTGAAGATGTGCTACAATCTTGCCATCGGACGCATTCTTGAGGATCGCGCCATAGCGCAAAATTTCACCAGCATCGACACTCGCCAGATACTGCGCGGGGATTTGAAAAGGAATTGCCCCGGACATCATTTTAAGTTTTCCAATCTTTGTTCACATATTGCATCAAGTCTGGCGAGATAGTTGGGACACAGTGCGTCGCCGTCCTCAGTCTTCCGACCACCAAAAACCGCCGCTTCAATCTGATCTGTAAGGGAGCGAATGTATTTCGCCCGTAAGCTGTCGGTAGACCATTCCAGAAAACTGGGTGAAAAATAACCGAGCGTTATCGCAGCCCCGCCAAATGCTGCAAACAGTGGCCATGAAACCGTGCTGATCGGAATAAGCACCATAAACGTGCCTGTCGTAGTCGCAAATGACATCGCAGCAGCGGCCAGTCCTAAAGAACCTGCTGCGGCTGCACCAGATGCAAAAACAGGCAAGCCATCCATGAGGGAAAGTCTGTCCTCCTCCAGCCTACGCTCTGTATGCATAATTGATTCAGTAGCACTTTCCCCGACAGATTTATGCAAACGCCTGCTCAGCATTTCCAAATCGCTGAGTATGCGCGCTTTGATCCTGTCGTATTCTTCGGATTGGGGGCGGATCAACTCTACTTTATCGAGGGCATGAACCTGCTCTTTAAGGCGGCTTTGCATGGCGTTGACTGCAATTCTGCATTCAGACGTTATCCGAAAACGTTCGTCCTCCCACCAATCAACAATCTCGCTTTTAGTGACTTCTATAGACAGACGAACGCCCCCCGAAAAATGTGTTTTTTCTTTTAACCAGCATTTCTCAAGCAGAATGCCCTCTCCTGCGTGTTGCCGCTTTCTTGCGTCTCGATCAACCATCTTTGGCCCGCTGGTTCTGTGAAAAATTTATTACAAAAACAAGATGTGCTATTAGTTTTTTGACTGATTCCAAAGACCTCTGCAAGGCATCGAAGAGTTTTTAGGGTGTTCCGAGTGGAAACGGATCACTTCAAATGCCAATTCTATCATAGTTAATTTTTGGGCTCTTACCTGCTGTTCGTCGCGCCTTGCACCAAGGTTGGCTTTGGGCCGGGCTTACTTCCGACTACGAAGTGCTCAAGGCAGCGTGCTGCCGCAAGGTTCTTGTATGAGGCAGATGTCATTGATCGGTTCGGCACTGACGGTGCGCCGGATATCCTGATCGTCGTGGACAAGCTGCTGACGGGTTTTGATGAGCCCCGAAATGCGGTTCTCTACATCGACAAACACGTCAGGACCCACACTAACTTTAAAGAAACGTTGCTGAACCAACAGCCCAACCCAATGTGAGTGGTATGCCGGATGGCAAGGTGCTGGTTCGCGCTTGTCCGGGTTCAACCTTGAGTTCAAACAGCTCAACAAAAGCTTGGAAGTCCTCAATCCAGCGATGCTCCTGTGAGAAAGACTGAATAATCATGGCCGCCTTGTCCGTTTTAAAACGATTTGCTTCGAGCACCGCTGCAGCTGTTCTGTGGAACAATTGGTAACGCAGGTTTCCGGGTGGCGGTGCGCTCAACCCGAGCAGGTCGCAGATGAAACCCATGCGCTCAATCTTCCCTTTGCTCGCTTTTTCCATCCACTGACTGACCGTTGGACCAAAAGGCTCGTTTACCTTTGCCTCTACCGCAATTGCTAATGTTTCATTGCCAACCCTGACTAAAGCAAACACATCACATTGGCTTTCTCTATTACCGCCGGGCAGCGCAACCTTATGTTCCGGAATCGCCAGTAGGAGTTCAACTGATCCACCCAGAAGTTTTGAAATTTCCGCGGGCACGCCGTTTGCTGCCTCCCAAGACAGTGCAGCAGCCATAGCAGAGTAGCCGCGTTTCCATTGCTTCTCTGGGTCCGCAAGAAAGCGCTGCCAATCTTCGGGGCCTTTAGACGGAATGAATATTTTCACAATACGAAAACCCCTTGGTTAGAAAATTGAACGTCACTTGCGACGATAGGCCCTCGGCTTGCCAAGTCTACGTATAGTTTTTGCGAACTATGAAATTGCCAAGGTACCCTTCGTCCCGCAATGTGTGAATTCAGGCATCACACGATGTCGCGGGTGCAGCGAAGGTCCGAAATGAGGGGCCGGACCGCAGCAATTGGTCTGGTCGTTGGGTGTCGGCTTAGGGCCCATTTTGTTGAAAAACTCGAAAAATCTGCACTCTCAATTTTCCGTCAAAACTCGGTGCATCGGAAAAGCTGGCCCTGTTCGAACGGAGGCGGCAGAAAGGCTGCACGTATCGCCAAAGCATTGATTTGGCCGCCCCCCCCGGCCTAAATTTCTAAGTGGCGCTCTATAGCGAAGTTTTTCACCACTTTTCGTTGAAAATAGAGTTTTTCAACAAAATCGGCCATTCGCGTACTTTGACACAAGGGGCGGTAAGCGGTCGTTCGCTGCACAATGCGCCAATGGCCGTTATGTGGACTTCACGGCACTTCCGTCATAGGGTTGTTTCTGCAAAAATTCGATAAAGGTAGCTGGATAAGGTCAAAAAATATCCGAAAATGCTCGACCGCCTTTAACAAGTCATGCAACCGTACGTGGTGTAGCGAAGGAAAGCTAAAGATGAGCCAAGGCGAACTGGGTGATACGGAAAATGACGAAGTTCTTTCCAACTTTGGAAAGTCAAAGGCGATTGAGGCACTTCTGATCGGGTCAGGTGCAAACCTTTTTCGAGAGTTTGAAAATAGGTTCTCGAAATTCTGTCCATTCGAAGCAATCGGCATGGTGCGTCAAGAGATTCGGCACGCACATTTCCTCAGTTTTGTTCTTGACCCCAATCGGCCTCACCCTTTTCAAGATCATCTTTTGAAGGGCTTTATTCAGGAGGTCGTAGCACAAGCTCAAGATGGCCAAATCAATATTCAACCACTCAATATTCACTGCTCAGATTTCAGTGGCGCTTTAGTCTATCGTGAACGATCAAATATCGATTTCATGATTGAAATACCTTCAAACGCCTTTGGCAGTAAAGCCAAAGGCTTAGTTGTAACAGTCGAGCTGAAGGTGGATGCATCCGAGAGTAAACATCAACTGAAAAAATACTACGATCAGATAACTGCAGATTATCCTGATGAAGACTGGGAGCGGGCCTTTGTTTTTCTGACCTTAGATGCCACAATTCCTACTGAGGAAAACACAAAGAGTTGGATACCCGTAAGCGTAGTTGATGTCATCAACCGTTTGGACCTTGAACTCCAAGCGCAAAAATACTCAGGAGAGGCAGTTGAACTCTTTAGAAGCTATTCAGCTATGATTAGGAGACACTTGGTGAACGACGAAGATATGGCGCGATTAGCCAAGAATATTTGGGCAAAACATAGAGAAGCATTAGAAGCGCTCTATGAGTATTGGCCGGACCTGCAAGCCGAGATTATCGATTGGGTTAGAGACAATCCTGACGAGCTTGCACTGGCGGTGAAAAAAGCGACAGGTTTTACTTTGGTGCCAGACACATCCAGTACAAGGTTATTGCGGTTTGGAGTGTCAGAGTGGGCGGCACTTGATGGGTTTCAAGGTGGAGATACCAATTGGGTCAAGAGTGGCTCACTAATGGTTCTTGAGTTAACCGACTGGGGGGAAGGGCGATTACGGTTCTCTTTTGTATTGGGACCAGGTGACGTTGATGTTCGCGAAAATATTTACAAAAGAGTCTTGAAGAAAGTTGACGCAGGAGAAATTAAAATTGGTCGCCGGACACGCGAGATTAAGGATTGGAAACACTTCAGTTCCGCTGATGTTCAAACAAGCAAGGAGTACACCAAAGCGGAAGAAAGCGAAGTTACCGCTGAAGAGCTGGGAAGAAGAGTAATAAAGAAAATGGCTTCGTTTCTTGAGGTTCATTTGCCCGTCTATGACGGTTTACTCCAAAAAACCTTCAAATAAGTGATGAACCGTGGATTGGTTCACACTGACATAAACAATGGCGCCAGATCAGGAACAAAGACTGGGCGGGGGTAGGCCTGCACACAGGTCACACGTGCCTGCTCGACAAGCCCCGATCCAAACCACAGCAGTTAGTGAAGGCTTTTAAGAAAGCGTAAATGGCAGTCATTCGCTGCGGTCTGATCCAAGGTCGGTTTTGGGCCGTTTACGTTGTTGGCCACTTGCCAGACAGGAGGGCGGAATCCAGACATTCGCTACGCGGTGCGCTGACGGAAGAAACGAGTAGAAAGCAGGCTTTGCAAGGTCAAAACCCCATATGAAAATAGATCACAACAGACCTCGTCGTAACCGCATTGGAACGCCGGTCAGAGCGACCACGGGCAACTGTTTCCATTGTGGGAGACAAAACCTATGATGCAGCGTAGGCATTAATGGAAAGATGGTTTTGATGACGCTTACACCGACGGCAGACAGTCTCGCAAAAATACTGGCAGGCCGAGGAGCAGGCCCCTTCCTTTTCGTAGGATCAGGTTTCTCGCGACGCTATCTGGGGCTCGAAAGCTGGGCGGAACTGTTACAACGGTTTTGCGTCGGCATCCGAGATTTTGGCTACTACTCTACAAAAGCGAATGGTGACCTTCCGCGAGCTGCTTCATTGATGGCACAAGACTTCAATGAGTTTTGGTGGAGCGACGAGCGGTTTGTGGAAAGCCGAGAGAAACACAAAGAAGCTCTGACAACAGAGGCTTCGGCCTTGAAGCTCGAAATTGCAACTTACCTCAACCAAATTGATCTAAAGCAAGCCGGTGCAGCAGGTCTCGAAGTCGAAATAGATGCCCTAAAAGGCCTTCACGTCGATGGCATTATTACGACGAACTGGGACCTGTTACTGGAGGAATTGTTTCCTGATTACCGATCATTTGTCGGCCAAGAACCATTGCTTTTCGCCAACCCACAATCGATTGCAGAAATCTATAAAATACATGGTTGCGCCTCTGATCCGGAAAGCCTTGTCCTAACTGAACAGGACTATAGTAGATTTAGAGAACGTAATCCTTATCTTGCCGCGAAACTCATCACAATTTTCGTCGAGCATCCTATCGTTTTTATCGGATACTCAATAACTGACCCACACATTCAAGCGATCATCGCGGATATTTCACGATGCCTGGGCTCCGAACGCCTGGAGCAACTCCAAGAAAACCTTATCTTTGTCGTTCGGGCCAATGGAAAAGACAGTTCTGTTGGACAAGGTGTAATGACGCTGGGTGAAACAAACATCAATTACACTCTCGTGAGCACTGATGATCTTCGGGAAGTTTATGCGGCGATAGACACGGTAAAGCGACAAGTTCCAGCTCGCATCCTTCGTTTTCTTAAGGAGCAAATGTACGAACTCGTGAAATCTGCAAATCCAGAAGAAAAAATGTCCGTCGTCGATATTGACGAGATTCAGGATAAGGATGACGTAGAATTTGTAGTGGGTGTCGGCGTTGCGGAAATGCATAAAACACAGCTTGCAAGCGATGAACAAGCTCAAGCTGAAACCCTTTCGAAGCTGGGATACAAAGGTATTACAGTCGATGACATATTCGCAGATGTAATCAATCCAGATTCTGCGTATAACGCAAAAGAACTCCTTCAAATTGTCTATCCAGCTTTCAAAAAACTTCCCAATAAGTACATTCCCGTTTTTCGTTATCTGCGCGCTGCCGGAATAAATTCAAAAGAAGAATTGGGAGCTTGTGGTTTTGACGATGCAGAATCGATTGCGGTTCGTAGTGTGGAGCGAGGATTTTCTTTGCCAAGCTACAGAACGCAGTATGAAAGAGACTTCGTCGGTCTTTCCACTGCAGAAATCATTGAAAAGACAACTCCAGAAAAAGTTACGATTATGATCCCGCATCAACCACATGGTGAAGTTGATTTAGAAGTGCTCAGGGAGTTTCTTTGCAACCATGTCGATCAGTTGGACAAGGATCCGTATAAGAGTTTCTTTCGAAAGCTGCACGCCTACTACGATTTCCTTAAATATGGCTTCGACCTATGAACAATAGATGCACCTACATTTGCAGCTTTTTCACAACCGGTTTGAAGAGTTGGAAGTGTCGGCTTTAAGGAAA
>TARA_R110002049_G_scaffold107996_1_pt1 | contig 12160 bp, 13 predicted proteins | sample TARA_R110002049 | Tara Oceans TARA_R110002049 (sample SAMEA4396941) | marine metagenome | biome: Polar Biome; feature: [SRF] surface water layer (ENVO:00010504); material: water (ENVO:00002006), including particulate matter (ENVO:01000060) such as... | depth 5 m | reverse complement strand
GAGGTTATCACAAATTGTGATAACCTTCCAGAGAATATCAAATTTAGCCCGACTGCTCCTTTTGCCTTTACTGAACAAGGTGTAGCAATGCTTTCCAGCGTACTTAACAGCGACAAGGCCATTGACGTAAATATATCCATTATGCGTGCTTTTGTGGCGTTACGGCAGCATCTTACAGATTATAGCAACCTTAAAGAACATATAGCCCAACTTGAAAAAGAAATGAATATCAAATTTAAGGACATTCATCAGGCATTGAATTATTTATTGCAAAAAGACAAAGTGCAGATTGACCAGCAAAACAGGGAACGAATTGGTTTTAAAACGGATAGGAAAGATTATTAAATTTTTCTTCGGTCATCAGAATAGACAATTTTTATTGATATATTTATTTTTATTAATTCGGTTCAATATGAATTAGTACGTGTCCTAAATTCGGTATTTCTTTTCGTAAATGGTCTTTTAACTTATGAGCAATGTCGTGACCAGATTTTACCGAAATTTCACTATTCACAATTGCGTGTAAATCCACGTGGAATTTCATTCCGGATTTTCTAATAAAACATTTCTCTGTTCCTAAAACACCTTGAACTTCTGTTGATTTTTCTCTAATTTCAATTATCAGTTCGTCATAAAGTTGTTCGTCCATAACTTCTCCTAAAGCTGGACGTAATATTAAATAACTATTATATAAAATAAACGCTGAAGCGAATAATGCAGCCCAATCATCTGCTGTTTCATAACCTTTTCCATATATGATTGCTATCGAAATACCGATAAAGGCCATTACCGAAGTTACGGCATCACTTCTATGATGCCAAGCATCTGCTTTTAATGATGAACTATTTGTTTGTTTACTTTTTTTAATTACAATTTGAAATGAGATTTCTTTCCAAGCTATTATTAGACCTAGCACAATCAAAGTCCAAGATTTCGGGATTTTATGAGGTGTTTGAATGTTTTGAATACTTTCATAGGCGATTATTGTGGCAGAAACAACAAGGAATGTAACAACTCCAAAGGTAATTAATGGCTCAATTTTACCGTGTCCATAGGGATGATTTTCGTCCGCTGGTCGTTTTGCATATTTAAAACCTAATAAAACTAAAAATGAAGCAAAAATATCCGTTGTCGATTCAATCGCATCTGCAATTAAAGCATAAGAATTTCCAAAAAATCCCGCAAGTCCTTTAATTAAGGCTAAAGCAGTATTCCCAATTATGCTGAAATAAGTTGTTCGTATTGCGGTTTGTTCGTTATTCATTCTAATTTTAGTTGTCAATAGATTTGTTATATTTATAACAAAGGTACTTTTTTAATCATAAAAAAAGAGGTGATAAACACCTCTTAAATTTTGGTTTCCAAAATCATTTTCCTGCTCCCTTTTAGCTCCTTCAGCTCCAGCATTAACTTTTCGTTGTCTCCTAAAACAAACTTTGGAACTACATACACAAAGCATTGACTTTCTCCATCAGTAATGGAATATGGCATTTTGTGTTTGTATATCACTTCTTGCTGCAATCTTTGATAAGAGGCTTTACGTTTTTTGTTTCCGTTGGTTCTATATACGTTGAGATAGTCGATTTCAAAATCGATTCCGGACTTGTTTTTAACTTCAATGACCAAATACACTTCAGAAGCATCGTATGCCATTTTTTGCAATTGTACTTTGATGCCTTTTTTGCGTTTGGTTTCAATACTCTCAAAGTTGGATTTTAATAAATACTCGCTGAATTTTTGAAAATGGGTTATTCTATTTGTGTATTCGTTCAACGCTTTAACTTCGGGCTTCTGCTTAATCTTTATTGGAAGCTCGCTACCAATGCTTTCATTTTCGTTGATAAAATAATTCAGTTCTGGAAGTTTTTTAGAATATTTCAAAATATAAGAATAAACGCGACCATCACTTGTAACGGTCAATAAATTGCTTTCGGTTCCAGGCTTCGCCTGTAACAAACCGAAATACTGCTCTTTCTCACGATTATAGGTGAATACAAAATTGGAAGCTCCCGTAATGCCTTGTCGAATAGGGTTTGGGAAAAACAAGGCAACGTTTTTCTTGTCGTTGGCGTAAATGGTGTCAAGGGGTTGCTGTGCAACTATTGACATTGTATAAATAAATAGTAGTATTGTGATATATGTTTTCATAATAATAAGTTTAGTAATTGCCCATTAGAGGTTTTCCTTGGTATTTGGTTTTAGGAAGCCTTAAAATGAGTTTGTAATTATCGGTTATCGTAACCTTTACATTTTTGTGGTTACGCTGGAATACCTTTTTGAAACCGCTTACTTGTGGTACACCTGTAATGTTGATGTCGTCCACCATATCTCCAACGATTTCATTGGTAACTTCGGCTCTAAAACTGTTTTCGATATAAATTCCTTCGCTTCCGTCCTGAAAATCATAAGCCTTTAATTTTACTGGCTGATGATTGATGTTCTCAATGTCTATGATTGTACGATTGGGTTTAAAATTGACAAATCCGTAAATGGGTGTGTTCTTGGAATAGTGTTGTCCATAAACGGTAGCTTCCTTTATCAATCGCATCTGTAAACGATAATTGGTTTTCACGGTCTGTGTACCATCTACCCTTACATATATAAAATCATCGGTAATTTTTGAATTTAAATCATCATTTTCAATGGGATGCGAGGCAAAAAAGAGTTGATGCTCCAAAGCACGTTCTTTGGCTTCAACATTCGCTTCTTTTTCTTCAATGGCATCCGTTGTGTCTTTTTCCTTCTTAATAGGTGGTTTTGGTGGATAGTATCTGGGATTGATATTTTCAAACGTTCTATCTGAATATCGAATCTGCCCTTGTCGGTAGATACTATCCACCATCTGCATTTTTTTCTTATCCAATAAATCAGGGTCATATACACCTGTGGAATCCAACAGCCGTTCATCATAAATACTCGGTGCATTGGTCTCCCTTACTTCCTTTAAATCGTTTAGGGCATCCAATTTGGAATCGTATTCCTTTTGGTTGTCTTCCAGTTCAGGTACGGGAATTTGGTTGTTCTCTATGGTCGGTTCTTCGTCCTCGCCTAATACTAACATTGCATAACCACCTATAAATAGCAGGATGCATACCAAGACGATGGAAAAGACTATTTTATTTTTTTCTACTTTCATTCTGTATATTTTTAAATGCCTCTATTGGCTTTCATAATTTTCTAATTTTCGTAACGTACTTTCAAAAAAATTGGTAATCAGCAATCCGTGGGTATTGTTTGGAAAGTTTCTATCTACGTGAATCAAATTTCCCGTTGTGGTCAATTCATAGGTATCTGTAATTGTGCCTCGATTGATTTCAAAAATGGTTTTCGTTTCAAACCTGTAGGGTTCATTTTGAATATCAACTTTGGATTCGATATTTAATACTTTTTGAACGAGCGAATATTGCAATAGACGGTTATAGACTCCATCGGCTTTTTTCTGGCGATAAAGATTATCTACAGAGCTGTTCCCAAGCCAAAGCGCTTTCTCTAAATTCCGTTCATAATTGCTGGCATCTATGTTATAGAAGTAGGTATGGAACAACTCCAATTGTGCCAAGACTTCAACTTTTAAATTCTCCTGTTGAGATACCAGTTTGAGCGGAATAACGCTTCCATCCAAATTGACTACAAAGGCATTGTTGACCGTTTCTTTATGCAGTTTTATGACCATCAGTACAGATATGATGCACGTCAGTACAGCTCCAATAACGACTGTTAATACTATAAAGCGATTGAGCTTTAAGATGTTGTAAATATTTTTATATGGTGTTTTCATTTAATTAATTATTGATAATTGGCAAATGTGCTTTAAGCACTTATCAGCCTGTAAAGAGTTTAAAAGTGAACGAGGTCGCTCGTTTATATAATTTGAATTTCAGCAATACAATAAATCCGATAGACCCTAACTGTAAAAGCGGTGCGAAAAAATTGCTGCCCCAATCTGTTCCAAATAAGTCGCTCCAGAAATTGGTGTTGATTTCGGTATAAAGATTATTCACGAAAACATTGACCAGAAAGAAGGCTGGCACTAACATATAAACACCAGCGTAAAGCTTAAAAAAGTTGTATGCCAACGACCTGAACTTTTCAAAAACAGCCAAACTGATGACTAATGGAAAAAAAGCTTGCATTATGCCCAACAAAAAGAATCTCTCTGCAAGGAACAAGGGGTAAATGAACAAATCCAATAGCCAGAGAAATATTCCGGCAATAAAGGATAGTATTTTTAAGCCGTATAAAGGTGTAACTAACGCTTCATAAAGCATTGCCATTGCTTTTTTGGCGGCATCCCAAGCACTTACATCCTGTTCGATGTCAATATCTTGCATCTGTAAAGGAAGAAGTGCGGGTGCCGTGTCCCGATATTGGTTTTCGATAGCCACCAAAATAGTGTCGAAAACACCCAATACCTGTGTGGAAAAAATGACTAAAATCACTATTGCAAAGTTTTTGGCCAACTCCGCAGGGGTCAAACCCCAAGTATAGCCTTCATTGTTGGCAACGCCTTCATTGTACTTTTTTAGGATGTTGATGAGAAAGAACAATATGGACAAGGTCTTCATTCCCGCAATAGTATATTGCGAGAAATTACTATTTTTTATCGTTTGAAAAATAGTGTCCACATATTCTAACCCTATGCCTAAAAAAATACCTGACATTAGTAATTGGTTTCTCGGTTATTGATTTTGTGCTGCATTTCTCTAAATTGAATAATCTCTCGATAGCGTCTGGTTTTTGCCTCAATTTCCGCTACCATTTCCTTGGATTCCAGTTCTTTTTCTTTAAGGACTTCGGCACGTTCGGCATCGGTCATTTTCAGATTGTCGCTGGACAGTATTTGGTCGATATATTCCATACCTGCCATAGAGTTTTGAAGGATGGCATCAAAGGAATCTGAAATGCGGGTAACTTCGCCAGGCTTGATAAAAGGGGAATTGAGGATTTCCCTCAAATCATCCTGTACAACATCATACAATCGTTGGTTGTTTCTTGCCAGTTCCCTGACTGCTTGAAGTTGCTTAATGACGTTGTTTACCTTATCGATATTTTCCTTTTGGGTTTTAAGGAATTTTACCGTTTTCATTAAATTGGCAGTCTGTTTACCTGATTCCAATAATGATTTTACAAAAGAGATAAAGTTTGTGTTGTCATACACAGGCATCCCCTGGGCCGAAGCTTTACTTCCAATTAGCACTACAAATAGTGCGGATAACATTAGATTTCTGATAGTGTGTCTCATAATTTTTATTTTTAAGAATTAATAAATATTTTAATGGCTTTCTCCATATTTTGATGTTCTTCAAAATGTTTCATAATGTCTTCGCTTTCTTTGCCATCCGTGAGGTAAGCAGCAAAGACTTCGGGCGGTACTTCCAATCGGAAAATGTTGCTTTCCTTTCCGATTTTGATGAACATTTCGGTATATTTTCGTGCTCCCGCAAGGTTATTTCGAATGGATTTTAACTGGTTTAAATCGTGACTGGAAAGGTTGAGCCTGTTTTTTAATTCGGCATAGCCTTTTTCATTACGAAGGCTGTAAATGACCTGTGTGTTTTCAAGAATGCTTGCCGATGTTGAATTAGTAGGCAACTGGTTTATGGATTGCAGTATAATCCCAATTGCTCCATTTTGTTTTCTAATGGCTTGGTAGTAGAATTCTACACTTTCGAGTACATTTCCGAATTTGAGCTGTTTGGCAAACTCGTCGAATAGGATGATTCCCCTTTCGGCTTTATTTCTCCAAATGGTTCTTTGAATGGCTGACTTAATCAGCTTTAACATTACGGAAAGGATTTCCTTATTATCCTTGACTTCATCGAGTTCAAAGACAATTAATCTTTTGTCCTCGATTTTATAGGTTTGGTCTTCACTTACATTAAACAAAAAGCTGTACAAACCATCATCGACATATTCGGAAAGAATGTGTAGAAAATCGTAAATATTGAAATGTTGCTCTTGAATATGTAGTTCTTTTAAAAGCGTGTCCTTTTTGGCATCAACGAACTGATACAAATTTTCAAGGGAATGTGTACTGTCAACATTCTGTAAATAATAGTACCGAAGCACTTTTTTGACGGCGACTTCTTCAGCTTTGGTAGTTGACTTTCCAGAAGCTAAAAGCTCTAAAAGGAAGATTGCTAAATCTTCTAACCGTTCTGGTGTCAAGTCATTAATATCAGAGATATAAAATGGATTGATGCCCAAGTTTTTACCCTGTTCATACCGAAGTATGATATGGTCGTCTGGATAGAGCTTGGCGAATTTTGAATACGAACCACCTAAATCAATAATGACCAACCGAACATTTTGCTCAAAATATTGGCGTAGAATATTGTTTGCCAAAAAAGATTTTCCTTCTCCAGTAGGTGCGAAAATGGCAAAGTTTCGAGCTTTGATGCGTTTCTTCTTTTCATCCCATACATCCTTTAATACCGGAATATTATGCTGTCTATCATTAAAGATGACACCTGTGGGATCCGTCTGATAATTTGTGTTGTTGATATACAGGCAAAGGGCGTGTTTTAAATCCGTTACAAATAAGTCCTCATTTGAAAAATTGGATGTAAAACAGCAATATGAGTTTAAGAAATACTGCTTACGTTCTTCGCCTTTTGGGTAATACGGAACTATATCAAGTTCTTTGAACTCGGTTTTTATTTTGGAAGCAATTCTTTCTAATTGTGCTTCGTCTTTATCCCAGAATACAATGTTTAAGTGCCCTCGAATTATTCGTGAACTATCATCCTCATTGAGTTTGGCAACAATGTCTTCAATCTTCTTTAAGATGACTTTGTTCTGTGTTCCAAAATTGGAACTCTTTTTGAGTTCCTCGATTTTCTTGTCCAACAGCTTTCGCCATTTGTGTTTGTCATCCAAATAAATGATTTGGTTGACAATATGATTTTCATTAAGATTCAATCCTAATCCATCAATAAATCCTTGGTGGAATACAAAATCATCCGAAGTAAATTTATCATTGGTCTTGCTACTCTGAACCACATCGCCAAAACATAATTCGCTATTGATTGCCAACACTTCAAAATGATGGTCGCCAATTTCAATATTCGATTTCTTTAGTTGAATATCGGTGTCAAAACCATCGTTGAATCCATTGAAATAGGCATTGGTCAATGATAGTATTTTATCAATACCCAAAGGCATCAATGACACCTTCCGACTGTTATTTACAAAGGAAACAGCATCGTTTACCGATGCAATGAATTCCTGTACATTATGGTCCATTTGCTTATGAATACCCTTTTCAACCTTGCGGAATGGATTGGTAAATTTTGGGGCGTTCAAAGCCTTGTTATACGGAAGGATAAAGAATAGGTAAGATGAATGCTTTATGAACTCTCGACCTTTGAAATAATCGTGTGTGGCTCGTTGCAAAAAGCTTTTATTCGGAAGTTCTTCAGCTAAATATTCCTTTTTTTGATAAATGTCCTGTTTATGGATAACCGTTGCAACGGGTAACGATTTAAACGCCTGAAACCATGAACCATGAATATCCTCAAAATCCTTTTCCGCCAGGGAATAGATTTCAGGATTGTCCACTTGGTAGCCCAATACCACATTGCCGTTATTCGCAAAAACGATATGGTCTTGAATATCCAAAATAGGATGATATGCCGATAGGTTAATCTTCTTCATAATATAAACGACTTCCTTTTTTATTGCTGATAGTTTGTGGGAATACTTTTTTGATGTGCATCAAAGCAGGATTCTTGGTTATGTGGGTCAAAGCGATATACAATACACCGTTCAGTAGAAATACTGAAATGATAACAATAAAGCTGAAAGAAAAGATGATGAACAGTAATGAGCCTATAACAACGGTCATCATTAAAGCGAACAATGATATGGGCAGACCCATTATCACGGCTCGCTTGCGTATGTTTTTATACACTTCAAACCTTTTCATTAGACTACGATGCTAATGAGATAAGTAAAGATGCCCACGACTGCTCCCGCAATCAATACAAAGACCAGTACGCGGGTAATCCCTTTTTTTAAATCAGCATTTTCTCCAAAAAAATGTCCGGCATTAAATAGAAAGCCAATTAAGAAGATAACGCCCAAAATAATGGGGAAAATGGTACGGATGGTATCGGAAACATCGTTTACAGAATCTTCGATACCTCCAATTTGTGCAAAAGTTGTACTTGAAATAAGTAATGATAAGATGGTTACATAATGTAATTTTTTCATAATCAAAGTGATTTAGATTTTACGTCAATTTTGATATTTGAAAAATAGTGTATATTGCAATACAAATAACTGATAATCAATAAATTGTGAATAAAATAAGTTTTGATATCAATTGTTTTTATTTGATGCGAATTGGTATCAAATTTTATGAAAATTGGAAAGTGCTATGTTGATAACCCTAAAATTTTGGAAGTGGATAAAGCCCAAAAACGTCAGTTTTGTGATTTTGATGTTACATTTCTGTGTGGTTTCCGGTCAACAAAAAGTTATTGTAATAGACCCTGGGCACGGTGGAAAAGATTCTGGTGCAATTGGTGTGAATAAGGTTCAAGAAAAGGATGTAGTGTTGAATATTGCCAAAGAAATTATAAGGTTAAATGAAAACCTTTTGAATGATAAATTTGATATGTATTTGACCAGATATAAGGACACTTTAATTTCTTTATCTGATAGAAATCGATTGGCTAAAAGTTTGAACGCTGACGTATTTATCTCGTTACATTGCAATGCCTCAAATTCTTCTTCAAAAGGAATAGATGTTTATGTGCATAATTCCAATACTAATAAAGAAAATCTGAAAAAATCCATTGCAATGGGTTTGTCAATTTTGGCAGAAAGCACTTTAAAATTAGGTTTTAAAAAACGAGGTGTCCAATTCGCAAATTTTCAAGTGCTACGTGAAAATATTACAATTCGCCCTACCATACTCATTGAAATGGGCTTTGTTACCAATAGCGATGAAGCGGACTATTTTTTGAAGCCTAAAAATATAAGAGCAATGGCGTTGGCCATTTTAATGGGATTGTATAACTATTTAAATTATGGATTATGAGAGAATTGTTTATTGAGATTGTAAAGAGTTTGAGGGAAATAATTTTCTCTTTTTTTAAAGAAGCCTTTGTTGTTTTTAAATCTTTTGCTAAAAAATAACCTTCGCGTTTTTGTATTTAAAACCTAAATTTTTCAAGCATTTTTCGTAAATTTAATGTACTGATTACATTAATATTTTTGACAAGTCAGAAAATGAGAATACTTGCAATTTTCTTTTTAAACGTCATCCAAAACATCTTGGGAATTGCCATTGGCTGGTTTTTTAAACCTAAAACCAAACGACATTCATACAAGACTTTATCTGATGTAGAAAAGGTAAAATACCTTGAAAAAAGAAGACAATACAAAGGGTATAAAAAACAGTGGCTGTATTTTAGATGTAGAGAGGAAGGATTATTGGAAACTTACCACAAGTTGTTCAAAACTGAAGTTGATGAACAAGATTCCGGAATTAAATTCAGCTTCGGTAAATACCAAGGGGAATTTGTCGAAGATATTTGGGAATCTGATAGGGAATATATCAATTGGCTGTCCCGACAAAAATGGTTAGCTCAATACTTGGACGAAAGCGATATAATTCACGAATTGCTTCATTTAGAGGAAGAAAATCATAACCAGGGTTAATCTCTTTTATCACGACTGCTCTTATCAAAGGCAATCAAGTTGAACAACTGTCGCATTCTTGAACGAACCCTATTCCCGTAACGTTCCTCCAATTCTTTAGCATTTAAATTTGTGGTTGCGTGGGTCTTAATCTTGTGGCCCAAAAATAAATCGTAACGGGAAAGAATGATTTCTCCCATTACATTACAATCTTTACCAAAATGCCTTCCAGTTGGTTCTACACCTAAATCATCAAAACAATAAAACCTCTTATCGCCATAATTTTCAATAATGGTGTAACCAATATTGTTAAAGGCAAATGCAATGTTCCGTGTGGGTATAACTTCATACGATTTTTGATGTGGCACAATATGGCGTAACAGCTTCATTAAACTGGTCTTTCCGCAACCAACAGGACCGGAAAGTAAAATGCCTTTGTCGATGTCGATATTCAATTTTTTGCAATTAGCTTCATCCCTGATAAAATAATTACAGAGCTTGAATACAATATCACGGTCTTCTTCAAAAATTTTGAATTTTTTGCCAAAAAGTAGTTTTCCTTTGGCATTGAGATAAATGAGCATTTTATCAAAATCATAAAGCATTTGATTGTCTTTCAGTTCTCCCAAGGTGTATTGAACGCTACCCTCGGTAATGATATGTGGTTTGTGGAGATTCATAAGGGTTCATTATAATTTTTGTTGGAACTCGTCTTTAGGTTGTCCGTATTTTGGCTAACTGCGACCATCGTTTTTTCTTGTTTGAGCTCGTCCGCTTTTAACATCCAGCTGCGAGCTGTGGCTTGCCAATTAACAATTTTTGTTTTGCCACCTACTTTCCAGCCGATACCTTGGTAATGGTTGTAAAATTTTTTGGCCTCCACTCCTGGCCAATTTTCCTTTTCAAAAAAATCAATGACTTCATTTTCATTTTTTGGTTGGTCAAGTTTAGTATCATTTGCTTTGTTTCTTCCTGTTTGTATATGTTTGTTTATAGATACCACCGCTTGTCCATTGCTTGTCCCGATATTGGTATCGTTTGGGTACAGAGCTTGTCCATCACTTGTCCCAAAATTGAACATCTTGATTCGGCTGCCTTTAAATGGATTATGTGAGGGTTCGTACAATAGGTAATTCCAATGATGTAGTTCTTTGATGCAGCGATGGTAGGTAGTTTTTGAACCAATCTTGGAAAACCGCATCGCTTCTTCTCGATTGACATAGAATTCCATAGGAAAGTGATAGTTGTTCCACAACTGGAATAAGGCCACGTACAAACTGATGTGCGTGGGATTTAAACGACTGTCTTTTGAGAATTGTAAGAATACAGCGTTCAAGTGCTTGATGTAATTGACCTGCTCCAAAACGATTTTAAAATTTGTTATGAATTTTGTTAGTTTCCATTACGCTCATTATTTCTTCATAATCGTAATAGAGTACACCCCCTACTTTGGTGTAGGGCAATGTGCCATTGATTCTTAAATTCTGTAAAGTGCCGGAAGAGATTCCTAAAAGTTTTTTTATTTCAGGGGATTTTAACCACCTTTTGGTAATATGGCCAGATTGGCTGTTAAGTAGTTCTTTAATATCATCGAGCAGTTCCATTTTGAATTCTCGAAGGTCGTCTGTGGTAATAATACTTGTGGGCATAATAGAACGGATTAAAAGTAAGGGACTACCGTTTTGCTTTCATCTAAAATGATAGCCCCTGACCTGATTTGACTTTCGTTCTACAAAATTGGGGTAGTATGATGGATTTTATTCACAAGTTAAGGCTACTTGGGTGTTTTTTTTCTCTCATTTTCAATGTAATAGAATAGAGAGTTTTGGTACTTTCCAAAAAAATACCGTATCTAAAAACGACCAAATAAAATGAGATTTCCCTCAAAATGAGAAACACCCAAGTTGAAGCATCTTGGGTGTCTTATTTTACGTTATCAGTATCATCCATCCGTTTGGTCAACTGCTTTTTTAGTATATCCAAGAATTTGGTTCTCCCATTTTTACGCATCCGTATTTCCAAAAAAGCCCTGTAATAATCGCCCAAGTCCACTTTAAACGTTTTTTCAACAAAATAGGCAATATCTTTAATGTCAACAGTCCCATTATTTATGACGTCTGTACTGTGCAAAGCGTAAATTAGTTCAATTAAGTATATTTTGTGTGCCGTCCACGTAATTTTTGGCTTTCTTTGTATCATTCTTAAATTTGCATAATTTCCATTATTTTCCAATTTATCAATCTCTCGTTTTAGGTGCACAATCAACAGGTCGTAAGCTAAAATCGTGGCTACGGTACTATCGTGACTTGTTGCAAACTCTTCATCAACAAAAAAGTGAAATGAGTCTGGGAATAACCTAATATCTGCTTTACCTCTTAAAAAATACTGCTCATCAAACACGGCAGCTTCCCTGCGGTAATAATGGTAAAAGTCAAGATTGTCGTTAAAGTAAGTTTGAAGTTTTTCGATATAATTGTTCAAATACTTTACTTGCGATTTATTGCTTCCCCTG
>TARA_R110002049_G_scaffold199766_4_pt1 | contig 12166 bp, 10 predicted proteins | sample TARA_R110002049 | Tara Oceans TARA_R110002049 (sample SAMEA4396941) | marine metagenome | biome: Polar Biome; feature: [SRF] surface water layer (ENVO:00010504); material: water (ENVO:00002006), including particulate matter (ENVO:01000060) such as... | depth 5 m | reverse complement strand
TAACCGGTGCAGCCGGTGGGCTTGGCAAGGCTTATGCGCTCGCTTTTGCCGCAGAAGGCGCAAATGTCGTGGTCAACGATATCGGCACTTCCCTGGGCGGCGAAGGACGCGATACCAGTGCGGCGGACGCCGTGGTTGAAGAGATCAAGGCGGCGGGCGGTAGCGCTTTCGCCAATTATGACGATGTGACCGACTGGGATGCAGGCAAACGGATTGTGGATGCCGCCGTCGAAGCCTTTGGTGATCTTCATGTCGTAGTCAATAATGCCGGGATTGTCCGCGACCGGATGTTTGTGTCCGCAACTCTCGACGAATGGGATGCAACCATGCATGTGCATTTGCGCGGCCATTTTTGTATCGCACGGCATGCCGTGGATTATTGGCGCGCCCGGTCCAAGGAAGGTCATGAAATTGATGCCCGGATCATAAACACAACATCCGGCGCGGGCCTTCAAGGCTCGATAGCCCAAGCAGCCTATTCGACAGCGAAAGGCGGCATCGCATCGCTTACACTGGTCCAGGCGGCGGAGCTTGGGCGCTATGGCATCACCGCCAATGCGCTTGCACCTTCCGCACGGACCCGCATGACCGAACAGGCTTTTGCCGACAAGATGGCGACCGAAGGTGAAGCTTTTGACGTTATGGATCCCGCCAACATCGCGCCAACAGTCGTCTGGCTGGGTTCGGCTCAGTCAAAAGACGTAACCGGCTGTATCTTCGAACTCGAAGGCGGCAAAATCATGCTGGAAGATGGCTGGCGAGAAGGGCCGGTGGTCGATGCCGGTGGCAAATGGAATCCAGCTGACGTCGGCGAAGCCGTCTCTGGATTGATGAAAGAGCGCAACCCTCCTAGAAAAGTGTGGGGCACCGCCTGATGGATTTCGCATTTACCGACGAACAGGCGATGATTGCCGAGACCGCCCGGCAGTTTTTCACCGAAACGGCGACAAGCAAGCGCACCCGCGAGGCAATGAAGGTCGATGGCTTCGATCGTGACACGTGGCGGTCATTCTGCCAGGAGCTGGGCCTGAGCGGTCTTCTGATATCTGAAGAATTTGGCGGCTCAGGCCTTGGTATGGTCGAATTTGCCAATGTCGCAGAGGCAGCTGGAGCGCAGGTTGCCGCCATACCCCTTCTTGGTCAGACCATGGTCGGTCAAGCCATCGCGGCGGGTGGCAGCGATGAACAGAAATCCGCTTGGCTACCCAGATTGGCAACAGGTGAGATTGTCGCGACTGCCAGCGGCAATGCTGAACTGAATGCCAAAGGCAATATTCTTTCAGGGGCCATCAAATTCGTCCCGCACGGGAACATTGCGGATATGTTTATAGTGTCCGATGGCAAAAATGCCTGGATCGTTGATGGGAGCGCCAATGGACTTACGGTGGAAACTCCAACCACCATGGACCAAACGCGGCCGCTCGCGACTTTGACCCTTGATAATGTCGATGCAGACCCGTTGGCCGATAGCGATGCCGCCTTGGCAGCCAGCAAGTCTGGCGGCTGGATATGTCTTGCTGCAGAAGCTCTCGGTGGCGCTCAGGCCTGCCTTGATCGCACCGTCGCCTATTCAAAGGAACGCGTCCAGTTCGGACGGGCGATTGGCAGTTTTCAGGCTTACAAGCACCGCGCAGCCGATATGATGATCGAGATCGAACAGGCAAGATCTGCAGTCTATTGGGCGGCCTGTGCTGCCGATGAAGGTTCGAACGACGCGATGATGGCACTTCATGCCGCAAAGAGCTTCTGTGCCGACAGCTATTTCAAATGCGCAGGTGACATGATCCAGCTGCATGGCGGCATCGGTTTTACCTGGGAGCATGATGCGCATCTGTTTTTCAAACGGGCGCGCTCGATCCAGACCTTATTGCAGAACAGCGTCTGGCATAACGAACAAATTGCGACCATGATATTGGGAGAAGCCGCATGAGACTGGGTTTCTCGAAAGCAGAAGAAGATTTTCGCGCGGAATGTGCCGACTGGCTGAATGCCCAGATGGCCGGAGAATTTTCCGACATTAAAGGCATTACGACGCTCACCGAAAAAGCAGAACGGCGCAAGGAATGGGAGCAACAGCTTGCGGCCCACAAATGGTCTTGTATCGGTTGGCCCGAAAAATGGGGTGGCCGCGGCGCCAGCCTTGCCGAGCAGGTTATTTTCGCTGAGGAATATGCCCGTGCGGGCGTGCCGGGGCGAGTGAATCATATCGGCATCGAGCTGGCCGGACCGACGATATTGACATTCGGGACCGACGAACAGAAGCAGCAATTCCTGCCTGATATCGCGGCGGGAAGAACAATTTTCTGTCAGGGCTTTTCAGAACCCAATGCAGGTTCCGATCTCGCCAGCGTTCGGACCAAAGCACAACTGGAAAACGGCAAATGGGTCGTGAACGGACAGAAAATATGGACTAGCCTGGCCCATATTTCTGACTGGATTTTCGTGATTGCGCGCAGCGAAGAAGGCACCAAAGGACCAAGGGGACTGACGTTCCTGATGATGCCGATAGACCAGCCCGGTATTGAAATTCGCGGGATTCAGCAGATCAACGGCGATGCTGAATTCAACGAAACTTTCTTCACAGACGCGACTTGCCCGGAAGACAGTTTGATTGGTGCGCCTGGCGAAGGCTGGAAAATTGCCATGGGACTGCTGGCCTTTGAACGCGGTGTGTCCACCCTGGGTCAGCAAATGGGGTTCCGCAACGAACTCGACGCGATCATTGCTGCGGCAAAAGCCAATGGCAGCGCCAATGACCCGCTCATCCGGCAGCGGATCGCCAAGGCCGAAATTGGTCTGCAACTGATGCGCTATGGTGCTCTTCGGATGCTCTCCAATAGCGATCATTCGAAAGTTGATGGCGCGGCGCTTACCTATAAGATCCAGTGGGCAAGCTGGCGTCGGTCGCTTGGTGAACTTGGCATGGATGTCCTCGGGCAAGCGGCCGAGGTGACTGACAACCCGGCCTATGAATGGGGGATGCTTCCCAATCTGTTCCTGTTTTCACGTTCAGATACTATTTATGGCGGAACCAACCAGATCCAGCGCAATATGATTGCTGAACGCGCCCTTGGCATGCCGCGGGAACCAAGAGGTGACACATGAGCATTCCCGCATATCCCGAACCAAGAAATTTGCTGAAGGATAAAACCGTCGTCGTCACCGCTGCTGCGGGAACAGGAATCGGCTTTTCTGCGGCCAAGCGTGCCGCCGAGGAAGGCGCCAAGGTTCTGATCAGCGATTTTCATGAGCGCCGTCTCGGCGAAGCGGCTGACCGCATTGCAGATGAGGTCGGGGAGCGCCCCTTCACATGCGTTTGTGATGTGACCAATCAGGACCATGTGGATGGATTGCGCAATGCTGCCATCCGCGAGCTCGGTCATGTAGATGTCCTCATCAACAATGCGGGCCTTGGCGGAGAAGCACCGGTCGTCGATATGACAGACGAGCAATGGCACCGCGTTGTCGATGTGACGATGACCAGCGTATTTCGAATGACCCGCGCCTTTCTGCCGCACATGCAGGAACGGAAATCCGGGGCAATCGTCAACAACGCCTCTGTTCTGGGCTGGCGCGCACAGAAGGGACAGGCGCATTATGCTGCTGCAAAAGCCGGCGTAATGGCATTCACCCGTTGCTCCGCCGTAGAAGCGGCCGAATTTGGCGTCCGGATCAATGCCGTCGCACCAAGCATCGCCATGCACGCTTTTCTCGCCAAGGTGACGACCGATGAATTATTGGCAGAACTCTCAGCCAAAGAGGCTTTTGGCCGCCCGGCAGAAGTGTGGGAAGTGGCAAACGTCATGATGTTCCTTGCATCCGATCTCTCCAGCTACATGACCGGCGAGATTTTATCGGTGTCCAGCCAGCGGGCTTAAGGAGCAGCAAATGGTCAAGATTTACGAAAGCGCCCGAGATCTGATCGGCCAGGAAGGGACCATGTTCGGTCCCAGCAACTGGCTGAGGATTGATCAGGAACGGGTCAACGGCTTTGCCGATGTAACCGGCGATCACCAGTGGATTCATGTGGATGTGGAAAAGGCCAGGGACGGACCGTTCGGCACTACCATCGCGCACGGCTATCTGACGATGAGCCTGGTCAATGTCTTTTTGCCTGAACTTGTCGAGGTGCGCGGGTTCAGTCACGCTGTCAATGTCGGTGCGGACCGACTTCGCTTTTTGGCACCTGTGACCGTCGGCAGCCGCATTCGCGCAATTGGCGAGATTGTCGCGGTCGAGGAAATCAAGGGCGGTATCCAGCAGGTTGTCCGCGTCACGATCGAGATTGAAGGCAGTGAAAAACCTGCCTGCATCATTGATACGATCAGCCGCTATTACCCGGAGGATATATGAAGACCGTTACCGCCGCCGACAAAATAAAGGTCGTGGACACTTATATTGCCTCCTACAACAAAGGCGACCTCGAGGGTATAGTCTCCATTTTTGCTGATGACGCTACGGCCGAAGATCCGGTGGGAACGCCCTTGTTGCGTGGCAAAGAAGCAATCAGAACTTTCATGCAGGCCGGCGTTTCCATGGGCGCGCAATTGCGCCTGGAGGGCTCTATACGCTGCGCCGGCGATTATGCCGCATTTTCGTTCGTCGTCGAACTGGAACTCGACGGCAAACTTACTGGTATCGAGGTGATCGATATATTCAAATTTGATGAACACGGGAAAGTAATCGAGATGCGTGCATTTTTTGGCCCAGACAACATGAAAGCTGCTTAAGTTGATCGACGGTCCAAAAGATTTGCCGCCGACCATTCCCCATCTTGCCAAGCGAGGTGCAGAAGTCTTTGGTGCGATGCCTGCCATTCTCGAGCATGGAGAAACATGGAGCTATCAGCAGCTCTGGGCCCATATAAGCCGCGCTGCTTCCGCTATGCTGAAAGCCGGGATCTCTCATGGAGACCGCATAGCAATCTGGGCGCCGAACCGGCGAGAATGGATTGTTGCCGCCATTGCAGGCCAGCTGACCGGGGCAGCGATCGTGCCGCTCAATACGCGGCTTAAAGGGCAAGAGGCGTCCGATATAATCCGCCGCACATCGGCCAAAGCGCTGTTTACCGTAAAGGATTTTCTGGGTACCAACTATCCCGAAATGATCGCCGGGGAGGATTTGCCCTCGCTTTCGATGACAATATGCTTCGACAGTGGCTGGGCAGATTTTATTGCGACCGGCAGCTATGATGACGAAGCTGTCGATCAAGCACTGAACGCCTTAAATGCGAGCGATGTCAGTGACATCATGTTCACGTCTGGAACCACCGGTATTCCCAAGGGCGTATTAACGACCCACGACCGCATCATCCCGATGTTCGCAAACTGGACGCAGCTGGTCGATTTGCGCGAAGGCGATCCTTATCTTATCATCAATCCCTTCTTTCACAGCTTCGGTTTCAAGGCCGGGTTTGTCGCCGCGCTTCTGGTCGGTGCCCTTGTTGTGCCTATGGCTGTTTTCGATGTCAAAAAGGTAATTACCCATATCGAGCAGGATCGCATCGCCTTCATTCCCGGGCCGCCTACCATATTTCAGGCGCTTCTGGCTGAATTGGCAGGACGCAGCTTTGATTACAGTTCTCTGCATTCCGCGATGACGGGAGCAGCTACTGTCCCACCGTCCCTGATCCGCCGGATGCATGACGAATTGGGGTTTGAACGTGTGCTGACCGCTTATGGCATGACCGAATGTACGAATATCACTTCCTGTGTTCCAGGCGACTCCCCCGAATTAATCGCCAACAGCTGCGGCAAGGCCATCCCCGGCATGGAGGTCCGCATTGCAGATGAAGAAGGCAACGAGGCTCCGCGCGGGGAAACCGGTGAAATCCATGTCCGCGGTTACGGCGTCATGCTGGGTTATCTGGATGATCCGGAAGCTACTGCAGAAGCGATTGATCCCGATGGCTGGCTGCACACCGGTGATGTCGGCACGATGGATGAAAACGGTTATGTTCGCATCACAGACCGTAAAAAAGACATGTATATCTCAGGCGGTTTCAACTGTTATCCCGCCGAAGTCGAAAAGCTGTTGGCCAACCATCCGGCGATCGAAATGGTCGCCGTTATCGGCGTTCCAGACGACCGGATGGGAGAGGTCGGCAAAGCCTTTGTGGTGCTCCGGCCCGGCGTGACGCTGACCGATAGCGACCTGATCAGCTGGGCACGCGACAACATGGCAAATTACAAAGTGCCGCGTGTCGTCAGCTTTGTCGAACGCCTCCCCCAAAATGCAGCAGGAAAGGTTGTGAAGACGGAACTGCGCATCTGAGCCACTTAATCAGGCGACCGTAGCACCGCCGTCAATAACCAGAGGATGGCCTGTCACAAAACTGGCTTGATCGCTGCAAAGCCACAAAACGGCGCTGGCGATCTCTTCCGGCTGCCCCATCCGGCCAAGCGGTGTCATATTCTCCATCGCGGCCCGATATTGAGGATTGCTGGCGACCGCTTCGGTCATTGCTGTTTCAATCACGCCCGGACAGACACAATTCACACGAATATTCTGTTTCGCCCATTTCAGAGCGCCGTGGCGGGTCAATCCAACGACACCATGTTTGGTCGCCACATAGGCGGGCTGCGAGGGATTGCCTGTAAGCCCGTTGATGGAGGAGGTGTTCACAATCGCGCCGCCGCCGCTTTGCAGCATGGCACCGGCTTCGGCACGCATGCAATGCATCACCCCGGTCAGGTTTATGCTGAGAGCACGATCCCAGACATCTTCGTCCCATTCGTTCGCCTGGATATTCGTAATCCCTGCGTTGTTGTGACCGTAATCCAGCCGACCATAAACTTTGATGGCCTGTGCGACCAGGGCATTCACGGCACCGGCGTCCGAGACGTCGCACTTCACAAAAATGGCGTTGCCGCCAGCTTGCTTGATCAGATCAACGGTTTCGTCACCACCCTGCACATTGACATCGCTAACAACTACGGAGGCCCCTGACTGACCGAAAGCAAATGCCGTCGCCCGTCCAATTCCGCTTCCCGCGCCGGTAATGAGAGCAACTTTCCCGTCAAAATCGTAGTTCATGCCAATCCTTTCTTGAATTGCGTAATATTTAGCATAGGGTATAACGCAAACATTGGTCAATATACGACTTTAAGGATATTTTTCGTATGAATGACATATTATTTCAACCTGTAAAGCTCGGCGCTCTTGAGCTATCCAATGCCATTGTGATGGCCCCCATGACACGCGACCGCGCAGGGCCCGGAGATGTCGCGACTGATGCGATGGTCGAATATTACCGCCAACGCGCTTCTGCTGGCCTTATAATTACCGAAGGTACACAGCCAACCCCTGCTGGCAAAGGATATTGGCGCACCCCCGGCATTTGGTCAGACGACCAGATTGCAGGGTGGCGCAAAGTCTCGGATGCTGTTCACGCCGAAGGCGGGAAGATTGTCATGCAGCTTATGCACTGCGGCAGAGTCTGCGTGACAGCCAATAAGCAAGACGCATCAGAGGTTATTGCCCCCTCCGCCATTGCCTGTGCCGACAAAGTTCCCGGGCCGGATGGCGTTCCCGTCGCGACAGCAATGCCTCGCGCGCTGACAACTGATGAAGTCTCTGATGTCGTGGAGGAATATGCTCAGGCAGCGCGCAATGCATTGGAAGCCGGAATGGATGGCGTAGAGCTTCATTGTGCCAGTGGCTATCTGCCTAACCAATTTCTTAACCCCAACAGTAATCAACGCGCCGATAAATACGGTGGCCCAGTGGAAAACCGCATCCGCTTCCCGTTGGAAATATTGGAAGCAATGAGCGGCGCAATCGGCAGTGACCGGGTCGGCTTTCGTATATCGCCGTTTAACCCGTATAACGACATGCAGGATGATGATCCCAAGGCAACTTTCGGTCCGCTTCTGCAATCTGCCGCCAAGCTTGACCTCGCTTATGTGCATTTGGTCGATATCGCCGATATGCTCGGTTTCGTGAATGAGAATTATGCTGGCGCGGTGATCACCAATGGCAATTTGAAGCCCGATAAAGCCGCCGAAATACTATCCCGCGGCCAAGCGCAGGCAGTTTCTTTTGGCCGTTATTTTATCAGCAATCCGGATTTGGTCGAGCGCTTCCGAGAAGAAGCAGAGCTCGCGCGCGTAGATCGGGAACACATCTATACTGGTGAATCCAAGGGTTACACCGACTATCCGCTGAGAGACGCGGCTAAAGACCAGGAATATTCAAGGAGCAGAAAATGAAAGAAGCAGCAATCGTCGCAACGGCCCGAACACCGGTAGGCAAGGCCTACCGCGGGGCGTTCAATATGACCGAGGCTCCAGCCATGTCGGGTCATGTCGCCAATGCCGTTATCGAACGCAGCGGTATCGACCCGAAGCGCATAGAAGATCTGTTCCTCGGTTGTGGCAATCAATGGCTGACGCAGGGCTATAATCTTGGTCGTCTTACCGTCCACGCTGCGGGATTGAGTCCGGACATTCCCGGTTTTGTATTGGACCGCAAATGTTCGTCGGGGCTCAACGCCATCGCACTCGCAGCGCGTTCGATCATGGCGGGAGACCATGATGTTCTGCTCGCTGGCGGCGTGGAAAATATCTCGCTCACCATTCACAAGAACACGCCCCGCTATCAGAACGAGAGCGTCAAAGCCGAACAACCGGATGCCTATATCCAGATGATCGAAACAGCCGAGATAGTGGCTGAACGCTATGGTATAAGCCGCGTCGATCAGGACGCTTTTGCGGCGGAGAGTCAGCGGCGTGCGGCAGAGGCCATAGATCAGGGCCGTTTCGAAGATGAAATCGCTCCCATGGCGGTAGAAAAGCAACTCTACGAAAAGGATGGCAGCAAAGCAGGCATTGAGAAGCTGACAGTTGCTACGGACGAAGGCGTCCGCGCGGGTACGACGGCGGAGAAGCTGGCGGGACTGAACCCGGTCTGGAAAGATGGTGAATTTGTCAAACAGGGCCAGTACATAACAGCCGGCAATGCCAGCCAATTGTCCGATGGCGCATCGATGCAACTCGTTATGGACGCAGATACCGCTCTTAACGAAGGCCAGAATATCTTGGGGCTGTATCGAGGTTTTCAGGTCGCAGGATGTGCGCCTGATGAAATGGGTATTGGGCCGGTATTCGCTATTCCCAAGTTGCTAGAAAAGGCTGGCCTTAAAATATCGGATATTGACCTTTTCGAAATCAACGAAGCTTTTGCTAGCCAGGCCATTTACTGCCAGCGCAAGCTGGACATCGACCCGGCCAAGCTGAACGTAAATGGAGGTGCCATCGCAATTGGCCATCCGTTTGGCATGACGGGCAGTCGTCTTACCGGCCATGCTCTGCTCGAAGGCAAGAGGCGCGGCGCAAAATATGTTGTCGTGTCTATGTGCGTAGCGGGTGGGGTCGGCGCAGCTGGATTGTTTGAAATTGTTTAACCGATACAATACTGGAAAAACAAAAAGGCCCGGTTGCAAACAACCGGGCCTTTTTGTTTTTCGGAACACTTCTTGGTTAGAAGCTGAATCCCGCAGTCACGCCGTAGGTCGCGGGACGTCCGTAATAGAATCCGCCGTAACCCAGGGCACCAAAATCAATGGCACGCGTTTCATATTCCTTGTTGAATATATTCTTGCCCCAGACTTGGACGAAACCCTTGCTCTGTCCGAAGAGGGGAATGTCTCCGAGACGCATTTGGGCATCAACCAAGGTCCTTGCGCGACCCTCAAGATCCCTTGCAAAGGGTGACGTCTGCGGCGTGGTGAAGAAGAAACGACTGCCCTCATAAGTAGCCGCAACGCGGGTCAGCAAGAACATATCATTTGCGAAATAATGTCGGTATTGAACCGCGCCGCTAGCAGTAGTCGACGGCAGATTGGTCTTCGAGAGCACCTGATCTGCAATGTCAATTACAGTGCCGTTCGCCTGGGTAAGTGGAAATTGTTTGATCTTCCGGTCTACATAGCCAAATGAACCACTGAACTGCAAACCATCAATCGGTTCCACCGCCAGCTCGGCTTCAATACCTTTATACTGAGTCTTGCCGGCGTTTACCGTAAGCACACCGAAACCACCTCCGCCAGGGTTGGATACCGGCTGGCTAATCTGCTGATCCGAATATTCCGCATAAAATCCCGCCAGATTGAAACGGACCCGGTTGTCCCAGAACTGGGTTTTCAATCCAGCTTCATAAGACCATAGGATCTCGGGATTAAACGGAGCCTGTTGGGTCCGAACATTGAACCCGCCCGAACGATAGCCACGCGCTGCCTTGGCATAGACGTTTACGCCGTCCGAGACCCGGTAGTCCAATGTCAAATGACCGGTAGGTTCGCTGAAATTGGCAGTGGCAACGTTGGTGAACGGCGCGCTCTGATTGATCTTCTTTTCGTCCCAGGTATACCGCAAACCCAAAGTGATACCGATGTCTTCATTCTCTCCGAAGCGATATTCGCCCTGCCCGTAAAGAGCGATAGATTCGCCTGAGGTTTGATAGGTTATGTTCGAAATATTTTCAATCACGCGATATCTCGTGCCAGGCGCCAAGCCATTAGCGAGCAATGGCCCCGCAGCTCCGAAATTTGGATTGAACCGCAATATTTGATCCACATCCAATGGGAACCCAGCAACTTGAATATTATCCTCGTTGCTTTTTTCATAGAAATAGAAGGCGCCTAAAACCCAGTTGAAAGGGCCATTTCCATTCGACAAGACTTCCACTTCCTGACTGAACTGATCCTGCTTGCGGGTGTTGCCCGTCGCAAAAAGTGATGTGGTTATGCTGGGAACCGGCAAACCGGATACAAAAGCCGCCGCACCTGCACTACCTGTGAAGGGAATAAGCAAGGCAGATGGGGTAATCCCGTTGAATAATGTTGCGTTACTGAAGGCTGGAGCTGTTATTGCACCAAAACCATCAAGATCGGTAAATGGCTGCTTGCTGCGCCAGCTGCGATAGCCGGTCGTGCTGCGAAGTGTTACGCCGCCGAAATCATTTTCCATCTTGAACACATGGCCATAAATTTCATTTTCATTTGGCAGATCATCATCAAGGCAGAGCGCATCTTGCCGCGTCGTAACAATGTTGAGATTACAGCCGGGGGTTGTCGTGGCATTGGCCAGAAAGCCGGTAACTGTAGGATTCGCAATTGTGGTTTGGAAAGCCGCAGCATTCGTTACAAAATCGGAATAATCGAAAGAATAGTAGATAGAACCGGTTTCACCAATATCTGCCTCAAAAGCTACGCGAAAGGAGTCAACATTATTGGCGCCAGGATCTCGATTATCGCCGGGCGTCAAAAGATTATCTACATAACCGTCATTTTGAGAATGCGCATAGGTCAAGGATAGGCGGAGATTGTCATCTACCATGTTGCCACTGTTCAGGCGCACAAGCGCTTCACGAGAGTCCTGATTACCATAGCCCAGTTCTACGTCCAAGCCCATCTCGTCGGTGGGACGGCGCATACGAAAACTGACTGCACCACCTGTTGAATTGCGACCAAATAATGTTCCTTGGGGACCGCGCAAAACTTCAACAGCTTCGACATCCTTGGAGAAAACAACCGACGCAGCGCTCCGTCCGAGATAGATCCCGTCAACATATAGCGCTATGGACTGATCGAGCGTCAGCGATTCATCGCCGCCAGCACTAATGCCACGAATACCTACAACGGTCGCCATTGGATTAACCGTCCCAGGGTTGACGGTAAGGTTGGGAGCAAGGCCACTGAGATCACGAACATCTGAAAAACCCGTCAAGCCAAGCTGCTCTTCGCCTATTGCCGTGATTGCAACTGGCACATCCTGAAGATTCTCGCTGCGCTTGTTGGCGGTGACGATGATAACATTGTCATCAGATGCACCAGTTTCGTCCGACTGAGCCATTGCAGGCATTGACAAAGAAGCAAGGCATGTGCCCGCAAAGAGAATGGGAAACTTGGAACGGGTTAATATAGACATTTTGCTCTCCCCAGCAATTGTAATAAAATAGGATCTATGCCCCTGACAGGGATTAATCGCTTTTTTCGTAATTAATGTCAATCCAAATTACGCATTTATGATATTATATAGCAAATAATTCATCTGCTGCGAATTTTAACCGACTTTCATGCAACATCCTGATCGTGGAAAACTGTCGCTATCAGCCTCATTCCTAGATAAACTTGTCCGTATTTTCGGCGCCAAGCGTCATTGCACCA
>TARA_R110002049_G_scaffold67500_2_pt1 | contig 12173 bp, 10 predicted proteins | sample TARA_R110002049 | Tara Oceans TARA_R110002049 (sample SAMEA4396941) | marine metagenome | biome: Polar Biome; feature: [SRF] surface water layer (ENVO:00010504); material: water (ENVO:00002006), including particulate matter (ENVO:01000060) such as... | depth 5 m | reverse complement strand
AACCATCAACCATCTTTCTTCCAGCCATTAAAATGGCTGGCTAAATAATCGGTCATGCCTACGGCATTAGCATCAGGTCTATTTCCTATCAGTCCCAGCGGGACGATTCATCTTATTGCCAGTGGTTTCAACCTCTGGACAATTTGATAGAAACAAGAGCTGGCAAAGTCCCATCGGGACGGACGATATAAATCCTCCTCCTACAGGCCTATTCATGCTAATAAATCCAACATATCATTCAATTCGCTAGACCACATCGGCCATGTCTACGAGATTTTATAAACCATTAATCAACTTTTAACCAGCCATTGAAATGGCTGGCTAGTCAATCGGTTATGCCTACGGCATTATTAAAAGAGCAATTTTCTTATCAGTCCCATCGGGACGAAGCATTTCCTTGCCAGAGGTTCCAACCTCTGGAGATATTTATTCCAACTCATAAAAAAGATATCCTACCAAAAAATCTAATACATGAGGCTACAAAAAGGACTGTGATTTCTCCTTGCACTCAAGCCTAGATCTAAGACAAACTAGTAATCTAATGAAGCTAATTTCGAATCGGTAAACAGAATTGGAGATAAAATCATCGGTTCAGATGGTAAAGGCTTTCTCTCTAAAAAAATATTAATCTGGAGCGAGGGGTATGGGAAAATAAAGCGTCTAACCATATGAATCTATTCTTAAATATAATTTTCTCTAAATGACACAATCAAAAATTTTAACCACAGCGCTATTAGGAGCCATCATTATAACTTCTTGTGGAAACGATATAGAAACCCCGGACACTATTTCAAGTGGAATAGAAACCCCTGTTTCTGCATTTGACGAATTTAACGCAGAAGCTGTGACGGTTTCATTTGATGGAGACGAAATCACTATCGAATCGAACGGGCTACCAAATCACACATCTCCTTATTGGGAAAGTACAGAAGCTCTCCACATTGAGCAAGAATTTGGAGATCATTTGACTCCCGGTCTCATTAGAAGTGGTAGCTACACGCTCACTGTATCTTCAGCTCCAGAAAAGGCCCCTACAAGCTCATCCACAGGGTTAGGCGCAATTGGGATTTCTGTAACAGGAGCACCGATTTTCAACGATCAAGAAAGGGCAAATCAACCACTAGATGTAAATACTGCCGGAGGTTTCGATTACGCGGGAGGCCATGTAGGCCCCGGAGGATATCACTATCATATTGAATCAGCGGATGTGGAAGAAAACACTACACTTTCTTTCAATGATGAAAAATTGGTTGGTATTATGGCAGATGGCTTTCTAATTTATGGAAGAAAATGCAAATCGACTGGAGATCACCCAGCAGACTTGGATCTATCGGGGGGACATACTTCATCGACACAGCACAGTGATGGGAACCAATTTTACCACTATCACATCATTAATGAATTTTATATAAATTCTTACATTCTATTATTCGCTGGGGATCTACAAGGTACACCAAACACCATAATGTAATAGTGTGTAATCTATCCTCTCTACTTAAGAAATCATCCACGTTTAGACGTTATGAATGATTTCTCAATCTAAAAACCGGTAAAATGCATCAAAATTTCTTGACCTTATTGATCCTTGGATTATGCCTGATAGGTTGCTCTGAAAAGAAAACATTGCCAATCTACTCCCCCCCAAATCCAGTCGAAACTTTATCTGAAATACCTGACATAGTAGTTGATATATCTGAACTGCTTTATGATACAAAAACCTCCATTTGGACTCTAAACGAACAATTGTTCTCTGGCTATGCCGTTAGTTTTTATCCGGATGGTACACCTAAAGAAAAGATTGGAATCTTGAAAGGCAGAAAGCAAAATCAAGCTATAACTTGGTATGCTGATGGTCATTATAAAGATATTGCAACCTATCATCAAGGGAAACTAAACGGTGATAAAAAAAACTGGTCGCCTGATCCAGCACATATTCTAGAAAGTCACCTCCACTATGTTTCGGGTAAGCCGCATGGTGAGCAAAAAAAATGGTATCCATCAGGAGAAGTTTTCAAAATCCTTCATCTAAATATGGGTAAAGAAGAGGGGCTTCAACAGGCGTTTAGGGAAAATGGCGCCCTATTTGCCAACTATGAAGCCCGGGAAGGAAGAATTTTTGGATTAAAAAAAACAGCTTTATGTTATGGTTTAGAAGATGAAAATATTCAAATTCGAAAATAATGAAGATGAATAAATTGTACCGTATGAATAACACCCCCTCTAGGTATAGTAACATCGTTCGTGGGACTGGGTGTAGTTTGCCTGCCCTGCTGACCGGCCCAAGGCTAAAAACATCCACTGGATGTTTTTTTTAGCGTTTTGTCCAGCTTTCATATTCTAATCTATTTGAAATTGGTATATCTGAGCTATTCACCAATAATCAGACCTTCCAATCCCGAATAATTCCTAGCACTAGAATATAGATAATCCTGCCTTTGACTTTATTAACTATGTCTGGATGTTTATTGTTGATATCGGCCATGCCTACGGCATTCTATAAACCATCAACCATCTTTCTTCCAGCCATTAAAATGGCTGGCTAAACAATCGGTCATGCCTACGGCATTAATATCAGAACAATGTATCAGTCCCAGCGGGACGAGTCATCTTATTGCCAGTGGTTTCAACCTCTGGTTGATTTATAACAATATGAATTGGCAAAGTCCCATCGGGACGGACGATATATTTTACAGCACTACCATGTCTAGATGTAGTCAGATCTTTATCTAAGCGTACTTTTTATACCCAACAGACGAAGCCGTCCTCAAATCGGAATTGATGCCCGTCATGGCGAGCATAAAAAATGAACCAATGCCATCCGAGATTGAGACATATTCCTAGCCCAATTTAAGATTGGAGTTGAAAACTATCTAAAGTTCCAACTAACCCTAAAATCCATTTTCACACTTTTCGGGATAGAGTCGGAATGAGCTTTATTTAGATTCAATCATGTTTCTCTTCCTCCACCTTTTCCTCTTCTTTAGGTTCTTTCTCAAGCTTGATCTGTTCCATTACTTCCTGCTGTTTCTGCTGGCGATAGGCTAGCATCTCCTGACCACGACTTGAAGTCCCACTATGGTAATCCGTTTTAGGCCCCTCATGCGTTTTCCAAGTATCATTAGGCTGTAAATGCGCTGCTTTAGGAATACCTTCTGCGACTACTTCCATGTTTCTGTAACCACTACTTCGAATTTTCTCATCACGAGCTGCACCGCTTCCAGGTTTTGTCCCTTTAGTCTTTTGTGACCATTTATCCAGTGTGGTATGAAGACCTGCATTCACAGGGACCTTGTGACCAAACACCGGGTCTATGGCCCACTGAGCAGAAAATTTCTTATCGCCCATTTTGGCGAGGTCTGTGACGACAGCTCCACTATGATCATTAGGTTCAGGCTTGGCGCCAAAACTATCGTGTGCATTACTCAATATTGGCCGCTTAGTCGCTGTATGACTCAAGGCAAACAAATTGCTTCCGCCACCGATACTTTGCTGCAAATACTCCCTTTCTGGCCAAGTGATTTGCCCAGGACCTCCAGCCCCAACTTCTTTTTTCTTCTTTAGTTTGCCATATGTCCCTATCCCTTGAGTACTTATACTCTCCCCTTCCAGATCATCCAGATGATTGAGCTCTCTTCTGATATACCTAGGCACAAAGGTTCCTCGATCGTCCTTTACATATTCTTTACCCACATCCGGACGTCGATAAACCTTTGAATCTCCCACCTCTTCACCATGGTAAGCATCTCCTGAGATCAAAACCTCTTTATCAATCTTATGCTCTTTTGCCAATAAACCTAAAGCCACTTCATATTCCATTCTGACTCTGGCAATGTCAAGATTATAGGTTTCATCCCTTCCTTCACCTTTTCCATTACTACTTGCCCAGATCTTTGTCAGCTCAAGCTTGTCATTATGCCTTTTGTCCCTCAAGGCCTTTACTTTTTCTCTGAGTTTAACTTTATCAACATCCTGTGGCAGTTTGTCCCAATCTATCCTACTCTTTAATTGAATGGAAGCTCCACCATTAGCCATGGAGGCAAAGCTTTGCTGAATTCTAGTCTCTTCACGGTTATCCAAAAAATTTGCGCCAGCAGTTTTTTGTTGGATTGGTTCTTTTCTCTGAAAGATGCTGCTCTTTTTTGCTTCATTGGTATAGACTTGAGATTTCATAAAGCTTGAGGTAAATGAAGGTATAAAAAATTAAAAATTAGAAAATTGAAGATACACTTTCCCCGCCACGAATACAATCTGAAACTCCCCCATCGACGCATTCAACCCATACTTTAAACCTCATCTGGACGTAGTCAAATTACTGTTTGGACTGTGTGTAGTCGCCCGTCTGGGCGTAGTCAGATCGTTCTTGGGACTGGGTGTAGTTTGCCTGCCCTGCTGCCCGGCCCAAGGCTAAAACCCCTCAGCCAAGCGGATCAATCCATAGGTCATCACAAACGCTGCAAGCGGTGCCACAGCCCAGACCGCAAAAAAGCGGCGGACGGTTTTATTTTGGAACGTGGGCTTAAAGCCGTTTTTCCGGATGCTCAAGGCGATAAATGCAGCGCCATTCAGCTGAACCAAGGAAGTAGGAATTCCCTTTAGCGCAGATGCCAAGAGAAGCAAACTGGCGACTATTAGCGCAATAATGGTAGCATAGAAGGGACTCACTTCCACGATTTCTTTGCCAGTAGTCTCCGTCACCTGATGCCCCAGCAGCGAGCTTCCAATTGCAAAACATGGAGCGACAATCAGCACAGACAAAATGGTGATAGGGAGGAAATTCTCAGTTCCTACCGGCCCAAGCTCATTGGCAGTAAGGGAGGCGATTGGCGCAGCTGCATTGGCCACGTTATTGGATCCTATGGAAAATGCCACATACAAAGACGCCGCGATCAAGACAAATTTTAGCCCTTTGTGCTCTTGAAGGTGACTGTAATCCTCCGTCAATAGTTTGGATTTGATCAATGGAAAAACCCACTGTATTAACACCCACATCAGCCCAAAAGCCACCAGAGGGAGAATAAACCAAGTGGGGATGATTTCATAAAAGAGGGTATCGGTATTCAGTCCATCCAGAGCCAAAGCAGCTCCTGAAATAGACAGTACCGTGGACTGACTGGTGGATTGAGGAACCCCGAGTAAGTTGGCCACCAAGAGCGACAAGGCGACCGAAAGTAAGATGACGGAAGTGTTGAATGGGGTAAAGTAGGATTGCTCTAAGAGTCCAAGCCCCAGTGTTAAGGACACTTTTTTACCCGCAATCAATGCTCCCAGCAGGACCATCACCCCAAAAAGACCTGGGATTAGGCTTCGTTTGATGACCGAGGCCCCATAGGCAGCCGAGAAAGAGGGGGCCGTCCCACTCCCGCCCATGGTGATGGCAAGAAACATGGCCAATAAAAAAGGAAGGGTCAGGTGATTGAGTAATTCGGACATAGGAGCTTAATTTTTGGCGAATTTTAGTTGATGATGTAAAGTGATCCGAGTGATGTTCCTGCTGTAGAAGTCTTTTCCGCTGGGCTTTTGCTGATACCAATTCAGGTAGCCCAGTTCCAATCCAAAACTGGGTTCGGGCATGAAGATGATGCTGCCTCCTACTCGATTTTGGTCAAATACATTAGAAGTGATTGTGCTAGCTAGGTGAAGATGGATTTCGTCAAAAGCCTTTAGGGTGATTTTTGGATGGAGAATATAGCTTAGCTCCAATCGATAGCGAACCCGGTTGGCAACATGTTCAAAACCTTGGGGTTCCTTTTGGAAAAACCGCCATTCGTACCAGTATCGGTGCTGGAGAATTAGCTTAGACGTAATAGACTGCTGGTAGATAAGCTCCAGCTGTGGTCGCAATTCAAGCTTTTTCTGGATCACTTCTCCTACCGGACTATTGGGCAAGGAATGCTGAAAATAGGTGAATCCCCCTCCTACACTCCAGCCCTGTCCCAGTTTGCGCTCCAGCAAACTCCGCAGCACAACCTGATGCTGTCTCCAGGGAAACCAATAGGTACGCTCTTCGACCTCCTGACGAAATAGGTACTGATCTGAAATCCTGACCTTAAGTAGGTACCGGGTCCACAGCAGATTTTGCTTTTCGATCGTTCGTTGAGCGAAAGCTTGAAAGACCAGCAGGATAAACAGCAGCGTAAAACTCAGTGCAAACTTCTTCATGAGCGTTATAATTTCAGCAAATATATTCATTTCCCTATATACCCTATCTTTTTTATAGGGATTATTGAAATTAAATACAGGTACCTATGTTATAACCTGATATTCAGTTGATAATTTTAGCACATAAAGTTTTCGCCCACCCTTTCGGCTTAGTCAAATCATTATTCGGACTGGGTGTAGTTTACCCGCCCTACTACCCGGCCCACACTAGATTTGTCCATTGGACAAATTATTAATGCTCGCCCCTCAGAGGGACGAAGCATATTTATTCCTCCAATAAGATAGCTCGTGGGACTAGGTATAGTTTGGCTGCCCTACTAATTTCCCGACCTTTGGGCTTTGACTAACCCGACAACCCATTATGCAAATTATTCCCGATGAGAAAATCAGTGGATATCTAGGTTACACAGAACTGATTGAAGCGCTTCGTGAGATTTTTCAGTCTGACTACACTATGCCAGTGCGGCATCATCATTTTTACAAGACAGCAGAAGGAGATGATAATACCCTGATCCTTATGCCGGTCTGGAACAGCGAATACATGGGCATGAAGCAGGTGACTGTCGCACCAGCAAATGCCAGTCGAAACATGCCTTCTATTTTTGCGCAGTATATCCTCAGCAATTCCAAAACAGGTGAACCTCTAGCCATGATGAATGCTACTGAGCTCACAGCCCGAAGAACGGCATGCACCTCCGCACTTGCCGCTTCTTACCTATGCCGGAAAGACGCAGAAAATTTATTGGTAGTAGGCGGTGGATCTGTGGCGAAACACTTGGTACAGGCGCATTTGGCAGTGAGGAGCTTCAAAAAAGTCAGTGTATGGATGCGGAATTCAGTCAAATTGGAAGCCTTCGTAGCGAGTTTGAAGAAGCAGGGAATCCAAGCAGAAGCTGTCACAGATTTAGAAGCAGTAGCCCGACAAGCTGATCTAATCGCCTGCGCCACACTTTCTAAAACCCCTGTAATTAAAGGAGCTTGGGTAAAGCCTGGCGCGCACTTAGATATGATAGGTTCTCACAAACCAGATACCCGGGAAACCGATGATGATGCTATCCGTAAGAGCACAATCTTCGTAGATTCCAGAGCTGGAGCACTGCATGAGACAGGGGAACTTGCACTTCCTATCTCTGACGGAGTCATCACAGAAGAAGACGTGAAAGCTGACATTGTGGAACTGATCAAAGGCATTCACCCTGGAAGAACCTCGGACGATGAGGTGACCCTTTTCAAATCCGCCGGCTTAGCAATAGAAGACCTTGCTGCAGCGCTGTTGGTTTATAAGAGTTATAATACTGCTCTAAGTTAAATCCTCTCTATCCTCGATCACTCTTCTTATTGGATGGTGTGTATTTGATATCGGCCATGCCTACGGCATTACATGAATCATGGGTTTGTCATTTTCCCAGCCATTGATGGTTCGACTTCGCTCACCAACCATGGCTGGGTAAGCAATCGGTCATGCCTATGGCATTGATTCTACAAATCACCAATTAATCAGTCCCCGCGGGACGAATCATCTTATTTCCAGAGGTTTCAACCTCTGGAATTATGAATAACAATATCATCTGCAAAGCTCCATAGAGGCGGGCGATATAATCAGCATTATACCTGATTATCATTATGGTTACAACTGTTGCTTTAGCAAATCATAATATCCGCCATGCCTACAGCATTTCTCCAACCTCTAAACCATCTTTTTTCCAGCCATTGATGGTTCGACTTCGCTCACCAACCATGGCTGGCTAAGCAATCGGTCATGCCTGCAAACCGGTCAGGCAGGCCTACGGCATTAATATAAGACCAATGACTTATCAGTCCCATAGGGACGAGTCATCCTATTGCCAGAGGTTTCAACCTCTGGTATTCTGAGTGACAAATTGATCTGGCAAGCCCCATAGGGGCGGCCGATTTTTATTCCAACTCTTTAAAAAGGTATTCCGGCAAAAAATCTACACCATGAGCTTTTAGCATAATGAGGTATTCCTCTCTAAAGGAAATTTTTTGATGATGCTTTTCCTGATTTTTTATATAGTCAAAAATATTAGAAATCTCCCTTTCACTATAGGTAAAGGAGCCAAAAGCAATTTGCCATTCAAACCTATGTTCAAGTAGCTTCGATTCATTCAGCCATTTGGAAGATTTCGCTTTGGCACTTTGCATTATTTCGGAGACTGCTTGTTTCGGATAAAACTGGAACAAGCAATGAACATGATCATTATGTCCATTAATGATTAAAGTCTTTGCGCCAGTCTCATTGATTAGGTTTCCAATTACACCATATAACTCGCTTTTGAAGAAATCCTGAATAACAGCTTTTCTGTATTTGACAGCAAAAATGGCCTGACAATACATTTTTGAATAGGTGTTTGGCATAATCGATTCACATTAATGTTCAAACTAATTTAACCAAAAATCAGCCATGCCTACGGCATTTTTTAAATCATTCAATCTTCATTTTTCCAGCCATTAAAATGGCTGGCTAGATAATCGGTCATGCCTACGGCATTAATATCAGGTCTATTTCCTAATCAGTCCCATCGGGACGATTCATGTCCTTCCCAGAGGTTTTAACCTCTGGAAAATTTGATAGCAATATTAGCTAGCAAAGTCCCAGCGGGACGGACGATATTTACTAGTCCTTCATTAAAAAAACATCCTGAAATGCATTGCAATTGGAAGTTATCTGAAGATATTCGCCAGCGATAAATCGAAGTGCATTGAGCTATTACCCCTTTCCTACCTGATAGTCCTTATCGATTGGAGTCAATGTTGTATTCTTATTTAATCTCGCCTAACAAACTGCACCCGTTTTACGATGGGCTTTTAAAAAATTTATGGAAATGAATTTAATTGAAAGAATTAAAAATAAATACATCAGTTTACCTGTAGCGACAATAACTATTCTTCTCATTGGATACATTGACTTTCTAACTGGAGATGAATTTGCCTTTTCATTTTTTTACCTATTGCCAATAGCTTCCCTCTCCATATCCCCAAAGACCAGTGTATCGGTTATTATATTCACTTCTACTTTAGCATCAATAGAATGGTTTATTGCCGAGTACCTGACACGAGAATACACCTTACTTTTCTTTCCCATTTGGAATGCAGGAATTCGACTTATATTCTTCATTTCCATAGGCTTACTATTATATTACCTCAAAGAAAATGAGAAGAAACTTAAATCTTTGAATAGCCATTTGAAATCAATTAATAATGAAAAAAACAAATTTATAGGAATAGCCGCGCACGATATCAAAGGCCCACTGGGCATCATCAATGCCTTTTCTGAAATTCTAATCGAGGACTATAAAGAGGAGTTGAATCCTGAAATCACCGAGATCCTAAACATAATCAAAACTACCAGTAGCAATAGCATTACAGTAGTTAGGAACCTGCTGGATGTTTCAAAAATAGAAGCTGGCAAATTAGTCTTAACCTACAAGTCACAGGACTACATTTCATTTATAGCTAATCAAGTTCACATCAACCAAATACTAGCTAAAAACAAAGAGATTGGGATTAAACTAGACACTTCAACAGATGAAATAATTGTCGATTTTGACGAACATTATTTCAGTGAAGTTATAGGCAATTTATTGTCGAATGCGATCAAATACTCGAATAGAAATACTGAAATCTTAGTCAGAGTCTCGTTGTCTGACAAAAACCAACTGCTTACAGAAGTAATAGATAATGGTATTGGAATTTCGGAGGAAGAGCAACAAAATCTCTTCAATTATTTTCAAAAAACAAGTTCCCGACCTACCGAAGGAGAAGAGAGTACAGGATTAGGCCTAGCTATTTCTAAGCAAATAATCACCCTTCATCATGGGCAGATCGGTGTCAAAAGCTCTAAAAACCAAGGCTCCAACTTTTTCTTCAGCATACCACTAAAAAGGCCATAATTTCAGCCTAGCCTCGGCAAAACCCCAAACAGTCTCCGGAAGCAACTACTCCTAATTCAGCTGGCTTAGCAAGACTTTGTTATTGAAATTCTACCTCCCTTTACAGGGTAACTACAGCTTTGATAACTCTACTTTTAGGATCTAGCCACTCCTTAAAAACTTGAGGTAAAGCCTCAAAATCAGCGCTATGTGTTACCCATGGTTTTATGTCAATTTTACCGCTTTCCATCAATTGTATAATAGAAGAAAAGTCCTGTGGCAGGCTATTTCTACTTGCCAACAAGGTGATTTCCCGACGGTGAAAAAGTGGGTCATCAAAACTAGCTTCGCCAATAAATAAGCCCACAAAAACCAACTTCCCACCAAAGGCAACATAGTTGAAGGCATTTTTCATGGAATTGGGATTACCTGTGGCATCAAAAACGACGGTTGGTAATAATCCATCAAGGCAGCTTCTCAGCGCATCGGGAGTAAAACCTTCCGTAGCTTCAAGAATAAAATCAACTTGCATCTGCTCTTTTGCAAAATTCAACCGCTCTTTATTTATATCCAAAACCACCACCGTAGCACCTCGCAATTTGGCAAACTGCGTCACAGATAAGCCTATCGGTCCAGCACCAATTACTAGAACCAAGTCCTTTGGGTTGACTTCTGCCCGCTGAACAGCGTGTGCTCCTATGCTTAAAGGCTCGACCAAAGCCAATTGCTCGAAGCTTAAGATTTTTGAAGAATGTAATTTGCGAATAGGGACTTTCAAATACTCCGTCATACCTCCATCCACATGCACTCCCAACACCTGCAGATTTTCACAACAATTGCCCTTATCATTGAGACAGGATTGACATGTCCCACAGTTCAAATAGGGCTCAATAGTCACTCTATCGCCCACATGGATAGCATCGGTACCGCTACCTAACCCCACCACTTCCGCACCCAATTCATGTCCCAATACCCGAGGATAGCTGAAGAATGGCTGCTTACCTCTATAAGCGTGATAGTCTGTGCCACAAATACCAATCTTCTTTATTTTCACTAGGGCCTCATCGGCTTGAAGGCTTGTAGGCTCCTCTTTCTCTTGAAACGTGAAGACTGTTGGGTTATCTAAAACAAAAGTTTTCATTTTTACTTTTTGAAACTTTAAAAATCAATTTACACTGTGGCGGTACTTAAACATCCAAAATATGCCTCCCTTTTTCACCAATCCGCTGTGAAGTTTCATCAGTGATGTACTTCTTTTGGTCGATCTGCTGAGGTTGCTCTCTGCTACAGAAATAGCTATGAATACTCCTTCTCACCTTGTCTGTTTGATTGGTGGTACCTCCATGCCAGACGTGTGAGTTGAAAATAAAGACAGAACCTGCAGGAGCGATAATTCGGATTTCATCCGGGTGTTTCTCGAGAGGATCTGCCATCACTTCATCGGGCAAACTGCTTAATTTATGCGATTTGGGTACGATTCGGGTAGACCCATTTTGAGCTGTAAAATCGTCAAAAAGCCATATACTGTTGCAAACTTTATAGCCCCCATTCACGACGGTATTTTTCCAGTCCACATGAAGTTTTTGAAGTCCTTGATTGGGTTTTGCAGCTCTATAATTGAGTGAGGACAATTTGTATTCCTGTCCCAAAACAGCTTCAATTCCCGCTAGCACTCTCGGATGGGTGTAGAAAACATCGAAAACAGGACCCTTATTGACCAAATTAGCCAAGCGGTCTGCTCCCTCCTCTTTCGGATGCCGAATGTATTTTGATTCTGCCAATTCCGCCCCTGCATTTTCACCCTCAGCCTGCATCAATTCGTCAATTCTGTCATTGACTTGCTTGACCTGCTCGGCAGTCAATAATTGCCCTAAATTGAGATAGCCATAGGTATCTAAAAATTCGATTTCTTCTTTCGTGAGCATATGGAGGTAATTTATGATTAACCGTAATGATGCCAGATCCTTTAATTCCTTGCTTATCCTGTCTGGTGCCGGATGTCCAATGTGATCCCAAGAAGTGAGTTTACCAAAACTTTGATGCTTGTACCATTTACAGCCAGAAAAGCGGAAAATCAAAGTGTTTTCAGTCGGTACATCTATAATTCAAAGATAAAAATATTAA
>TARA_R110002049_G_scaffold3098_1_pt1 | contig 12177 bp, 15 predicted proteins | sample TARA_R110002049 | Tara Oceans TARA_R110002049 (sample SAMEA4396941) | marine metagenome | biome: Polar Biome; feature: [SRF] surface water layer (ENVO:00010504); material: water (ENVO:00002006), including particulate matter (ENVO:01000060) such as... | depth 5 m | reverse complement strand
TCTATTAATGAATGTGTTTGCACCAACAATTGACCATTATGTGGTTCAAGGAAATGTAAAGAAAAGAATGAAACGTTTAAAAGCTAAAGTTGCATAACGATGGAAAATAGAACAGATAAAAATTCATATACTATAATTTTTGCCATCGCGATGGTATTAATCGTAGGTTCTTTATTAGCGTTTACAGCAGCTTCTTTAAAACCTACAATTACGGAAAACGAACGTATGGAAAAGCAGCAGAATATTCTGTATGCAATGGGAGTTAATGATAATGAAGAAGGAAGTGCTAATTTTATTTCAACGGATAAAGTTGCTGGTGAGTTTTCAAAATACATTCAAAAGCAATTAGTAATTGAAAATGGAAGTGCTTCAGAAAATGATCAAGCTTATTTAATTGATGTAAAAAAGGAGCAAACAAAAGCAAAATCTGGAGAAACAAGAAGATTGCCTTTATTAGTTGGAGAAAAGGATGGTAAAACATTTTATATCGCACCAATAAGAGGTAAAGGTCTTTGGGATGCCATTTGGGCTTATGTTGCAATGGATGAAAACATGGTTGTACAAGGTGCTTATTTTGACCACAAAGGAGAAACACCTGGTTTGGGAGCAAATATTAAGCAACGTTTTTTTATGGACGACTTTATAGGTGAACATTTATTAGATGCTTCAGGTAATTTTAAAGGAATTACAGTTGCAAAAGGTAATGCTGATCCTAAAAATTTAGATAAAACGGATAACGAGGTTGATGCGATTGCAGGTGCTACAATTACTGGTGATGGTGTTACAGCAATGATCAAAAAAGATTTGAAGCTATACTGGCCTTATTTTAAAACTTTAAAAAAATAATTTATGGGACTTTTATCAAAAAAAGACGCCAATTTAATATTAGATCCATTAGCAGATAATAACCCAATTACTATTCAAGTACTTGGTATCTGTTCTGCATTAGCAATTACAGCAGAGCTTAAAGCTTCTATTGTAATGGCAGTTTCTGTATTATTTGTTTTAGGAATAGGAAACGTAGTCATCTCTTTAATGAGAAATATTATTCCTTCAAAAATTAGAATTATTGTGCAACTTGTAGTTGTTGCTGCTTTAGTAATTATAGTGGATCAAGTTTTAAAAGCTTATGCTTATGAACTAAGTAAAACACTTTCGGTTTTTGTTGGATTGATTATTACTAACTGTATTATCATGGGACGTTTTGAAGCCTTTGCATTAGGAAATGGTCCTTGGAGGTCATTTTTAGATGGTATTGGTAATGCTGCTGGTTATGGTTTAATACTTATTATTGTAGGATTCTTTAGAGAGCTTTTAGGTTCTGGTACATTATTAGGATTTAAAGTTTTAGGAGACCCAATTGAAAAAACAGGATTGTATGCAATCGGTTATGAAAATAACGGTTTTATGTTATTATCTCCAATGGCATTAATAGTTGTAGGTATTATTATTTGGATACAACGTAGTAGAAACAAAGCATTAATAGAAGACTAACAATAGTCTGTAGTAAATGTCTATCTGAAGATTTTATACTGCAAACTTAAGACTTAAAAATATGGAACATATAGAATTATTTTTCAAATCGATATTTATAGATAACATGGTATTTGCAACATTCTTAGGAATGTGTTCTTACTTAGCTGTATCTAAAAAAGTATCAACAGCTGTTGGTCTTGGTGCTGCTGTAATATTTGTATTAGCAATTACGGTACCTTTAAACTGGTTGTTAGATCAGTATTTATTACAACCCGGAGCATTATCTTGGTTAGGTGAAGAATATGCTAGCTACGATTTAAGCTTCTTGTCTTTTATTATGTTTATTGCAACGATTGCTACTATGGTACAATTAGTTGAAATTATAGTTGAGAAATTTTCACCATCATTATATAACTCATTGGGTATATTTTTACCTTTAATTGCTGTAAACTGTGCCATTTTAGGTGGTTCGTTATTTATGCAGTCTAGAGAAATAGCAACATTAGGATTAGCCTTAAATTATGGTATTGGTTCTGGTATTGGATGGTTCTTAGCGATTTTAGCAATAGCAGCTATTAGAGAAAAAATTAGATATAGTAATGTACCACCAGCTTTAAGAGGTTTAGGTATTACATTTATTATAACTGGTTTAATGGCAATTGGGTTTATGAGCTTTGGTGGTATGTTAACTGGAGGTGATGAAGAAGCTAAGCCAGAAGAAACTTCTGCTGCAATAGAAGTTATAAAAGAGGATATTAAAAAAGAAGATGCTAAAGTTAAGTCTGACTTAGAAATAGCTGAAAATACAAACAAGTAATTGATTGATATGATAATATTAGCCGCAAGTACAATCGGAACTATAGTCGCAACAGTTGTAGCCTTTTTATTGGTAACATTATTGTTAGTAGCACTATTATTATTTGTAAAACAGAAATTATCACCTTCAGGACCTGTAAAGATTTTGATTAATGGTGAGCGTGAAATAGAAGTTGGTTCAGGAGGTACATTATTAAGTACTTTAGGTAGTCAAAAAATCTTCTTACCATCTGCATGTGGTGGTGGTGGAACTTGTATTCAATGTGAATGTCACGTTTTATCTGGAGGTGGAGAAGCACTTCCTACTGAGATTCCTCACTTTACTAGAAAAGAATTAGCTCATGGAGCACGTTTATCTTGTCAGGTAAAAGTAAAGCAGGATATGGAAATTACAATTCCAGAAGAAGTTTTCGGAATTAAGAAATGGGAAGCAACTGTAGTTTCAAACTATAATGTTGCTACATTTATTAAGGAATTTGTTGTTGAAATTCCTGAAGATATGAATTATAAAGCTGGTGGATATATTCAAATTGAAATTCCTAATTGTGAAATTAAATATTCAGACATGGATATTTCTGCACATCCAGAAGATCATCCAGGAGAGCCAAACAAATTTGAGGCAGATTGGGATAAATTTGGTTTACGTCCTTTAGTTATGAAGAATGAAGAGCTTGTTGAAAGAGCGTATTCTATGGCTTCTTATCCTGCTGAAGGAAGAAAAATTATGCTTAACGTTCGTGTTGCTACTCCTCCTTTTGATAGAGAGAAAGGTGGCTGGATGGATGTAAATCCAGGTGTCGCTTCTTCTTATATTTTCAATCAGAAAATAGGTGATAAAGTTACTATATCAGGACCTTATGGCGAATTCTTTATAAATGATTCTGATTCTGAAATGTTGTACGTTGGTGGTGGTGCTGGTATGGCTCCAATGCGTTCACATTTGTATGAATTATTTAGAACCTTAAAAACAGGTCGTAAAGTAACATATTGGTATGGAGGACGTTCTAAAGCAGAATTATTCTATATCCACTATTTTAGAGCCTTAGAAAAAGATTTCCCGAACTTTAAGTTCTTTATTGCATTATCAGATCCAACTGAAGCTGATAACTGGAAACTTAAAGAAGATGTAAACGATGAATCTGGAGATGGATTTACCGGTTTTATTCACCAAGTAGTTATTGATCAGTATTTATCTAAACATGATTCACCAGAAGATATTGAATTATACTTCTGTGGACCACCATTAATGAACCAAGCGGTTCAGAAAATGGGTGAAGATTTCGGAATTCCGGATGAACATATTAGATTTGATGACTTTGGAGGATAATCTACAATTATATATAAAAAAGCCAACTCAATTGAGTTGGCTTTTTTTATGTACATAATTTTAAGAATTTATGAGTCTTGAAGTTGTAATTGTTGTGGTTTAAAATTGAATAGGAGCGAGCAGTCCATAATGTTGTTTATATTGTCTAGTATACACAGTGTTTCAACTACTTTACACAACCCATCAAAAAGCACAGAGTCGTTAATTGTTTTTTGCTTATGTAATCGGTTATCAGTAGTCATGTGATACCCGCAACCTTTTAAAAAAGCACTTTCAATTTGAAGAAGTTCTATTGGAGTATAGCCATTTAATTTTCTTCCTAGATTCTGGTGAACCTTTCCAACATAATTTAATGTAATTGAACCATGTTTATCAGTTAAGTGTTGCCAATGGTCTTTGTTATCTAAAATGTTGCCAACGGCGCATTCCTTGCAATCATCAGGATTTAAAGTTTTATTATGAAAAGCGCTGTACAGTTTTGTAATGGCACGTTCAAACCTAGTCGAAGTTGTCATAATATTTAGAATCTTATTTCAAGAAAAGATAAGAAAAAATTATTTATACTCCATAATCAAAAACACAGCAGTCGTTTTACCAATATTTAAAACCTCGTGTGTGGTGATTTCATCGTTTCTAAAACTATAACCTGTCGGTACATTAACTTCTCTAGTACCAGAATTATCTTTTATTCTAAACTTTCCACCAGAGAGTGTATATCCAAAATGTGGGTTATGGTAATGTTCCTCATGCCCAACATTAGGTTCAAAAGTACATTTAAGCACTCTTAATTCTTGGTTTTCTTCTACAACCTCACAAACAGCATTACCGTCCCATCCAGCTTGTAAAGGGTCTGGTAATTGGCTTTTATTTTCGCAATTTACGGATAGAATAAACAGGCACAAACAAAGATTGAAGATTAGTTGTTTACTAGTCATTGAGCTATTGAATTTTTGGTAAATTTAAGAACTATATAACAAATCATTATTTTGTAACGTTTAGAACTTAAATTACTAATGGTTGCAACATTATCTTACTAAATGAAAAAAGGACTTCTCTTATTATTACTACTGTTTACTATTATAGTGTTGGCTTATCAACTTAAGCCAGTAAAGAAAGCTATAGAGACTGTTTCTGCTGTTATTGAAATACCAAATTTAATAGATAAGGATAGTTTAACTATTAGGTCTAGAGTTAACCTTCCTATTGGTTTTAAAAGGGTAGTATATAAATCAGGAAGTTTTGAGGAATACCTTCGTAATTATAAGTTGAAAGCATTTGGGAGTAAAATTATAAATTATGATGATACTAACTATTTCTGGCAAGGTGGTCATGTTGGTGTTTTAGAAATTCCTGTACCAAAAAATGGTTTGCAACAGTGTGCAGATGCATTAATAAGAGTTCGAAGTGAATATTTGTGGGACAATAATAGAAAAGACGAAATAGGATTTAATTTTACGTCAGGTCATTATTGCTCTTGGTTAAAATATGCGGAAGGGTATAGACCAATAATAAAAGGAAACAAAGTAACGTTTCATAAAACAACAAATGCCAATTCGTCTAAAGATAATTTTTATAAATACTTAAATTTAATCTACATGTATTCTGGTACTTTATCTCTTCACAATGAATTAAAACCAATTGAATCTAAAGATTTAAAAATTGGAGATATGCTTATAAAAGGTGGAAGTCCAGGACATATTGTTATGATATGCGATGAAGCTGTAAATGAAAATGGTGAAAAAATATTCTTGCTTTTTCAAGGTAACACACCAGCACAGAGTGTTCATTTGGTAAAGAACATAGAAGACTCTACTATTTCTCCGTGGTATCAATTAAAAGATGATGCCCAAATTTCTGTTTCAAATTATACTTTTGGAAGTGCCAAGTTTGTGAGATTTAAATAGCAACTTTGTATCTTTGCATTATGAGTAAACCACTTACACCTCAAGAACTACATAACTTAGCAATGAACCACGTTGGTAAAGACCTAGAGTCTCGTGGTTTCGAATTTGTAGCTATTAATAGTAAGCTTAAACGTCACCCACAATTTGTATGTTTAGATAAGAATAGTCAATACTTTTTTGTGGTTGTAAGAGCTGTGATATTACCTGAAAACCCAAATAATTATGATATTGTTTGGATGGAAACCTTTAGAAAGCATGCTTACGAAAAAGAAGCAAAAGTATTATATGCTGGTGTTGGTTTGGGAAATCCTGATGGTGAAGATTTACCATTGTATTTAAATCAAGAATATCTAATTGAGTATAATGGCGTACAAGTTATAGATATGAATTTGAATTAATTTCTAATCAGAAGCGAAAGACTTAATACAGTTGATATCAGATTTAAACTTATGAAAAAAATCGTTTACCTATTTCTAATTGCTCTGACTTTTTCTTGTCAGCAAGAACCTAAAAACACTAAACTTTCTGGTCCAGTTTTCGGCACCAGTTATAATATTCAATATTTTTCTGAAGACCATATTAATTATCAGAAACAGTTTGATAGTTTGTTTGCGGTTGTAAATAAATCGCTTTCTACCTACATTCCAGATTCTGATATATCTAAACTTAATAGAAATGAAATCACTAAAGTTGATAATCATTTTGAAAATGTTTTTAAAGCTTCAAAAATCATTTACAGAAAAACCGAAGGTGTTTTTGATCCAACTATAGGTAATGTTGTAAACGCATGGAATTTTGGGGCAGAAAAGGATAAATTTTTAACAGATAGCTCAACCATAGATCGATTAATGAAATTTGTCGGTTTTAACAAAGTTGGTATAGTCGATAAACATATTAAAAAGCAGCAAGAAAGTTATCTCGAGTTCAATGCTATAGCAAAAGGCTATGGAATTGATGTTATTGCTAATTTTTTAGAATCTAAAGGAATTGATAATTATTTAGTGGACATAGGAGGTGATTTAAGAACATCAGGATTAAATTTAGAAAGCAAAAAGGGCTGGGCAGTTGGTATTGATGACCCTAATTTTGATGGTAAGCAATCATACTCTAAAGTTATTGTTCTAAAAGAAGAAAGTATGGCTACTTCAGGAACCTACAGAAAGTTTAGAACTGATGACAACGGCAATCGCTATGCACATATTATTAATACAAAAACGGGTTATCCAACAAAAACAAATATTCTAAGTGTTTCTGTTATTGCGCCAGATTGTATGATGGCTGATGCGTACGCAACTGCCTTTCAGGCTATGGGAATTGATAAGGTTACTTGGTTTTTAAACTCTCATCCTGAGTTAAAAGCATATTTTATTTATGAAGATGAAGATAAAATCTTACAGACCTTAAGTTTAAATGGTTTTCCGGAATAGTTTATTAGAATTCCAGTGCGCTCACAATACACTTTGTTATTCCAAGTATAGTTTAAATGTAAACTTCGAGTTAGTCAAGGAATAGAAAGTGCTTTATTTATTCTTAAAATGCATTGGTCAATACCAATAACCAACCTACAACCAATAATAATCCTCCAATTGGTGTAATAGGCCCTAAAAAACGAAGTTTCTTTCCTTTAGCATCAGATAGAATCAATCCATAAATACTAAAAGAGAATAATGTAATGCCGATTGTGAAACACCAATACGTTGCTGAGGTTATATCGTTAGCATTAAGACCTAATGCGAGTAATACTATGGCATGATACATTTGGTATTTAACACCAACCTCAAAACTATGTAATTGATCCGTAGACAAAATTTTCTTTAACGCATGTGCGCCAAAAGCACCAAAAATCACAGATAACATTCCAAAAAAGGCACCTGTTGCAATAATAATTTGTTGTGTCATTTTTGTTTTTTTATTTATAAACCACAGGAATAATTTCACCTTTAGCTAAACAGTATTTTGTAATATCTTCTTCTGAAAGTTGAGCAGTGTAATCAATGTCTTCAACTTTAAAACCTACAGAGCGAAGTTTGTCAAAGTAATTTCTACCATAAACGCGTACATGATCATATTGTCCAAAAATTTTAGCACGTTCTGCTTTGTCAGTAATAGTATTATCTTCAAAAGTTTCAGCACGATTTAAATCTTGTGGAATCTGAAAAACACCGTAACCACCAGGTTTCATAACTCTGTATAACTCTTGCATTGCTTTGGTGTCATCTGGGATATGTTCTAACACATGGTTACAAAGAATTACATCATAACTGTTATCTTCAAACGGAAGGTCACAAATATCTGCTTTTACATCTGCGATTGGAGAGAGTAAATCAGTAGTTGTGTAGGAAATATTTTTAAGTGTTCTAAAACGTTTTAAAAAACATTGCTCCGGAGCAAAATGAAGCACTTTTTTTTCGTCCTTAAAAAAATCAGTTTCATTATTGAGATACAACCACAATAATCTATGCCTTTCTAAAGAAAGCGTAGAAGGTGAGAGCACATTGGGTCTTTGTTTGCCATAACCATATGGTAAAAAAGATTTAAAACTTTTACCATCAATTGGGTCTGTGTATTTATTGCCTTTTAAATAGAGCACCAATATTGGTCTAATAACATAGCTGAGTCTAATTAATAGAGGTCTTGGAATTGTGTTTAATATTATTTTGAATAGTTTTTTCAAAAGCTTAAATTTCAATTAGTTTTTTAGAATTTATTAATTCTTCTATACCATTCCAAAGTAAAATACGTTGTTGCAAAGCGTTTTTGGCAACCTCTAAAACATCATTCCATTTTGCGGAGTCGTCACCACAAAGTTCCTCAATCATTTTTAGTGATAATGGTCCATGTTCATCACCATCTAGTTCTATATGTCTTTTAAGATAATACGTTAACTTACTATATGTATTGTTGCTTGTTTTTGATTGATTTATAATTTGAAAAAACATATCTGGTATTAAATCTTCACGACCAAATGTAAAAGCAGAGGCTATTTTATGAGGTTCATTAGTATTAATAATATCAAAAGTAAAGTTGATAAATTTAGAAGTTTCTGAGATTAAACTAACGGCATTACTAGCATCCTTTATAAGTATGCCGTTTTGTATTTGTGTAATAAATTTTTCAATTTGAAACGTACTAGCATCGATTTGTTTCATGGCATCTAAATACATTCCAAAATGACTTTTAGGCTCCCCAAGTTCATTAATGTCACTTTCCTCCCCAAGTACTATTTCATTTATAAAACGAGATGTGGATGGATTTGAAACAGGTGTCCAAGGCAGTGTGGTAGTGGTTAAATGATTTTGAAGGGCTTTTAACAATGACATAAAATCCCAAACCGCAAAAACATGCTGTTCCATAAAAATCCTAATATCTTCAATAGAAGATAAGGTGCTATATAATTTATGATTGTTTAGTTCTTCTCTTAATAAAGCCAGTTCTTTCTCTAAATAATCTATGGTCATAAATAGTAATTAAAGTACTAAAGCTTTTTGTCTAAAAGCATCTTCTTCATTAGAGGTTATTCCTAATGCTTCGTGCACATATGCAAAAGTTGATAATATTTCAGGTTTACCATCTACAATAGCGATGTCATGTTCAAAATGTACACTTGGTTTGCCATCTTGTGTTACAATGGTCCAACCATCACTAAGTTGTTTTACTTTGTGAGTTCCCATATTTATCATTGGCTCAATAGCAACCACCATGCCTTCAATAAATTTCTTACCTCGACCTCTTTTTCCGTAGTTAGGCATTTCTGGGTCTTCATGCATTTTTTTACCTAAACCATGGCCAACTAATTCTCTAACCACACCATAACCTTGAGCTTCACAGAATTGTTGAATTGCAAAACCAACATCACCAACACGATTGCCGATTTTTAATTGTTCAATACCAACATACAAAGATTCTTTGGTTGTTTTAATTAGCTTTTTAGTTTCCTCATCTACGTTTCCGATTTCAAAAGTATAAGCATGATCGCCATAAAAACCATTCATAAAAGAACCACAATCTATAGAAACAATATCACCATCCTTTAACGGAATATCAGTAGGTAATCCATGTACAACCGCTTCATTTACACTACATAATAAAGTGGAAGGGCAATCGTAGAGTCCTTTAAATCCAGGTAAAGCACCATGGTCTCTAATAAATTCTTCTGCGATTTTATCTAAATGATTTGTGGTGACACCTTCTTTCGTTTCTTTTGCCAACATACCTAATGTTTTAGATACGATGAGTGCACTTTGACGCATTAATTCAATTTCTTCGGCTGTTTTTACTATAATCATGTTTCATTGTATTGAGCGGCAAAGATAGGCATTATAATATTTTAATTATTCCCGAAAACATGATAAATCACAGTTTCTAATTGAGATTTCTATTCTAGATTTGTAATCTAAAATTTGAAGAACCATGTATAAAACCGTTACAGCAGAAGAGGCCTTAAAAGTCGTGAAATCTAATGACCGTGTTTACATTCAAGCAGCTGCAGCAGTACCTCAAAGTCTTATTAAAGCGTTAACCGCAAGACATGAAGAATTGAGAAATGTAGAAGTTTGTCATTTACATACCGAAGGTGAAGCACCATATGCAAATCCTGAGCTTAGAGAGAGTTTTCATGTGAATTCATTTTTTATTGGAAAAAATGTAAGACATACTTTAAAAGCGGGTAACGGAACGTATACTCCAGTTTTTTTAAGTGAATTACCTAGACTTTTTCAACGAAGAATCATTAATCTCGATGTGGTTTTAATTCATGTTTCTGTACCAGATCGCCATGGTTATTGTTCGTTAGGAGTCGCTGTAGAAGCAATTTTAGCTGCTATAGATAATGCTAAGACTGTAATTGCTCAAGTAAATCCTCAAATGCCAAGGACTCATGGTGCTGGTGTTATTCATATTACTGAAATAGATTATTTTGTAGAATCTGATGAAGAAATCCCAACGCATCATATGGCTGAGCCAAATGCTGTTGAGACTAAAATTGGAAATTATGTGGCTGATTTAATTGAAGACAGAAGTACATTGCAAATGGGAATTGGCTCCATACCAAATGCTGTATTAAAAAGTCTTACAAGTCATAAAGATTTGGGTTTACATACAGAAATGTTTTCTGATGGTGTAATAGATTTAATATTGAATAATGTTATTAATGGTAATTATAAAAAGATTAATCGTGGTCGTGCACTTTCTACGTTTGTAATGGGCTCTAAGCGTTTATATGATTATGTAGACGACAATCCGTTTGTAGAAATGCGAGCTTCAAATTATACAAATAATGCAGCTTATATTAAACAAAACCCAAAAATGGTTGCTATAAATTCTGCGATTGAAGTTGATTTAACAGGACAAGTATGTGCTGATTCTATAGGTAGCAACATTTATTCTGGTGTTGGTGGACAAATGGATTTTATAAGAGGAGCATCGTTAAGTGAAGGAGGTAAGGCGATAATAGCACTTCCGTCTGTTACAAAAAATGGAGTGAGTAGAATTGTACCAATTTTAAAGCCAGGAGCAGGCGTTGTAACCACAAGAGCTCACGTGCAATATGTAGTTACTGAATATGGTGTTGCAAATTTATATGGTAAAACAATAAAACAACGCGTAGAGGCCTTAACCCGAGTTGCTCATCCTGATCACAGATTAAGTATAGATAAAGCGTATTTTGAAATGTTGTAGGTTAAATTAATAACTAACTATAATTTCCACCACTTCTTTTTAGGTGCTTTAATGTCTGGTTTTTCGTTGGTAATGATTTGATAAACTTCACCCCAACCTAAAATACCACCAATATTACGGTCGTCTATAAAAAGATCAGCGTGAATTTTTCGACTTCTGCTGTAGTCATATTTTTCTTCAGGGAAGCTTGCATTTACGGCATAAAATTCTATTCCGTTTTCTTTACAGAAATCCACCGCTTCTTGCAGTTTAGAGCCACATCTGTAGGTCCAAAGTATGAGGCGATGACCATCTTCTTGTAATCGTTTTAAAGTTTCAAAAGCAAAAATGCGTGTTTTTCCAATTTTGGGGTAAGCATCATCTACTATGGTGCCATCAAAATCTACGGCTATAATTAATCTATTTTGAAAATTCATGCTATTCATCAATTGTAGGTTGGGACAAAGTTACAACAATATGAGTTTTACACCAATTTGAATATATAATGTTGTCTTAATTATAATGAATTCTTTTATATTATCTAGTATTAAAAATGCTTCATACAGACTTTGTACGTTAAAATTTTCAATTAGAAATAACGTTTAAAAAGATTTCAATTTTACAACATTATATATCCATAATGATATTTAAACTAGGGGTTTTTGTGTCATTGCCTCTGGTTGAGGTATTCCTATTAATTTTAAAATCGTTGGAGCTATATCTCCTAAAATTCCGTCTTTAACTGTTTTTAAGTCTTTGTCAATTAAAATAATAGGAACAGGGTTTGTTGTATGTGCTGTATTTGGAGATCCATCAGGATTTATCATTGTTTCACAATTACCATGATCCGCAATTAAAATAGTTGTATAATCATTTTCTAATGCAGTAGTAACTACACTTTTTACACATGCATCAACAGCTTCACAAGCTTTAATAGCAGCTGCCATCACACCAGTATGGCCAACCATATCTCCATTAGCAAAATTTAAACATACAAAA
>TARA_R110002049_G_scaffold76739_1_pt1 | contig 12182 bp, 8 predicted proteins | sample TARA_R110002049 | Tara Oceans TARA_R110002049 (sample SAMEA4396941) | marine metagenome | biome: Polar Biome; feature: [SRF] surface water layer (ENVO:00010504); material: water (ENVO:00002006), including particulate matter (ENVO:01000060) such as... | depth 5 m | reverse complement strand
GTTTTCACTACATACTTCATAGTGTTTTACTATAGGAACTAATACATTAACATGAGTACACTCCGCGTATAATTTACGTAAATGTTTAGACGCCATTGTATCTTCTGGTATATACGTAGGGGGGTGTGGTGTGGGTTGGTAAACTTGCTTATGAATTAAATAATGTAAAAATTCTTTTTTGTCTCTTACATATATTTTTCCTATACTTGATATTACTTTTTGTAGTATATTATTTGGGAAATTTATTGTTTCACTATGTTTTATTGGTATTATATACCCTTTAGTGTCTTCTAATGGTCTTAGATATAAAGCACATATTTTGTTTTGAATGGGGTGTAGTGTTGGTGATGTGGGGATCACTTCAACATATACCTCTTTGTGGTTTATTTTACAAAATTGGTCTACTTTATCTAAGTCTTCTATAAGCCAAAACATAGATTAAAAATACAAAAAGTATTTCTAACATCCAAATTAATATCCACCTCCTCCAGACCCCCCACCTGCATTTGATGGTTGTGTAGATGAATCATTAAGACTTTGTTGAGTAGTAGCATTTAAACTACTAATATCTGGGTTGGATTTTTCGTTATATTTATATGATTTACACCAATAGTTAGGTTTTATTTCGGCTTTCCAAAAATTACAATAATATGAAAGAAGGGGTTCATCGGTAATATTAGATTCTATATTTTTTTCTTGGTAAAATAAACAATTAACACAAAATTGGTTTTTTGTTTCTTTTTGATTACCTAATTGATAAGCTAATGGAAGTTGATTAGAAACCATTTCTTTAGTAGGATACATTCTTATATTATTATAAGTATTAATTCCTGGGTTTTGAGGTTTTTGGAAGAATTGAAGTGGATCAGGGAAATTTAATGATAATCCTATATATTTCTTTGATAAATTATCTAAAATTGATTGATTGACATTCATTATTAAATCTTTATCTCCTGAGATATACCAAGAGAATTTTATTGGGGTATATAAATCCCAAGCTACTCCTGTTGCCTTATCTAATATTTTTTGGTAATATTGTGGGTCTACTTCTATATATAAATTTTCAGTTGTTTTTTTTACGACATACCTTTGAAGAACCCCAAGTTGTATATTTTCTTTTGTGATTATTGGAAAATATTCTATGGGTAGATTTCTAAATGTAGAAGTTAGCATATTTTCAATCCTTTCATCAGCATCAAAATGAGCATCATAATCAATATTTGGTGAAATAACGTCTGGGATTGGGTTAGTTCGGGTTAATAATAAATAATTAGGTGATAATGTAGGGGAAAAACCACTAAATGCTTTTCCATTATTCATAAGAAAATATTCTCCTATATAAGGTTCTGTTTCTCCTTTAATAGTCCATTCCCCATTACTAGAGAATCCTGTTTGATATTGTGATGGTGGAATATACATTTATTATAAATATTTATTAAGAAAAAGCTTCAGCCGTGGGATACTCAGTTATCCACTTGTCAAAAGTAGGTAAACTCATAAGTTCTATATGAACATGTATTCCAGAAGAAGTCCCACAATTTGCTTGATATGCTAATATTTTTCCTTTTTCAAATATACCACCATTTAACATTTCTTTCCATTGTAATCTTGTTACAAATGTAGGATCATTATTATATGCATCATTACTATTATAATATTGAGCATCAGTTAAACTAGGAGGTTTATTAGCATCAGGCACTATGTGAAATATACAAAAAGTTTCTCCTGTAAATTTACCATCACTACCTATTTCAGCACCTATAATATATGGATTTTTAGGGGATGATGTTGTTAGGCCTGCTTTAACTTGACATTTAAATGGGGCAGGGATTGGAATAGGATATGCTTTTCCTCCTTTTTTAGCTGTAAAATCAAACACAATATTATCAAGGTTATTATTTTTGGTTTTTATTTCGTTATATAAAGATAGTTGACCTTTATCCTTAAACATTTGTCTAAAATGACCTATCATTTGAGATTTTCTTTTAGATACTTTTCTAGGAGTTCCATCCGTTTTAATTCCAATAGTTTGAACAGCACTATAAGAATGATGGATTCTAAAATCATTAGGTGAAGTTCTAAGGATATTACCATTATATATTTGAATATCTCCTGTTGGTATAACAGCAGGAGTTGAAGCCCCTCCAGGGATTGTTGTTCTAGTAGGATCTTTAAAAGGAGCACTAGATATAGGGATGTTTTTAGGTGATGCTTTAGGAACAGCTATTGTTCTTATAGTAGTTTCCCAATCGTTTTTACTAATTGAATGGTCAATTCCTTTAGCAACAAATTCTAAAGTTTTAGGATAATTACGTGGTAAAAAACTTGTATCTATATTTAATAAATTATAAATTTTAAATCCTTCAAGCCCATCACATTTTATATTTAATTCAATAGGGATATATCCTAAAGAAGGAGAACCACTTTCAGAATCTTTATTTGCTCTAAATTCTAAATATTCATACCAATTATGAAAAAATGATTTATTTCTTTCAATAAGATCAGATCCAAATTCTACTGTTGAAAAAGAACCTGCTTCAAAAAATATTTCTGTTCCTCCCATACCTCCTCCACCAGGGGAAAATGTACTAAAATCTTGTGGGTATCCAGCCATTATTGCCATTGGGGACATATGATTAGCACGATACAGGGGTTCGAATTGATCAGAATAACTAGCAGTAGAAGCAGGCATTACATTTTCTACTGGGGGTTTATAATTTTCTGAAAATCTATTTTGTTTTCCTGCATTCATTCTAGAAAAAGCAGTTGCATTTATATTATCAGCATTACCTGTTGCTGTTGCCCCTATAGTAACCATACTAGCTAATTCTTTTGTGATTTTAGATTTTATATCTAATTTTCTTACAAAATTTGTAACCTGAGTGTTTTTTGTTCCTATTGATCTGTATCCATAGACTTGTATAGGTAAATGAAAGTCTATATCAGGAACTTCAAGACCAAAACTTTTAAGAATATCTTCTCTATGTGGGAAATTTGTTGAATCAATTATAGATAGTTTATTTAATGTTTCATCTATTACAGGTTCTAAATTATTAACTCCACCAAAAGAAGCATTGATGTTATCACAAATTTCTTTTATAAAACCATATAAATTTATTTTATTAGATTTTCCTTTTCTATGGGAATATAATATTTCTAATAATTTAGGAACTCTTAAATATATAGCACCAGCATCCATAATCCTTACTTGACCCTCTTTTACTAAAGACTTTTTAAATGTTGATTTTGATGGTCCTCTATATCTAGCATCAGGACCAGCTCCTACAGCCCCTTTTCCTGAAAGGATTTGATTGTTGGTTTGTCTTAAATCATCATTAATAAGGGATATTTTTCCATTTTTTAAATAAAAAATAGCAGGAGTTATTCCTCCAACATTAGAATCATAAATAGACCATTCTTCAGGCCAATTTGAATCAGCATCTGAAAAATTTAAAGCTCGGTTTTTTATTAAACAAAAATCTGGGTCATAGGATTGAACAAAATTTACACCTGCTGGGATGTACATGGGGATAATCGGGTATGTTTCTTGGGTTGTTTTTCTTTTTCCTTCACCAAAATCTGATTCTTCTAAATACCCACGTCTTGCCATGGAATTATCTTCTTGGTTTAGTTGAGTCCCATCACTTTTTAATCCACCTCTATTAGAAATAGTTTCTACTTTTTTTAAAAAACCACCTATATTATTAATATCTAATATATTTTGTGATGACTTATCTGTCTGATAGATACAGTATTTTTTAATATAAGTTAAAATATGTCTAAAAGAGACATAAGCTAAAAGATTACTAAAACTAGAATCTTGTTTTATACAAGGTAATTTAAAAAGTTCTTGTTGGTGAGGATCTAATTCTGTTGGTGGTGGGACTTCCGGTGCATCTTTATCTTCACTCCATTTATTCATATCATCATATAATACAAATGCATCAGCTTCAGCTGTTCCCCAATTTTGACCTCTATAATAAGTTCTTCCAACTTTCCAATTATATGAAGTTGGATTGTTTTCATCAGAATAATTTCTTTTTCTTATATATATATCAGATTCATAAAATCTATCATATTCCTTATTTTCATAACGTTTATCTGAAGGTTTATTTGCATATATTCCATCTTGGAGGGTTCTATTTTCGTGTTGCCATGCAGGTTGGTCCATTATAAAAAGATCAGTAGCATTATATATCTTTGCTGATTCATTTACTGAACCTGATGGGCTAGGGTAAAAAGTAGATGCACCATAACCTCCTTGGAGGGTTTCTGCAACTCTAAAATTTCTTCTTCCTAAACCAAATAAAGCTAAATTAAATAAATGACCTGATAATTGGTCTGTTGCTTGTCCTGTATCAACAGTCATAGTTTCAGCTGAGGATGCTACATCTGAAAATTCTCCAGCATTTCCATAAAAAGGATCACCCGATAGATTTCTCAGTACATAATGAGCCCACATAGGTCCACTCCCTCCATATCGACTAAAATCTATAGGTTCATCTCTATATAATTTTAATTTAGGGGTTGATGTGTTTTCTCCTATTGCAAATCCTGGGTCTTTCATGAATACCTCATCCATATATTTTTTAAGTATCATACGATGGGGAAGGGCAGATGAAGGTTTTAAAGGAGGAATTGTTAATGATTCTATGACATCTCCATGAGTTATAAGTTTAAGAGTTATATCATAAGAACCATCTGGGTTAAACTTCCAATCAAAATTATATACTTTTCCAAAAAACCCTCCATAATTACCACTGGTTTTTCTTTTTTTGTTTTCTATTTTAGGTAGCCAATAAGTATATCCTAATCCATTATTACTATCATCAAACCAATGTGTTTCTATAAGAGTATTTCCATTTGTTATGATTTTAAATTGATTAGTAGTAGTGTCTTTTTTAACATAATAATTCCATCCCCATTCTAATAACATATCATATCCTAACCTTAAATAAAGTTCTTCTAGAATATTAAATTGTTCTGTTGAATTTGCTTTTATTTTTATTGTTGCTTTTTTAATAGAACCTCTATTTAATGCTTTAATATCAGCACTTATAATACCGGGCATGGGGACTATTCCAAACTCTTTATCTAATTGATAAGATGATTGATTTATAGATTTCCAACCTTTTCTTTGTCTTTCTAAAAATGGATCTAAACCTTGATTTGGTTTTAGGATATTTTCTGATTTTGTATATTTACCCTCTTCATCATAAATGTCTCTACCACCTTCATCAAACTTACTAGTTCCATTAAATAATACATAGTTTTTTGGATATTTCAAATCTCCACCATAATGACTTCCTTCAGTTATCTTTGGGTCTAAGAGGGAAACCCCACTAGCTAATTTTAAAAAAGCTAATCTACTTGTTGTAAATAAATCATAATTAAATACAGTTGAATTTAATACATTAGAAGTCCTATCCCCACTCTGTGCTATAAATTCTTGCCTTTCATTAATTTGTCTTTGAACATATGGAGGAATTGTTTCTCCTAAAACTAAAGCCATAATAAATTAATTTTAATAACTTGATACATTGCTGTTTAAATCATTTAATATATTAAACTTATTTAAAACCCCCACGTAATCTTGAGGAATCCTAATATAAGAGTCTAAAGGAGGATATAAACCATCTTGATTAGTAGAATTATTTGCAATAGAAATTATCCACCATAAAGAAGGATCACCGTAATAAATATTAGCTAGTGTATCATATCTATCTGTAGTGTTACATATTATATATAAATCTGATTGTTGAAGAGGGACATTAGGGTATTTTACATTTATATATTGTCTTTTACCTAATTCATCAACAAATGTAGTAATTTCTTCATATCTTGACATAATAAAAATTTTTAATTATTATAATTAAAATTTCCAACAAAATTTGATCTGTCAAAAGGTTTTGAATTTTCTTTATCCATCCTATTTTGCATTCTTTCTTCAAGTAAATCCCCCATTGTTCTATCATCTTTTGGGACACTCATTCCTTTAATAGTCCTTGTTTTATAGACTGTTGGGTCTGGAACTGGTGCAAGACCTGGTTTTCCAGATTTTGAAGTATTTGAGTTAGAGTTTTTATATTTTACATCTTTACCGTTTCCTTTTCTTCCTAATACAGTTAAAGAATTATCTAACTCTTTATGCCCTTCTATATCAGAAGCTAAATATTGAGGTATTTTGTGGTATATTGGTTGAAATTTAAAGCCTGTTACTTTTATCATCATTGGATATTGATGGGCTCCTCCATTCCAATATTTACTTACAACTTTATTTTTTTTATCTAATTCTTCTTCTAATTTAATTCCTATATCCCAAGTAGCTTCTTCAGGGATTGAAAATGTAAAACCTTCTATTAATCCAGGTCTCCAATCAAAAAGATCTCCTATTTTTAAACTAGCTACATTTCCACTCATATATCCGTATTGTGTATATGAAGGCATAACTGTTGTAGCAAATTCATTTAATTTTAAATACATGTCTTCAATTTCAACTTGGGATTGGGCTACAATAGTAAAATTAAAAGAAATATTTTCATCAAACCCACTATATTTATAAAATTTTTCTCCTCTTCCCATATAATCTACACTTTTATAGCTAGATTTATACGAGTTACTAATTCCATCTATAAAAGCAGGGAATGTGTAATAATGATAATTATCTTCAGTTTTACCTCCTCTAACTTTAATACTAAATTCTATAAAATCAGTAAGTTTTCCTTGTTTTCTTGCTAATGTTGAATTTCCATATTCATCATATAATTTCTTTCCACTAAGAGAAGTTAAGGGAGTTAATGGATTAACTCCTCTATATGACTTTACAGCACTTTTTTTATGTTTTTTTAGTCCTTTATTTGTATTTTTATAGAATTGAACTTTAATTTCTTTATTTCCTCCAAATGGTGAAGATGGTCCAAGAGCAGCACCCCCTGTTTGCCATACTACCCATGGGTTTTCTCCTGTTTTCTTTAATAATGAAGGATAGAATCTATGAGAATATGGCATAGCAAGACCGGATCCATTTTTGCGGTAATTAGGGACTAAGGTTGATGCTGATCCAAATCTAGCATATTCTTCTTTTCTAGTTGGAAAAAGTGGATCTTCATAAAATTCACTTTTAGGAACAATTCTATTTTTACCTGTTCTTACAGGGGTTTTTCCATCAGATCCTTTAGCAAATTTAATTTTAGTAATACCTACTCCAAAAGGAGCATCTGGTCCTCCATAATATTGAAGAATTTTTTCAGAGGTTGTTGATTCAAATATTTTTTTATTGTATAATTTAAGTAATCTATTTTTAAATTTACCAAGATCACCTCTATATTCTGTTAAGGTATTACTAAACCTATCAATTTGATTTTTAGCTCTTTTAATTTTTCTTTTTGATTTATTAGATAAATCATCATATGGTATTAAATCACCATTTGTCAATTCACCTATCTTATCAGTTCTTTTTTTTATTTTTTTATTAAATTTGTCTTCAATTTTATCTAATTTCTTTAATCTCTTACTTTTTATTTTTTCTTTATTCTTTTTAGATTTATTAAGCTTAAAAGCTCTTTTTTGATATGGGGTAATTCTTAAAAGAGGGGTAACACCAAAAGGATCTAAACCTTTCTCATTAAGATGTATACCTAAAAATCCTACCCCTGCTTGAGCTATATTATTCAATGGGGTATAAATTCCTCCATTTAATGTACCAAATGCATAAGCTGCGGAAAGGACATTAACAGACTCTGTACGAACATTTATTGCTGAAAGAACATTTTGTTTAGAGGCAAATAAAAGACCTTGACCATTTTTAAGGTTAGAAAACCATCTAGTTAAACGAACAACATCTTGTCCTGCTCTTAAAGGAGCTAAAACTCCTCCTCTAATAAAACCATCAAGATTAGGAAAATTTTGTGTTTTTTCTAAGTATTTTTGTGAAAATGATTTATTTTTTGATATGACATATTCATCAATATTTGTTGGATCTTGAGCTACTTGAGTAGATGTAGTTTTACCATAATAATCAGGCAGAGGAGTTCTTACATATGGTGCTTTAGAATTATCACCATATTTAAGATCATAAAATTTAGTACCTTCATTTTCTAATTTTAATAAAAGACCCATATATTTAGTGATTATTTATGTAGGAAGATTATCTAAATATTTTGGTCCAGATAATCCATCTTTATCTAATCCTGAAGGGGGTGGCAAAGCAGCTCCTCTAACCCCAAAATAATTTGGATCTGAAACATCATTTATACCTGTAGGGTTTGACCAAGATGGATTTCCATCCAATGAGTATTGAAAATGTAATCCAGAATTTATTCCTGTTGCTTGATTTGTTACATCTCCTCCATACCCACTTCCTATAGCATTTGAAGATCCTATTTGTTGTAATCTGTCTTTTAGTCCCATATTTTATAATTTTATTATAAATATTAAAAAATAATAAAGGGTAAAAATTACATTATTCCAAATTCAGCCCGAACATTATTATTAAAACCTTCTATATTAGTATCAATAAGTTTATCTATTTTTTCTAAAAGTGGAGCTAAATCAATTTCTTGTACTTGAGAAGTATTAACACCGGCACTTGGAGCTGATTTGGAACCATCTAAATTAGTGCCTACTATCATAGAATCATCTTTATTAAGTTGGATAGCTCCTTTTTGGGTTGATAATATAGGTTCTCCACCCGGTCCTATCATACCATCATCAATTGATGATATTAATGCTATGGCAGACCCTGCTAGTACTAAACCTGCTGCAGCTCCTAATGGGTTAGCAATAGCCCAAGCAGCAGCATATGCTATAGCTTCAGCTGCTAACGATGCCATTTTTACAACCATTCTTCCTAACCCAAGAACTGATTTAACTATATTTGCAGTTACATTAAGTGCCCAAATTGCACCAATTGCTTTTACTGTTGTTTTTACTGCTTCAAATGCTTTTTTCATTTTTTCTCCATCTTGGAGAAAGTTAGATATGCTTTTTAACATACCTTTCATAGGACCTTCTAATATATTAGAAAGAGTTAATTTTAATTTTTCTATTAATTTTTGGAATCTTTCTTGATTAGAAGCTTGTTTTTCCATTTCCTCAGTGGTCATGGTTTCCAGTTCTCGTTTAGCTTGCATCTCACCTACTTCTGCTACTCTTCTTTGATAAATCTTTTCTCTCCTTTCAGCTTCTTGTTCACTTAAACCTTTTAATTGATCTTGCATGTATAAGGTTTCAGCTAATTCTTCTCTACCCATCCCAACAGCAGAAGCTATTGCTTCTTGTTGGATTCTATTCATTTTAGCAAATGTAGCGGTATCTCCTACATTTTTCTTAATTTCTTCTGCTAAGCCCTTCATATCATTATCTAAAGCATACTGTCTTGCTTTTTCAAGAGATAGATCTTTACCTGTCAGTAATTCAGCTGTTAGTTCTGCTTCGATAGATTGTTCAAAATCTAATAAAGCACCAGCTGATTTTTCTAATTGGGCAAAATTCATTCCTAATTGTTGTACTCTAGCTACTGTGCCTCCTAAATCTCTGTCTTGTTGACTATATATTACTAAAAGGGATTTATTTAATTTACCTATATCTTTTAAAACTTTTTTCTCATTTATATAGATTTTATTTTTATTATTTTCCCTTTTAACAGCTGTTAATATTGTATCAGCATTCTTTTTAAATGATTTACCATTAGCTAAAGATAAGGATTGAATCCCCATAAGTTCTTCATTAGTAAATCCAGCTGTTTCTCTTAATGCAGAAAAGGTCATTAATTGTTCTTTAGTTAATTGAACATTAGTTCCTAAAGCTTTATTTATTGACATTTCAGTTTCAAGAAGATCATTTTGGTTAACCATCATGTTATTTTGAATCAATGCCATTTCTCTCATTTGAGAAACTCTATCTACACCTTCATCATAAGTAACATTCATGGTTTTAGCATAATCCCCAGCGGCTTTATCCATTGCAAACATAGCATCTAATATAAACCCGGCAGCTGTTTGAAATAAATTCATTGGGGATAAAGCAGACATAATATTTTTACCCATTGATTTAGTAAAATGACCTATAGCTGAAAATTTTTCTCCAGATTCATCTGCTGCTTGTGCTAACTTATGGGTTTCTTCTATAGCATCACTAACACCTAAAGTTTCTGAAATTTGTTTAAAACCTAATTTATCAAGAATTCCACCTACTCCTTCTAAAGCTCCTCCCATAAGTCCTATTGACCCTTGGGTTTTTTTATAAGTCTTTTCAACCCTATTTAACTTGCCTTGCATAGCTTGGGTAGCTTTTAAACTTTTTTCAAGATGATAAGTTTCTTCTCCAGCGGCTTTAGCTATTTCAATTTGTTTTTTAAGTTTACTTTGTTGTTTAGTTAAATTTGTTTGTAAATTTTTTATTCCTTTTTTATTTACCGACTCTTCTCCACTTCTTATAGAATTTAATTTTCCAGATAAACTAACTAAGTTTTTTGTTATTTGAATTCTTTTTTGTAAACTAGAATTTAAAGATGCTTCAAATCCCACAGAATCCATTAATTCTTGGTTTAAATTTCTTTGTTCAGATACTTCTTCTTGAATATTGTTTACTATACCTTCATGAAGATCTTTAAGTTTCTGTGTTTCGTCTACAGATCCTTTTATATTAATAAATTGATTTTTTAAAGATTTTTGTTCTTCTTTAGTTAAATAAAGAATATCTTGTAAAATCTTTTTTCTAAGTTTTAAATTTTCAGGAGAAAGTTTTCCAGCCATTTATATAGTATTTATTATAAATATGGATAAATAATATTTTTATTTATATGTTACTGGTGGTTTAGGGGAAGAAAAATGTTTGGGGATATTGTTTTTATTGACAGTCCCATTAGGGGATACTACTGTTTTTTGTCCTTTTTTTCCTACATTTTCATGGACTTTTTTTTCTTCTTCATAGAATTTTATTAATTCATTAAAAGTAAAACGTCTAAGCCATATAGGCATATTGTAAACAGTGTTCCAATCATATCCTCCTTTCCCATGAAATACAATTTGGTGAATTTGAGAAAATATAGCAAGTCTTGTTTCTGAGATATTACTCTGAGTCAGGCCAAAAAAAGTTAAGCCCAATTGGAATATTGACTCTATTTTCACTTCCATCGGGAAAAAAAGTTAAATCAACATCAGGTTGAATTTTTTTCATGTATTCTCTTAAAGCCCTAGAATCTCGGGCTAATAAATAATTATCAACAAAATCCCTAATATCTTTTACTTCTCTTTTACCTTCTATTGAAGTCATTATATATTTTAATCTGGTTGTTAATTCTGGATTTTCGTTTTTATTTATTTTTTTAAGACCCTGTAACTCTCTAGTAATATCCATTTCATCTTTATGAGTTAAAAATTTAAAGGTTATATGATTTTTAGAAAATGGAAGAGTAAATTCAAATTCATTTTGACGATTTACAAAAAGTTCTTCTTTTAATTCTTTATTTTCTACTAAAGATAAATCTACTTCTTGTTCTTCACCTGAATATTCAAATGTGTATTTTGATCCATATCCTAATACACGAGAAGCTACCATAATAGCATTTTTATCTCCTATTAAAAGTTCATTATAGTCAATTTTAGTTATTATTAAAGATTTCATTAACTTATCTAAAACAGTTCCATTTTTAATATAGGATTGATTAGTAAGAATATCTTCTTCCTTAGCTGTCATATATTTAATTTCAACCGTTCCTTTTGCTAATTCAGATTCTGCAGGATAAAGTAAACCTTTTGAAGGTAATTCAACTTCTTCGGTTGGTAATTTAAATTCACTCATAAATTTTTATTTTAATAACTTTTTGTTTTATATACATATATTAAAGAGTAGAAATATTATCATCTTTTACATTAAATGCTTTAACTCCTTGTATTTTTTTAATATCATCTATAATATCTGATAGTTTTTCTCTAGAGAAACCACCTTTTAATATCCAAGGATGGCCATCTACTTTAACTGTTAATATCGATTTAAATTGGGATTTATCTTGATCTGCATAAGCCATTGGTTCTTCTGATCCTACAACTGTTACTCCAGTAACGGATCTAATATCAGATAAAACTTCTTGTTGATTTCTATCATTAATATCAGTAACTAACATACCAACCATTTTAAATTTATCTTGATATTCATTTAAAGAATTTTTTAATTCTTCTTTA
>TARA_R110002049_G_scaffold28036_3_pt1 | contig 12184 bp, 10 predicted proteins | sample TARA_R110002049 | Tara Oceans TARA_R110002049 (sample SAMEA4396941) | marine metagenome | biome: Polar Biome; feature: [SRF] surface water layer (ENVO:00010504); material: water (ENVO:00002006), including particulate matter (ENVO:01000060) such as... | depth 5 m | reverse complement strand
GCTCTAAAATCTTGATTTGGCTGAATTAACAATAATTTGTTTCCAGCTTTTTTAAAAAACACAACTACTCCACCACCTAATTGTCCTCTATCTAAACCCAAATCGTTAGAACCAACACCTTCTGAAAGTGAACGTGCATAAAGAAATTCGTTTCCTAAATTATCTATTTGTAAGAAAATTTTATCTGAGTTATTATCATAATAAAAATCGAAGTAACCTTCAAATTTTGTAATTCCTTTTTTGAGATTTGTACTAGATTTTTCAGTAAAAAACTGAGAAAATCCATCAACAGAAACAGTAATAAAAAAAAGAATAAGTAGTAGTTTTTTCATGTTTGGTATATTTTCTATAAATCTATAAAATAACTATCAACTTTTAAAACGAGAAATCTTAAAATTTCATTTATTTTTGTTCAACTTATGATTACACAAGACCAACTTAAAGATATTGCTACAAGAATAGATAAATTAAAGTCTTATTTAGAAATAGATAAGAAGTTAATTGAAATTTCTAATGAAGAAGAAAAAACTGTAGATCCAGATTTTTGGAACGATCCAAAAGCTGCAGAAACTTTTATGAAAGAATTGCGTTTTAAAAAGAAATGGGTAGAAGATTACAACAAAACCATTACTTTAAATGAAGATGTAAATGTTTTGTATGATTTCTATAAAGAAGGTGAAGTTGATGAAGCTGAAGTAATTGAGCAATTTGAAAAAACAAGTACTTTTTTAGAAGATTTAGAGTTTAAAAACATGCTTTCTGAAGAAGGAGATTCTTTATCTGCAACCATACAAATTAATGCAGGAGCTGGAGGAACAGAAAGTTGCGATTGGGTAGAAATGCTTGCCAGAATGTACACAATGTGGGCAGAAAAACAAGGTTTTAAATTAAAAACACTTAATTATCAAGCAGGTGATGTTGCAGGAATTAAGACAATTACCATAGAAATTGAAGGCGATTATGCCTTTGGATGGTTAAAAGGAGAAAATGGAGTACATAGATTGGTTCGTATTTCACCTTTTGATTCTAATGGAAAAAGACATACTACTTTTGGTTCTGTTTATGTTTTTCCAGTTGCAGATGATTCTATAGAAATAGAAGTAAATCCTGCAGATATAGAAATTGTAACTGCGCGTTCTAGTGGCGCTGGAGGACAAAATGTAAACAAAGTAGAAACCAAAGTACAATTAACCCATAAACCTACAGGAATACAGATTCAATGTTCTAATTCTCGTTCTCAGCATGACAATAGAGCAACTGCAATGAAAATGTTAAAGTCGCAATTATATGAAATTGAATTGCAAAAACAACAAGCAACAAGAGATGATATTGAAGCGGGTAAGTTAAAAAATGAATGGGGAAGCCAAATTAGAAATTATGTAATGCATCCTTATAAATTGGTAAAAGATGTAAGAACAGCACATGAAACAGGAAATGTAGATGCAGTTATGGATGGAAATATAAATCCGTTCTTAAAATCTTATTTAATGATGAATGGACAAAATGAGACCTCTTAAAAAACAGTATTTCTTCTTATTATTGTTGGTTTTATTCTTGATGATACCAAGTTTATTATTAGTATTTATTGGAGAAGATTCTGTTATTGGTAGTTTTATTAAAAAAGGGGTTTTTCTACTAATTTCATTTTCAATGATTATTGTTTTTTTAGCTCTTTTAAAGCCTAAATACTTTAGTTATTTTACAATTACTAGACTCTAAATAAAGAAATTATTAAAATAGATTAATATGATAAAAATATACCATAACCCACGTTGTTCTAAATCTAGACAAGGTTTAGAAATTTTAGAAAACTCTAAAAAGAAATTTGAAATTGTAAAATATTTAGAAAATATTCCTACAGAAGAAGAATTAACAACAATTATTAAGTTATTAGACATCTCTCCTATTCAATTAGTTAGAAAAACAGAAAAAGTTTGGAAAGAAGAATTTAAAGGAAAAGAATTATCTGATGCTGCTATTATTAAAGCCATGATAAACAATCCGAAATTAATTGAGAGACCAATTGTTATTAATAACAACAAAGCAGTGGTTGGTAGACCTCCTGAAAATATATTGACAATTTTATAGTTTTAACTTCTTAATATTTTCTTTAACTATTCTTTAACTTTTTGTAATTAAACTAAAAATGAACTTTGCAGTCTAAACTAAAAAAATCAACTAAGTTTTGACAAAAAAAATTACATTTTTCATTTGTTGTATATTTTCAATAACAACATTATTTTCTCAAAAAGTAAACAATAGCAATAATATTAAAATTTTTGGTAAGGTTTTAGACGCCAAAACCAACCAACCTTTAGAGTACGCTACTGTAATAATTAAAAACACAGAAACGCAAAAAATTTCTGGTGGTATTACAGACTTAGAAGGTAAATTTTCTATTACGTTACCATCTGCAACTTATAAAATAAGTGTAGAATTTATTTCTTTTAAATCTAAAGAATATCCTGTACAAACAATAACTTCAAACAAAGATTTGGGTGTTATTAAATTAGCAGAAGACACCAATAGTTTAAATGAAATTGTTATTGTTGCAGAAAAATCTACAGTAGATATTCGTTTAGATAAAAAAATATACAATGTTGGTAAAGATATGACTGTAAAAGGTGGTACAGCATCAGATGTTTTAGATAATGTACCTTCTGTAGACGTAGATCCTGAAGGAATTGTAAGTTTAAGAGGAAGTGAAAATGTTAGAATTTTAATCGATGGAAAACCTTCTGCACTTGTAGGTTTAAATGGTGCAGATGCTCTTAGACAGTTACCTTCAGATGCAATTGAGCGTGTAGAAGTTATTACTTCTCCTTCAGCAAGATATGATGCAGAAGGAACTGCAGGAATTTTAAATATAATTTTAAGAAAAGGAAAAGCTACTGGTTTTAACGGTTCTGTAAACGTAACAGTAGGAGATCCTGCAAATTACCAAGGTTCTGTGAACTTAAACATGCGTTCAGAAAAAATTAATATTTTTTCTAATATAGGTTATAATGATAGACAAGGTCCTGGAAATTATCTTTCAGACATTACTTATCTTTCTAACGGAAGCATAGACAGTTTAAGAACAGAAAACAGAGAGTTTGACAGAGTTAGAAGAGGTTACAATGCAAATATTGGTCTAGAATATTTTTTAGATGATAAAAGCTCAATTACAGGTACTATATTTTTAAGAAATTCTAATAATCAGAATTTATCTACAAATAATATTAGTTCTTTTGATACTTCAGGAAACAACTTATACAACTCTACAAGAATACAAGATGAAGATGAAAAAGATGAATCTTTACAATTTTCTTTAAACTACGTAAACAACTTTAATGATAAAGGACACAAACTATCTTTAGACTACCAATACAATGCAAGTAAAGAAAATGAAGCTGCAGACATTACAGATATAAACCCAGAGTTTAACACTACAAATGAACTTTCTGTAGATAATTTATTTCAAGCAGATTATGTATTACCTATTGGCGAAAACTCTCAATTTGAAGCTGGTTATAGAGGTAATTTCCAAGATTTAAAATCAGATTATTTAGTAATTGCACCAAATTTAGACCCAAGATTTAACCCTTCTAATAATTTAGAATTTATTCAAAATGTAAATGCATTTTATACACAATTTGGTAGTAAAATTAATAAATTTTCTTATTTATTAGGTTTAAGAGCAGAAATTACTGCAATAGATATAAACTTAATAAATACACAAGAAAGTTATAAAAAGAGGTTTACAGACTTTTTTCCTACAGTTAATTTAGGTTACGAATTAACAGAAGACCAAAGTTTTACATTGGGTTATAGTAGAAGATTAAGAAGACCAAGATCTAGATTTTTAAATCCGTTTGAAAACAGAGCAAGTGAAACTGTAATTTCTAAAGGAAACGTAGATTTAGACCCAACTTATACAAATTCTTTCGATCTAGGATATTTAAATAGATGGGGTAAATTAACCTTAAATTCTTCAATTTACTACCAACATTCTACGAACAATATAGAAAGAGTAAATAGACAAGAAGTTAGAATTATAAACGGACAAGAAACAAATATTCTAGTAAGACAACCAATTAACTTAGCTTCAGAAGACAGAATGGGTTTTGAGTTTAATGCAAACTATAATCCTTCAAAAAAATTACGTTTCTCTGGTAGTTTTAACTTTTTTCAGTTTGAAACAGATGGAGAATATAATTATACTTTAACAAACCCAACTACTAACGAAATTACCAACGTAACTCAGGTTTTTGATGCAAAAAGTACTTCTTGGTTTACACGTTTCGACGCAAGAGTTAGTTTACCATTAGATATAGAATGGCAAACAAGATTATTTTATAGAGGCCCAAGAAGCGACGCACAAAGTGATACAGATGGTCTTTTCTCTGCAAACTTAGCTTTTAGTAAAGACATTTTAAAAGATAAAGGAACCTTAGTTTTAAACGTTAGTGATGTTTTTAACTCTAGAAAACGTGTAACAAATGCATTTGCACCAAGTAGAGAAAACCCAACAAACATAACAAACCAAACGTTTCAATGGCGAGTTCGCCAAGTTTCTTTAAACTTCACATACAGATTCAATCAAAATAAAAGTAAAAAAGAAAGAAATTCAGAACCAACCGAAGAAGATGGTGGTGGTGAGTTTTAAAAAACATTATTGTTTGGGCGTTTAAACAGGCTTTTCGCACTCGCTTTTTTTCTAAAAAGAAAAAAGAGCTCAAACAATTGCTTCAATCCCTAACGCAATCACTCAAACCCATAAAAAAACTCGTTCAATTAAATTGAACGAGTTTTTTGTTAACGTATATTGTAAAAAGAACTACTTTCCTTCAGCAGCCTTTTTTGCTTCTTTCTTTAATGTAATATTTTCCCAAATAGTTCCACCAATCCAATAAGGAACTACAAATGTTAATAAGAAAATTAACAACCAAAAACCAGCTGTAAAAATAAACATGAATAAAACCAATCCTGAAAATTGAGAAAAATCTAACATTTTAATATCTTTATATAATTATACATGCAAAAATAAGATATATTTTCAAATTTCGCTACCTAAATCTAAAATTTTTCAAGACTATTTTATCTTATCTGTACAGAACTATTCTACATAGTTTTTTGTAAATTTGCTCATCTTAAAATTACAATCTTTTATTATGAAATATAGAATAGAAAAAGACACAATGGGAAACGTAGAAGTTCCTGCAGACAAATATTGGGGAGCACAAACAGAACGCTCTCGTAATAATTTTAAAATTGGTGCTGCAGCCTCTATGCCATTAGAAATTGTGTATGGTTTTGCATATCTAAAAAAAGCTGCTGCATTTACAAATGCAGAGTTAGGCGTTTTAGCAGAAGAAAAAAGAGATTTAATAGCACAAGTTTGTGATGAAATTTTAGAAGGTAAATTAGACGACCAATTTCCATTAGTAATTTGGCAAACAGGTTCTGGTACACAATCTAACATGAATGTGAACGAAGTAATTGCTAACAGAGCACATGAAATTGCAGGTAAAGTAATTGGTGAAGGTGAAAAAACCATTCAACCAAATGATGATGTAAACAAATCTCAATCATCTAACGATACTTTTCCTACAGGTATGCATATTGCTATCTATAAAAAAATTAAAGAAAACACAATACCAGGAATTATACAATTAAGAAACACTTTAAATGACAAAGCAATTGCATTTAAAGATGTTGTAAAAATTGGTAGAACACATTTAATGGATGCAACTCCGTTAACTTTAGGTCAAGAATTTTCTGGTTATGTTGCACAATTAGACTTTGGTTTAAAAGCATTAGAAAATACATTAGCACACTTAAGTCAATTAGCATTAGGAGGAACTGCAGTAGGAACTGGTTTAAATACACCTGCAGGTTATGACGTATTGGTTGCAAAATATATAGCAGATTTTACAGAATTACCTTTTATAACAGCAGAAAATAAATTTGAAGCTTTAGCTGCACATGATGCATTGGTAGAAACACACGGAGCTTTAAAACAAGTATCTGTTTCTTTAAATAAAATTGCAAACGATATTAGAATGATGGCTTCTGGACCAAGATCTGGAATTGGAGAAATTATAATTCCTGCAAACGAACCAGGTTCTTCTATTATGCCAGGTAAAGTAAATCCAACACAAGCAGAAGCCATTACAATGGTTTGTGCACAAGTAATGGGTAACGATGTTGCTGTAACAGTTGGTGGTACACAAGGACACTATGAATTAAATGTTTTTAAACCTATGATGGCTGCAAACGTTCTACAATCTGCTCAATTAATTGGAGATGCTTGTGTTTCTTTTGATGAGAATTGTGCAGCAGGAATAGAACCAAATCATACTAGAATTACAGAATTAGTAAATAATTCTTTAATGTTAGTAACTGCTTTAAATACTAAAATTGGTTATTACAAAGCTGCAGAAATAGCAAATACTGCTCACGCAAACGGAACAACTCTAAAAGTTGAAGCTGTTCGTTTAGGCTACGTTACTCCAGAGCAATATGACGAATGGGTAAAACCAGAAGAAATGACTGGAAGTTTAAAATAAATTTAAAATTACAATATTAAAAAAAGCTGTAATTAATTTTACAGCTTTTTTTTAGCTATAAGAATAATCATAATAAAAGATAATGAAGATGACAAATCACGAAGAGTTTATGAGTGAAGCTGTAAAAGCAGCTTTAAAAGGAATGAGTAACAATGAAGGTGGGCCTTTTGGTTGTATAGTTGTAAAAGACGGTAAAATTGTAGGTAGAGGAAATAATAAAGTAACTTCTACGAACGACCCAACTGCACATGCAGAAGTAACAGCAATTAGAGATGCTTGTAAAAATTTAGGTTCATTTCAACTAGATGGTTGTGTTGTTTATACATCTTGCGAACCTTGTCCTATGTGTTTAGGTGCAATTTATTGGGCAAGACCAGATAAGGTATACTATGGAAGTAATCAGCAAGATGCTGCGAACATTGGTTTTGACGACGAATTTATTTATAAAGAAATTCCTTTACCATACGAAAAAAGAAGTATTCCTTTTGAGCAAATAGGAAGAGAAATTGCTTTAGAACCTTTTCAGAAATGGTCTGAAAAAGAAGACAAAACAGAATATTAAACAAAAAAAATCCGAAGCTTTAACTTCGGATTTTTTTTATATTTATTTTACAAATAACGTTCTTTTACAATATTTAGATGATGCAATTGATGTCCTGAGAAAAGATATCCTAAAGCTCTAACAGACATATCATTTCCTGAAGCAATGCCAACTCGTAACAAGGCTTCTTCAGAAAAACTTTTAAATAATTGAATTGAGGATTTTCTAAGCGTATCCATTTCGTCTAATAAATCTACAAATTCTAATTCATTAGCATTTCCATAATCAACAAAAACATCTTGGTCCATACTTGGTAAGGATGTTTTATCATTTCTTGCAAAACATAAAGCTCTATAAGAAAAAACACGCTCTGTATCTATTATATGTTGTATCACCTCCTTTATAGTCCACTTTCCTTCAGCATAAGAAAAAGTTTCTTTCTCTTTAGCTAAATTTCTAAATAAGTTGTTAAATTCAATTTGAGAACTTTCTAAATTTTCAATAATAGATTTACTTTCTATAGAAACTAACGCTATGTACTGCTCAAAATAAGGATTATATTCAGTTTTAGATATCATAAAATTTTTATTTTTTTGATTTAAAAACCCCAAATAAATTAGAGAAAAAACCTTTGGTTTCTTCATTTTCATGATAACCATAACTGTATTTCCCATAACCATAGCCGTAACCATAACCATAGCCGTAACCATAACCATACTTACTTTTTATAGAGAAATCATTTAATACATAACTAATATTTGTAACTTCTTTATTTCTGTATTTATCGTCAATCATCTTCATCATTCCTCTTTCTGTATAATTTTGACGAACAACATAAATTACAGCATCTGAATATTTAAACAATTCTAAAGCATCTGAAACTAAACCAACTGGTGGTGTATCTATAATTACATAATCATAATCTTTTTGTAATTGCTTAATCATTTCATCTGCGGCATTACCTAATAATAGCTCAGACGGATTTGGTGGAATTGGACCTGATAATATTAAATCTAAATTCGGAATTTTTGTTTGTGTAATAACTTCCTTTAAAGTTTTCTGTTTAATTAAATAATTTACAATTCCAACATCATTTGGCAAACCAAAATCATCGTATATTTTTGGCTTTCTTAAATCTAAACCAAGTAACACTGTTTTTTTTCCGCTTAAAGCAAAAACAGTTGCCATATTTATAGATATCATTGTTTTACCCTCACCACTTACAGAAGAAGTTAATATTAAAGTTTTAGAATCATCTTCATTAGTATTTTTAAATAAAAATTGAATATTTGATCTTAATGCTCTAAAAGATTCAGAAACTGAAGATTTTGGTCTTTCAAAAACAGCTAAATTGTTATTACCTGTATTTTTTCCTACAACTCCTAAAACTGGAATTGCATAATTATTTTGAATTTCTTCTGCAGTGTGTATTTTATTATCTAAAACTTCTCTAATTATAATATAAAACAAAGGCAAAACTGTACCTAACATTATAGCTATTAAATAATTAAAACTAGGTAATGGGTAATTTGGCCCCTGCCCTAAATCTTTAGCAGTATCTATAATTTTTACATCAGAAACATTGGCAGCAATTGCTGTACCTGCTTCATATCTTTTTTGCTTTAAGTAATTATAATTGGCTTCTGACAACTCATAATCTCTTTGATAAGAAAGTAGACCTTGTTCTTTTTTTGGTAACTTTTTTTTCTGAGATTGATATTTATTTAAATTTGAATTTAATTTTCTTAATCTATCATTATTTACTCTTTCTAGAGATGATATGTTTTCTAATAAATTATTTTTTATAATTTGAATTTCTCTAGAAATTTGAATTACATCTGGATGATTGTCTTTTGCATAATCTCTTAAACTCTCTCTAAAACTAGATTTTGTAACTAAATTGTTTATTAACTCAGATATTTTAACATCTTCTAACTGAAGAGATGCTGGTACAAGATTGTCTCTATTATATTTATTATTAGAATTTAAATAAGTTCTTAAATTTCTTAAATAATCATTATAATTTAATACTTGCTGCTTATCTTTTTCTAAACTTATTGCTTCACCAAATATTTCAGACCCTTGTGTAGATAAATCAAAAATATTATTTGCTTCTCTATAGTTTCCAAGATCTTTTTCTAGTTTAGTTAACTTTTTTTCTTCTGCTATAAATAAAGTATCAATATAAGCTTGTGTATTTACAGCATATTCTATTTTTTGAATTTTCTTAATAGAATCTAAAACTTTTACTGTCGCATTTAAATAATCTTCTATTCGCTTTTTATTACCTCCTTGTTTAGATAACCTTAGCATTGAAGCTGCATTGGTTATACTACTTACATTAACACCTTTATTTGCACCAACTGTACCATCAAAATCAGAAAATTGTATATAATATTTTTCACCTACTTTAAATGGGCTTACTTGCTTCATTTTAAAGTTAAAAAAAGGTGTTTTTATAGTTTCATTAATTTTATATTCTTTAGAAAAAGTTAGTTCTTTAGTTGGTAAATTAACAATACTATTTGTTTCATAAATAACTAATGCATTGTTACCTGACTCGTTAAAATCAAAAGAAAGTTTAAAAGTATCTTCACCAGTAAGTTCTACATTTATTAATTTATTATACAACTGTGGTTCTTTTGTGTTTAGTTGAACTACAAAAGGGGTATAACCATATTTATCTTCTTTTCTAAATCTACCCTCTTGAAGGTAATTTATATAAAAATTCAATCTTTTAACCACAATTTCATTATGAGACCTAGACCTCAATATAACTTTAACGGTCTCTAACTCATCACTAGACCCTCCCCAATTAAAAGCTATATTAGTTCCTGTAGAAAAAAGTGGATTACTTTCTTCTTTAACTGAAATAACAGTATCTAAACTATAAATTTCTTTCATATAACCATTCATAAACTTAGCTACTATTAAGCCAATTATAATGGTTACTAAAAAAAGTTTCCAATAAGCCAATACTTTAAAAATATAGTCTTTAACATCTATATTTCCTACAGCTGAAGTCTGTACTCCTTTGGATTGATTACTCATATTATAAATTTCTTGCTAAAATTATTGTAGATGTAATTAACGTAAAAATAGAAACAATGGTAGATAAACTTTGCAAACCAGTTGTACCTGTACCCCAAGATTTTTCTTGTAAAGGTTTAATATTAATAATATCATTTGGTTTTATATAAAAAACTTCAGAATTTAAAACATCTATATTTGTTAAATTCACAATAAATTTTTCTGTACCTGTTGTAGATTGTCTAATAATTTCTACAGATTCTCTATTACCAACATCTGTTATGTCTCCAGAACTAGCTACTGCATCTATAATAGAAACTCTGTTTTGATATATTATATTGGTACCTGGTTGATTAATTTCGCCAATAATAGTGTATCTAATTCCTGATAACTTTACTGAAACAAACAAACTTTTGTCTTTCTTTATATATTCTTCCGTAATTTTATTTTCTATCTTTTTTCTAACCTCCAATGTTGTATAACCCAAAACATTAATTTCACCTAAAGTAGGTATTCTAATATTCCCGTAATTATCAACACTATAATCAGAAAAATAACCTTGGTTATTACTAGATGAATTTCTACTAGAGCTAGCACCACTTGCACTTCTATTTTCTTTTTGAAAAACAGCAACAATATCTTCATTTTTAGATGTAATAGTAATATTTAAAATATCATCTATTTGCAACTTATATGGTACATTATTAATTCTTTTAATTTCTGAGCTTGACGTTGGTGTTCCTTGAAAATAAGTTAATTCTTTGTTAGAAACGCAAGAACTTAAAGAAACTACCAATAAGAGTAAGACTAAGTATTTTTTCATTTTAAATTTTAAAAACAATAACTACAAATATACTTTTTATAAGTGTAAAGCTATAATTTTATTTTATTTTCGTCCTTCATTTATATAGAATGCTACATCAACAAAGAAATTATATTCAATTTTTATTAAAAGCAAGTAATCAACATGGGGTTCATTCTCCTTTTATTTATCTATTTGTAACCAAATGTTTATACAATAAAATAGATAAAAATTCATGGAGAAAGTTCATGAACTACAAACAACAATTATTAGACAACAAAAAAAGCATAAAAGTCACAGATTTTGGTGCTGGTTCTAAAGTTTTTAAAAATGATGAACGTGAGGTTTCTAAAATTGTAAAAGTTGCAGGAATTTCTAACAAGAAAGCAAAACTATTACTTAAAATTACAGATTATTTTAAACCAAAAAACATTTTAGAAATAGGAACTTCTTTAGGCTTGGGAACATCTGCCTTTAAAATTGGAAATAATAATTCTGTAATAACAACTTTAGAAGGTTGTACAGAAACTAGTAAAATTGCAAAAGAATTATTTGAAAAAAATAATATTGATAATATTGAAATTATAAATGGAGATTTCTCTAAAACGCTTTCTTCTGCAATTAATGACAATAAATTTGACACAATTTACTTTGATGGCAATCATACCAAAGAAGCAACTTTAAGTTATTTTGAAAAATGTTTACCAACAATTCACAATGAATCTTATTTTATTTTTGATGATATTTATTGGAACAAAGGCATGAAGGAAGCTTGGAATGAAATAAAAAATCACCCAAAAGTTACAGTAACGGTAGATCTTTTTTACTTCGGAATTGTTTTCTTTAGAAAAGAACAAGCTAAAGAGCATTTTAAGATTAGAGTTTAACAATTTATTTGAAAAGAAACTTTGTAACTTTGATATTTTAAAAATTAGACTACTACAAAATGAAAATATATACAAAAACTGGTGATGCTGGTACTACTGCCCTATTTGGCGGAACAAGAGTAAAAAAATACAATTTACGAATAGATAGTTATGGAACTGTAGATGAATTAAACTCTTATATTGGTTTAATTAAAGATCAAGAAATTTCTAACTACGTTAAAGAATCTCTTTTAAAAATTCAAAATGAACTTTTTACTTTAGGAGCCATGTTAGCAACTCCGCCAGAAAAAGAAACCTTAAAATCTGGTAAAGAGCGATTAAATATTCCTAAAATAGATGAAGATTCTATTTTATTTCTTGAAAATGAAATAGA
>TARA_R110002049_G_scaffold3307_2_pt1 | contig 12187 bp, 13 predicted proteins | sample TARA_R110002049 | Tara Oceans TARA_R110002049 (sample SAMEA4396941) | marine metagenome | biome: Polar Biome; feature: [SRF] surface water layer (ENVO:00010504); material: water (ENVO:00002006), including particulate matter (ENVO:01000060) such as... | depth 5 m | reverse complement strand
TTGACTTACAGTGAATTATGATTTTAATGTTAAGCAATTGTTATTTGTAATGACTTTAAAGTCGTGTTTAATTAAAAAGAAAGATTAAAAATTAGCAAAAAAAATATTGCTGGTATTACCCAGCAATATTTTAAGAATAACTTTTAAGAAAATTATTCAATTACTAATTTTTGGGTTACAGTTGTATTGTTGTGTGTTAGTTTTAAAATATACACTCCTGTGCTTAAATCTGAAACATTTAACGTGTTATTATTTAGAGTTTCATTTTTAATTTGTTTCCCTAAAATATCGTATACCATAACATTTATAACGTCGCTATTTACAGAAGAAATTGTAACAGAGTCAGTATTTGTTGGGTTAGGGTAAATAGAAAAAGTAAAAGAGTTATACACATCAGTAGATAATGTATTTGGTGTAACATCAGCCCAAGAAGTACCTATACGAAGTTCATCGAATAAAATTGAAGGCGTTTCTCCTGTTGTGTCTTGGCGTAAAAAGAATTTACTTATAGATGTTGCATTATCAGTAGAAACTTCATTAAGAGTAAAGCTTGGTGCTATATCAGATTCAAGTTCAGCAACACTAGGATTAACCCAAAGACTTACTTTGTTAGTGTCTATATTATAACTTAATACAATTAAAATATTGTCTCCAATATTATATGTGCCAACAAAAGTAGGATTACTAGGAACAGCACCTGCTCCAATATCAAAAGTAGTACTAGCTGCATCAGGATTAGGTCTCACCCATAATCTCGCATCAAATTCACCTAAAACAGCAAAATAACCACCATCATTAAGGTCTGTTATTGCTGATTGGTCAGTTACGCTAAAAATAAAAGAAGCATATACTTCTCCGTTTGTAACAGGAGTAAATTCAATTTCAGGGTCATTTCCTTCGCCATCCCACATTACATGGTTTCCAGTTGATGATGCTAGTCCAGGATATGATAAGTTTCCGGTACCAACTATTATTTCATCACCAGTATTTTGATTTACCCAATTTGGTTGATTTGCCAAGTTTTCAGAAGCTGTGTAATCAAAACTTTCATATAAAGGAAGTGTTTGTACAATATCATTTATTGTGAAGTTTACAGCGTCATCAATAGATATTGATGCTGCGTTATTATCAACTAAACTAATTGATATAGAATGAGGTCCAGTTGATAGCCCTGTAAGTGTTATTGCACTAAGGTCAAATTTATTAAATATGGCGCCAGAATCAACAGAGTATTGTATAAACCCATCCCCTGTGCTATCCGTTGCTCCTGAGCCATCATCATTAGATAACGTAAAATTAATAACTTCTAGAGTAACGTCAAAACTAGCATCACTGCCTACGTTTACTATTTGCCCTTCAGTTGGTGATGTTATAGACAGTGAAGGATTAGTGTTAGCACCAGATTGTAATAAGATGGAATCAAAACCAGCATAATCAGACCCTCCATTTTGAAGGCCAATTAAAGTAAATCTTACGTTAGCAGTTCCATCTGGTACTACTTTTGCAGATGTTGTCCATGTCTCAGTATCTTTTTCTAACGATACAATGCCTTGGCTTACATCATCAAAAAAATATTCAACGCTTAATTCGTCTGCTGAGTCATAGCCATCTGTATAATATTTAAAAGTTAGAAGAATGTTGGATTCACCAACTACAGTAACATTAGGAAACTCAAGCGTGTGATCAAAAGCACCACCACCATTGCTGTTTTCAATGTCTCTAAGTCCCCAAAAATTAGTACCTGCATCAGGACCAGCAATAGTACCTACAGTCGTTGTTATTCCCCATAAATCAGAGCTCACATCATAAGTATCAGGAGTAGCAGTATAACTCCAGGTATCAGCTGCACTATCTTCAAAACCTTGAGCGGCTAATGTTGTTTGGGCATTTAATGATACGGTAAGTAGAAGCATAATAGTAAAAAAGTAAATTTTTTTCATAATAAGTGTTTAAAGATTAAGCATTAAATATACCAATATAGAGGCACTATAAAAGTTGGTATTTCCTAGAATTAGCCTATGTTTACCTTTACATAACGTTATATGCGTTCTTAGCTGTTGATTAACAGTTGTTTTAGTTTAATGTTAGCAAATTGTTATCAAATAGGTTTGTGTCTTCATTTAATGCATATATATTTATATTTACTCAACCTTAAAAGGCATATGAAGTGAAGAAAAAGGATATTAAAATACTATTGGTTGATGATGAGCCAGATATTTTAGAAATTGTAGGTTATAACTTATCTGCAGAAGGCTACCAAGTTATAAAAGGTGAAAATGGTTTAGAAGCTGTAGAATTAGCAAAGAAACATAAGCCTCATTTAATAATATTAGATGTAATGATGCCGAAGATGGATGGTATCGAAGCTTGTGAACGCATTAGAGAGTTACCAGAATTAAGTGAAACTGTAATTACATTTTTAACAGCAAGAGGAGAAGATTATTCTCAGGTTGCAGGTTTTGATGCTGGTGCAGATGATTACATAGCCAAACCTATAAAGCCAAAAGTCTTAATTAGTAAGGTAAAAGCTTTGCTAAGACGACTTAAGCAAACTGATGAAGCTGCAGATTCAGTAATGAAAATTGGTGATTTGGTTATTTATAAAGAAGAATATAAAATAACATTGAAGGGTAAAGAAATTACTTTACCAAGAAAAGAGTTCGAATTGTTATCTTTGTTAGCAACCAAGCCTGGTAAGGTTTTTAAGCGCGATGAGATTTTAGATAGAGTCTGGGGAAATGAAGTCGTTGTTGGCGGAAGAACTATAGATGTACACATTAGAAAACTTCGTGAAAAAATAGGAGACAAATCCTTTAAAACCGTTAAAGGTGTTGGTTACAAGTTTGTTGACTAATGCAAAATACTAATTTTAAGAAATCTTATAAGTTCGCTTTTAGAACAGCGTTATACGTTACGCTGTTTTCAACAGCGCTTGTTTGCCTGTTTTTATATTACTTCCATACTTTTAATTGGCAAGTCATCTTTTATCCTATTTTATGTTTTCCGCTTTGCTTTGGTATTGTACAATATAGAGTTGAACGTTTTATATACAGACGAGTAAAAAAGATTTATGATGACTTAACTCTTTTGGAATCTACTAGTTTAAGGCAGTTACCTATAACGACTGACATGGGAACATTAACTAGGGAAATAGATAAGTACGCCAAAAACAAAAAAATTGAAATTGAAACGTTAAAGGTAAGAGAAGAATACCGAAAAGAATTTATTGGTAATGTTTCTCACGAATTAAAAACTCCTTTATTCACGGTGCAAAGTTATCTCCTTACTTTGATCGATGGCGGAATTGAAGATGAAAAGATTAGAAATAAATATTTAGCAAGAGCAAGTAAAGGCGTAGAACGTCTAACCTATATCATTAAAGATTTAGATATGATTACCAAATTAGAAGTTGGTGATTTAAGTTTAATTAAAGAGAATTTTGATATTGTAAAATTGGTTCACAATGTTTTTGACCTTTTTGAAATGAAAGCTGCCAAAAAGCAAATTACGCTGACTTTTGATATCGATTATAAAGAACCTATTATGGTTTATGCTGATAAAGAACGTATACAGCAAGTGTTAACTAATCTTATTGTAAATTCAATAAAATACGGAAGAGAAAAGGGAACAACAGAAGTTAGTATAGAAAACCTAATAAAAAACAAAGCCATAGTAAGAGTTACTGATAATGGTGAGGGTATTGCAAAAGCAAATCTTCAACGTTTATTTGAACGTTTTTACCGTGTAGATAAAAGTGGCTCTCGTAAAGAAGGTGGTTCTGGTTTAGGCTTATCCATTGTGAAACATATTATTGAGGCTCACGAAGAGAAAATTTATATTGAAAGTCAGTTAGATGTAGGTAGTGAGTTTTCGTTTACTTTAGAAAAGTCCAAATAATTTCTTGTAATTTAATTGAGACTCTTTAAATATCATTCCTTTATAATTCTCAACTTGAGACAATAAATCTAATGTAAAGTCATTTTGTTTACAAAATGGCGCAATGCCTTCAGATTCTAATTTTTTTGCTAGATATTCTTGCTCGTATTGACCGGGAGTGGGAATAAAAAAGGCTTTCTTTTCAAGTTTTGTTAAATCCATTATAGTTGTGTAACCAGACCTACTTAAAACCATGTCACTCTCATTTATGGTTGTTTCAAGTTCTGCACTGGTCATATAATTATAAATCATCATATTTTTATGTTGAGTAACCGTCTGCTGAGATTCAATCACACCTTTTATAAAACAAATGTTTCCATTATATGTTTTTAATTCGCCAAATAATTTTTCTTCTAAAAAAGTACGCTGAGGTTCTGGGCCAGAAAGCATAACTAAAAGTTGGTATTTGGTTGTTAAAGTTTTCTTTTTAAATCGGGATAAAGCACCTAAATATTTTAAAGGAACACCAAAATTTTTAACATGTCCTAAAATACCACTGAGATTATTTTTATCAGCATAATCGGGAATCCAACATTCATCAAATTTAGAAATAATTCTCTGGTGAATTTTAGTGCTAAACCAAGTTGTATTTCCACTGAGCACTTGTAATTGATGCGATATAAATACAGATGGCACATCGTTGTGTCTAACACCAAAGCGATTGTCTGAAATGATTCCAGATATAGCATTTGATTTTACAAAATTGGCTATTGCTTTTTGCTCTTTCTTGGCAGTCTTTAAAAGATGAGGTGTATCTTTTAAAAGTTTTAATTTTAGATGTTTTGGTTTTTTAGAATAGGTAATGTTATAAGATGGTAGCTCAAAAGATTCAAGTTTAGGAAACTCTTTTTGTAATAATTGAAGCGCAATACCATCACTTGCAATTATGGGTTCAAAATTATGTTTAATGAGTGCATTAATAATAGGAATACAACGCGTAGCATGACCCAAACCCCAATTTAATGGAGCGACTAAAATCCGTTTTCGATTTTCATCTAATTTTTGGTTCGTTTGTTTCAGTTTTTATAAGGTTATTAATATATCAATGACCAAAACAAAGGTAAACCTAAATTGTTTGCTTAATTTTACCGAATTATTAATAAATCATAAATATTAAGTGGGAAGTAAAAACAAACTAAAACGCTTTAAAGAAAACGAAACTTTTCATAATGTATATCAACCAACACGTGAAGAATTGGTGGATGCAACCTATAAGTTAAAAGGGAAATGGAGAACAGATGTTTTTAAAAATGAAAACCCTCTAATTTTAGAATTGGGTTGTGGTAAAGGCGAATATACGGTTGGTTTGGCTCAGCGCTATCCTAATAAGAATTTTATTGGTATAGATATTAAAGGAGCTAGGTTTTGGAGAGGTGCTAAAACGGCCATTGAAGAAGATATTCCTAATGCTGCTTTTATAAGAACTCAAATTGAGCTTGTAGATTCTGTTTTTGAAGAAAATGAAGTTGATGAAATCTGGATTACATTTCCTGATCCTCAGATTAAATATCAGAGAACAAAACACAGAATGACTAACTTACAGTTTTTAGAGCGTTATAAAAAAGTACTAAAGCCTGGTGGATTAATGCATCTTAAAACGGATAGTGAATTTATGCATGGTTACACATTAGGCTTGTTACATGGTGCAGGTCATGAGGTTTTATATGCCAATCATAATGTGTATAAATTAGAAGGCAGTCCAGAGGATGTTACTGAAATTCAGACCTTTTATGAAAATCAGTATTTAGAGAAAGACAAAGCAATTACGTATATTAGATTTAAAATCAACTAAACTTGAGCATTACTGTTATTTTCTTTCTTGGCTTTATTGTAGCTTTAATTGGAGTTGTTCCACCTGGATTGCTTAACATGACAGCTGCTAGAATTAGCCTAAAAGAAGGTGCAGGACGTGGCATTATGTTCTCAACAGGTGTTTGTATTGTTGTTTATATTCAAACATATCTTGCTGCGATATTCGCTAGATATTTATCAAAAAATCAAGATGTCGTAGAAATTCTTCAACGTGTTGCCTTTGTTATTTTTGTTCTCATTACAGTTTATTTTTTAGTCCTAGCATCTAAGCAAAAAGAAGCAAAAAAAGAAACAGAAATTAAGAGTAAACACGGACGATTGTTACATGGTATGTTATTGTCTGCGCTTAATGTTTTTCCTATTCCTTATCAAGCTTACATGACCATTACATTGGTTTCTTTTGGTTGGATGAATTTTGAAAAATTAAGTATTGTCACTTACGTTACAGGTGCAGCAACAGGAACATTTGCAATGCTTTATTTTTATATTTTCTTTTTTGATAAAATAAAAGATAGAAATTTTACATCTCAAAAGAGTATGAATCTTAGCATTGGTATCATTACTGGAGTTGTAGCACTTATTACATTTATTAATATAATTAGAGAACTTTAAATGAAACCAGAAACATTAGGTTTTTTTGAAAAAGTTTACGAAGTCGCAAGACAAATCCCTTATGGTAGAATTACCAGCTATGGTGCAATTGCAAAGTATTTAGGAGCTGGAAAAAGTGCAAGAATTGTTGGCTATGCCATGAATGGCTCACACGGAAAAGACGTACCAGCACATAGAGTGGTTAACCGAAAAGGACTATTAACAGGTAAACATCATTTTGAAGGAACAAACTTAATGCAACAATTGTTAGAGAGCGAAGGTGTTGAGGTTATCGAAAATCAAATTCAAAATTTTGAAACTTTATATTGGGATCCTGTGACGGAATTGAGATAATATTTTTCTATTAATTAAGATTATATTTATAGACCATATCCAAGTATAGTACAATTCAATTTATCTACTTCAAAATCTAAACTTTTAGCAGTATCTTTGTCTTTAGAATTAATCTTAATAAGAAAAAATTGAGTCTATGTTCTAGTCTCCGTTTTTTCTATTCTCATTATATATATGAAATTAGTAAAGCAAGATATACTTAACGCACTAAAAACTATTACAGCTCCAGGAGAAGGAGAAAACATGGTAGACAGTGGAGCAGTAACTAATGTGGTTACATTTGCAGACGAAGTGATTGTAGACATTACAATTAAAAATCCAAGTCTTCAGGCTCGTAAAAGGACAGAAGTCGATATTTTACAAACCATTCATAAAGAAGTTTATGAAAAAGCAAAAATAAAAGTCAATGTTAAAGTTGATGCTCAAGCGACTCAACCTAAAAATGAAATAAAAGGAAAAGCTATTCCTGGTATTCAGAATATTGTTGCCGTTGCTTCTGGTAAAGGTGGTGTAGGTAAATCTACAGTTACAGCAAATTTAGCAGTAACTTTAGCTAAGATGGGTTTTAAAGTTGGTGTTTTAGATGCTGATATTTATGGACCATCTATTCCAATTATGTTTGATGTAGCTAATGAAAGACCATTATCTGTAACAGTTGATGGAAAATCTAAAATGAAACCTGTTGAGAATTACGGAATAAAAGTATTATCAATAGGCTTTTTTACAAAACCAGATCAAGCCGTTATTTGGAGAGGGCCAATGGCTTCTAAAGCATTAAACCAAATGATTTTTGATGCAGCTTGGGGAGAATTAGATTTCTTATTAATCGATTTACCTCCAGGAACTGGTGATATTCACTTAAGTATTATGCAAGCGCTTCCAATTACAGGAGCAGTTGTTGTGAGTACACCACAAAATGTGGCTTTAGCAGATGCTAAAAAAGGAGTAGCGATGTTTCAACAAGACAGTATCAATGTTCCTGTTTTAGGAATTGTTGAAAACATGGCTTATTTCACACCAGCTGAACTTCCAGAAAATAAATATTATATATTCGGTAAAGAAGGAGCGAAGCATCTAGCTGAAGACTTAAATGTCCCGTTTTTAGGTGAAGTGCCATTAATACAAAGTATAAGAGAAGCAGGAGATTTAGGAAGGCCTGCAGCATTACAAACTGCAACTCCTATAGAAGAAGCTTTTGAAGCAATTACTCGTAATGTTGTACAAGAAGTTGTCAATAGAAATGAAGAATTACCTGCTACAGAAGCAATAAAAATTACAACAATGGCAGGTTGCTCTGCAGTTAAAAAGAATTAAATGAACTCAGAAGACCTTAGATTAAATGTTGAAAAAGCATTAGATGAAATCCGTCCGTTTCTTCAAAGTGATGGTGGAGATATTAATTTGTTATCTATTGATGATGGTAAGTTTGTAAAAGTACAATTAGTTGGTGCTTGTACGTCTTGTAGTGTTAATCAGATGACTTTAAAGTCTGGAGTAGAAATGACGATAAAAAAATATGCGCCTCAAATCGAACAAGTAATAAATGTAGAAAAGTAATGTGACATTTATCACATTCTTAATGAATTGACATTATTATTTTTGTCTTCAATTTTTTTATCCATGATTACAACAGACATACTTATTATTGGCGCTGGTCCAACAGGGCTTTTTACTGTTTTTGAAGCAGGACTATTAAAACTTAACTGTCATTTAATTGATGCATTGCCTCAACAAGGTGGCCAATGTTCTGAATTATACCCAAAAAAACCTATTTACGATATTCCTGCATATCCAGAAATTTTAGCTGGCGATTTAACGGATAAGTTATTGGAGCAGTGTAAGCAATTTGAACCTGGTTTTACATTAGGAGAACGTGCAGAAACCATAGAGAAACAAGAAGACGGTAGTTTTATTGTTACTACTAATAAAGGTACACAGCATAAAGCTCCAGTAGTTGCAATTGCTGGTGGTCTAGGTAGTTTTGAGCCTCGTAAACCTTTAATAGATAATATCACAGATTTTGAAGACTGTGGTGTTGAATATATGATTAAAGAACCTGAGCTTTATCGCGATAAAAAAGTTGTAATTGCTGGTGGAGGAGATTCTGCATTAGATTGGAGTATTTTTTTAAGTGATATCGCGTCTAGTGTTACATTAATTCACAGAAGAAATGAATTCAGAGGTCATTTAGATTCTGTTGAAAAAGTTCAAGAATTAAAGAATCTAGGAAAAATTAATCTTATAACTCCAGCAGAAATTACTGGTATCAACGGTAATGGTAAAGTAGAGAGTGTTGAAGTAACTAAGAAAGACGAAGAACCAATTTTAGTTGAAACAGACCATTTTATTCCATTATTTGGATTGTCTCCTAAGTTAGGGCCAATTGCAAATTGGGGACTTGAGATAGAGAAAAATGCGATCAAAGTAAATAATGCTTTAGATTACCAGACTAACATTCCTGGTATTTATGCTATTGGAGATGTAAATACATATCCAGGAAAATTAAAATTAATTCTTTGTGGTTTTCATGAAGCAACATTAATGTGTCAATCAGCTTATCAAATTATCAATCCAGGAAAGCGTTATGTTCTAAAATATACAACAGTTTCTGGAGTAGATGGATTTGATGGTACACGTAAAGAAGCACCCAAAGCGGTAGTAAAAGCAATAGACTAGTGGAGAATCCGGATATAAATATTACAATTATTGATAGAGAAGGTGTAAAGCACCAAATTGAAGCACCTACAGATATGGCAATGAACTTAATGGAAGTGGTTCGTTCTTATGAACTAGCTCCAGAAGGTACTATTGGTATTTGTGGCGGTATGGCTATGTGCGCCTCTTGTCAATGCTACGTTTTAAGTGAAACAGAGTTGCCAGAAATGCAAGATGATGAAGAAGCTATGCTTTCTGAAGCTTTTAATGTAAAGGATAATTCTCGTTTGGGTTGCCAAATTCAAATGACACCAGAAATGGAAGGTTTAGAGGTGGAGTTGGCTCCTGAATCTTAACAAATTCCTGCGAAGGCAGGAATCTCATAATATATTAACAAGTATTCTCTTTTACAAGAATGAGCAATGCAAATGATATAACTACAGGAGTCGCAGTTATAAAAAATGTATACCTATTATAGTAATGTTCATATTTTAGGTCTCCATTGTTTTTTTGATAAATTCCATCAGATAGTTCCGTTAAAGCAGGCCCAAATAATTGTAATTTATTAGTAACCTGAAATCCTTCTATTTTACTTATTTTTCTAAAAAGAATCATTACTATCTTACATACTAATAGTGTAATAAATGGCGAAAATGTAAAAATCAAGTATTGATATCCGCATAAATAATTGCAGTTAGTCAAGAGCATAAATATTCCAATTAAACCTATAGAAAAAGAGATTTTAAGATATTTCTTAAATCGTTTTCTGTCTTTTAAATCTTCAGAGAATAATATTATTGGAAAGTTCAAAACACTACATATTATGATAACCATCCAAAAGTACATTTCCAATAATCCCATACTAATTACTCCGTTTTATAATCACTCAACAGCGTTGGTCCTTCCAACAAAAACCGATCGATCTTTAAATTTCCATCTTCTGAGGTTATTATTTGCCATTTAATTAAAGAAATAGCGCCATTTTCAATCTCTAAACCTGTAATACTTCGTGGGTGAACACAGCTACCATCATTAAAATAAGCTATATCTCCTGGTTCTGGGAAACGTGGTCTGTGTGTATGGCCAACAATAGTAATTAGATTGTTGTTATCGGTAATCCAACGTTTTGTGCGTCGTTCAATTTTAATGAGTTCTGTATAGTTTTTTGCAGGACTTGTTGGGTCAGCAATTCCCATAACATTGAGTGGTTTCCATAGAATACGAACCATAAAACGACTCCATTTCCAGAATAAAAAATTCCACCAATCTGCTTGGTGTCCATGCGTCAAAAATAACTCTTGTTTTGTTTCGGAATGCTCTAAAACAATACCTTCATGATATTTAATACCACAGAATAAATCTTCGTCATTACCAGTTTTTGGGTCAAAAAATGTAGATAAATGTTTTTCTACATATCTTGGGTCGCGATACACCATATCATGGTTTCCCCAAATCATGTGCAGTCTGTCTTCATCATGAAATTGTTTCATGAGCATATACACGTTTTTGTGCGCGTAGAAGATAGCTTCAAAAGATAGGTTTTCCCATAATTCGTCACCATCACCAAGTTCACAATAGTCAAAACCTTCAGAATAATAATGCCTTAATGCATGAAAATAAATGTTTCTATTATTTGCAAAATCATCAGCAAAACTGTTGTCTCCACGATGGCAATCACTGAATAATATATATTTAGAAGCATCGTTAAACTTAATGCGTTTTGCATTTTTATAAGCGCTATCTAATCTGGTTTTTGAAGACATAAAGTAAATGTAAACAAAAAAATGCTTCCCAATAAAGAGAAGCATTTCATTATTAATCTGTTATTTAAGCGGTTTTATTTTTTATAAAGTGGATCTACTCCAATTGTTCCGACCAATCGGTTTATATAATCAGCAGATTTTACATTATCACATAACGTTTTAGTTGTTGCTAAACGTGCTTTTAATTGCATGTCTTCTACTAAAATATCATTGTGAGAATCATTTATAAAAGCTTCTAAGTAATTAATTTGAGAACGGTAATACTTAATGTCCTTTTGTTGTTTTAAAGCTAATCTTTCTTTGTACCAATCGGCATTAACAACATAAGATCTATCAAAATATTTTCTCAGTTCTGGGTCACTAATATCTTTGCCATCGTAATGGCCATAAGCCATAATATTCAATAGAATTTTTAAAGGCGGAATGGCTGCTTCAATACTTCCATCTTCAAAATAGTTTAAAGCTACTTTTTGCTGTGCTTCAACAATATTATTAATACCATCTACAAAATCTTCTAAATTTTGTAATTCTGGTTTTAACATACGTTTATTAAATACAGCTGTTGGCTCATCAAACAATCTATTAAGGCATAGTAAAGAGAATTGTTTAGTAATTCTGTACCCTAAACGACTAGCTAATATTTTTTCACCATTATGTTCAAAATCTTCAAGTTTTTCTAAAGATCCGTTGGCAATTAAGTTTTTAGGATCTCTGTCTTCTGGTGCCATTCTTGCCCAAATCTCAGGGATTAATAAACTAACATCATGATCAATCTTATTTTCTGCACCAACATAACCTGCAGCCGTACTAAAACCATTAGATTCAGTTAAGATATGAGATAGTAAAGCGTTGTTTAAATCTGTTGTTGGTGTCAACATATTGAATGGAGCTTTAGTTAAAGCACCTTCTGATCCTGCACCTGTAGTTGAAGGCGATTTACCAGTTAAACTACAAATGAAGTCCATAAATAATTCAGGAGTTTCCTGATAATGAATTGGGTTGTAAACCGCTAATGGTCTAATGCCAGCTTCTCTATCTGCAGGATTATTTCTTCTACCTGGTAAAACTGCATTTAC
>TARA_R110002049_G_scaffold86979_1_pt1 | contig 12190 bp, 7 predicted proteins | sample TARA_R110002049 | Tara Oceans TARA_R110002049 (sample SAMEA4396941) | marine metagenome | biome: Polar Biome; feature: [SRF] surface water layer (ENVO:00010504); material: water (ENVO:00002006), including particulate matter (ENVO:01000060) such as... | depth 5 m | reverse complement strand
ATTTGATTGCATTAACAAACCTATCTCCAAATGAATTTCCATATTGCTCCTTTTCAGTCAGAAGAAAATAGGGCAGACCTGTTTTTTTTGCGGTGTATACGGCCCTTTTTGTTAACCCTTGAAACAATACACCGCCCTTAGGAATGGCCTTATGCTTCAATTCTTCCTCGGAGGAATTGGCAAACACTAAGATTGCAGTTTTATTTGTTTTTAAGGTTGCAGGCATTACTCTTGATATTTCATAAACATACAATAAAATCCGATAATTATTTTGGTCGATTGCCCAACCATTTCATTACAAGACCAAAAAATTGCAATAGCGGTTTATTCAAAATTAAACTAATTGGTTTGTTATACTCTTAAATTACAGGACTAAACATGGAATAACGATAGTTGAAAAGTTGAAAAAAATCGGTTAAGTACAGAAAATGTTTGGTTGGTTATGGTTGAGTTGTGGATAACCGACTCCTCAGTTTAAAAAATTGGAGTCCTTGAACATAAATTATGATGATTTTAAGTTGGATTTTGAAAATAGAATTCAATTTTCAAGTTTAGTATCTAAGCTAAAGTACCCCATTCTTATAGTTTTGTTAAAGTCGAGCACAAAATGAATGAACATTCATTTTTCTGTATCTTTGTACTCTTACTAAATAAAATTTCTACATATGAATAATTTCAAATATAAAAATCCGACTAAAATATTGTTCGGTAAAGGTCAAATAGAAAGCATGACAGAAGAGATTCCTGTCAAGGCAAAAATATTAATGCTATATGGGGGAGGAAGCATAAAAAAGAATGGTATTTACGATCAAGTCAAAAATGCATTGCAAAATTTTGAGGTAATTGAATTTGGCGGTATTCCTGCGAACCCGGAATACGAAATTATTTTACAGGCATTAGAGGTCATAAAAAAGGAGAAAATTACCTTTATGGTGGCAGTAGGCGGAGGTTCTGTAATCGATGGCACCAAATTCTTATCCGCAGCCGCTCTTTACAAGGGCGAAACCCCTTGGAACCTCTTAACTCAAAAAGAACCAACTTTGAAAGGTTTGCCTTTTGGAACGGTATTGACCTTACCAGCAACAGGATCCGAAATGAATTCCGGAGCGGTAATTACCAGGGCCGAAACAAAGGAAAAGCTGGCCATGGGAGGACCTGGATTGTTCCCTATATTTTCAATTCTAGATCCACAGGTTATTGTTTCAATTCCTCAGCGCCAGTTGGCAAATGGAATAGCAGATGCTTTTACCCATGTACTGGAACAATATATGACTTATCCCATAGGCGCCTCTTTGCAAGATCGATTGGCAGAGAGTGTTTTACAGACCTTGATAGAGGTGGCTCCCCAAATTATGAAAGATCCAAACGATTATACGGCAGCCTCCAATTTTATGTGGAGCTGTACTATGGCGCTTAACGGTCTATTGCCCTTAGGTGTACCAACGGACTGGGCAGTTCATGCCATTGGACATGAATTAACGGCGCTTTACGGTATAGATCATGCACGGACTTTAGCCGTGGTCGCTCCAAGCCATTATCGCTATAATTTTGATCGTAAAAAGGAAAAATTAGCGCAATATGCGGAACGGGTTTGGAATATAAACGAAGGAACTTTGGAGGAAAAAGCCAATTTGGGTATTGCAAGGACAGAGTCCTTTTTTAACGAATTGGGAATAAAAACCAAGCTTTCCGACTATACCAAGGACTTTGAAGGAAGCGCGAAGGTTATTGCCAACCGGTTTACGGATAGAGGTTGGTTGGGCCTAGGGGAACATAAATCATTGTCACCGTCCGATGTCGCCAATATTGTAGAGATGGCTTACTAATAAAAGCCAAGTCCTGCCAAGAATTAGTTGCAACGTAAATTTTAACTATAACAAAAAAACCTTCGAACTTGAGTTCGAAGGTTTTTTCTGATATATCTTCCTTTAGGAGTATTCTTTGATAGGTTACTTTTTGTAAGTATCGTTCAAAATCTTAACGATGGCATCGGTTACATTATGGGCTTCAGTTCCATAAAGAACGCTACCCCCGTCCCCACCGGTTAAAATAAAAGAATATCCATTAGATTTACCATAGGCTTTTATTTCCTTTTTTACTTTTGACACGAGACTATCCATTTCTGTCTGACCTTGCATTTGCAATTGCTGTTCTTCCTGTTGCAACTGTTGTCCAATAAACTGACTACGTTGTTGTAGTTGACCATACTCCTCCTGAGCCTTGTCTTGAGCCATTTTTTGGGCCTTAGCTTGGAAAGCTTGAGCCTCTACCTGAAAAGCCTGGGAAATACTATCCCTCTTTTTTCCAAAAGTTTCAGTTCTCGTTTTAAATTTAGCTTCGATATCAATTTTTTCTTGATAGGTATCCATCAACTTAACATTATCTACAAAAGCTATCTTTTCTTGTTGGCAAGATATTGTTCCGATAAATACCAGCGCCAAAACTAATTTTTTCATTTTCTCTTTAATTTAAATTTGGGCAAAAATAGAAAAGCTTTTTTAGAATAAGCGAAAAATTGTTGTCAAACATTAGAACACAAAAATTTAGTTCAAAAATCGCTTCGAGTATGACAATAAGCAAACCCATAAAACATAATTGACTAATTATAAGTATAATCTATGATAACTTCCGTATTCATACCCAATTTCTATGATAAATGAGCCTATAAAAAAGTCCGATTTAGTCTTTCTGGAAAGAATAAAGGAGACATAAAGCCTTAGTGATAAAACCCTCTTAGAAGGTCTTAAAACGAGTATTAGGCTTTCTTAATTATATAGATTAGGGAAGAATACTCTTTGGACCTATAGGCAAACACATTAGACTTAAGCCCAACCCAAAGTGCCTTTAAAAAATGCTGTTTACCAGATTTGTATTTTTCAGAAAGTAAGGAAACATAAAACGCATCAAAAATCATAGGCTTCGTCTTTACCACTCTCATCCCATGTCTGGCAAAAATGCTCTGAATACTATTTCTAGAAAAATGCCAAAGATGTCTCGGCACATCAAACGCCGCCCAAAACTCTTTGTAGTAACCAGCATCGTACGATTTAAAATTCGGAACGGCCACAACAAGTATACCTGTATCAGATAGGAGTCCTACCAATTTAGAAATCTGTTGGTCCAGTTCTGGCAAATGTTCTAAAACGTGCCAAAGGGTTATAACTTCAAATTTCCCCTTAGGTAGTGCATTTAAATCTCCAAAAAGTTCCACATTCTTTTCTGCCGCTTTACGTTTTGCCAATACACTAGGTTCAACCCCAAAAATTTCCCAGCCACGCTTCCTGGCCATGGCCAAAAAATCTCCAGTACCTGCTCCTACATCCAAAAGCGTTTTGTTTCCCGAGACATAAGAACCAATAAGTGCAAGTTTACGATTAAGATTATATGCCTTTACAGCTTGATAGATTTTATCCACTAAGGATTTCTTAGAATCCGTATGTGAAATATAATCTTCACTATCATAATATTTACCCACATCTTCCGGTTGTGGTTTGGTTACCAACATATCCAATACAGGGTCGTGCAACAATTGAAACGACTCTCCAGTTAGGGTGTAATCTTTAGTCTCTAAATACTGATTCATGGTATTAAGCGCGGATAATTATAAATACACGAAGCAACGAAGATACTTTAAAACAGGAGTTCATGAAAGTGAATTTTAAATAACATTATTCTTTAAGCGCACCAATCCTCCAAATCAATAATAGTATTCAATAGTTCATTAATCCCTTTCTACATTATAAAAAGTAGTATACCCATTTTAGGTACGGAAGGATTAAATACTTGATCAAGAAATCATTCCTCCCAAAAAAAGCAAAACTCTATTTGTAAATAAAAAATTATGAAATGCAGCAAAACTTCAGGCATACATTAAACTATCAAACCTATTTGAATAGAAAGTTTTAAAGACTAAAATATTCCGACACATTAAAAAGAACATTAATAGTCGATTTTCCTACCTTTCGAAAATTGATTCAACTGACCTATTTCGAATCTGAAAACAAACAGTAGTTTAGTTTTAAAGGAACAATATTCTGCCCAAAAATTCCTTCGAGATTTGTCAAACTTCAGCCAATCGATTTAATATTTGGCCACAAAAACTAAGCCATAAAAAAAGGGTGTCTGCCTCTCAAATAGTGCAAACACCCTCTACATAAAATTCAATTATAAGCTCCTAAAAAACCCTAAGATCACATTCAGTTTATTAATGTTCCACGTGGAACATTAAAGTGGGCCAAAAAATTATCGCCCCATATAAACCAGCAAAACGCTAATATCACTTGGTGAAACCCCACTAATCCTAGATGCTTGGGATATAGTAACTGGCTGTATTGCTTTAAGCTTTTCACGAGCCTCATAGGAAAGCGACTTAAGTTTACTGTAATCAAATCCCGCTGGAACTTTTATGTTTTCAAGCCGCTGCAATTTATCAGCATTGTTTTTTTCCTTTGCGATATAACCAGAATATTTGACCTGTATTTCCGCTTGTTCCATCACCTCCCTGTCCAAATTATTATCCTCCACAAACTGAGAAACCCCTTCCAATTGCAACATATGATCCATGGTAACTTTAGGCCTTGAAAACACCTTAAACATCTTATCTGGTTGTTTAACAGTAGCCGAATCCAACTCTTCTAAAATTGGGTTGATCTCATCCGGCTTAAAACTGGTCTCTCTGAAAAATTCTACAAAAGCATTGGACTTACGCTCCTTCTCTTCCATCTTTTTAAGCCTATCTTTTGAAGCCAATCCCATTTCAAAACTCCTTGGCGTAAGCCTTAAATCCGCATTATCCTGACGTAATAAAGTTCTATATTCAGCCCTAGACGTAAACATACGATAAGGCTCTTCTGTGCCTTTAGTAATAAGGTCATCTACCAAAACTCCAATATAAGCTTCGTCCCTATTAAGAATAAAAGGATCCCTTTCATTGATTTTTAAATGGGCATTAATTCCTGCCATTAATCCTTGGGAAGCAGCCTCCTCATATCCAGTGGTCCCATTAATCTGACCGGCAAAATACAAGTTGTCAATAAGTTTTGTTTCTAATGTATGCTTTAATTGCGTCGGAGGAAAGTAATCGTATTCAATGGCATAACCCGGTCTAAAAAACTTGACCTTTTCAAATCCTTTAACCGATCTTAATGCCTTAAATTGTATATCCTCAGGTAAAGAAGTAGAAAAGCCATTGACATATACTTCAACCGTATTCCACCCCTCAGGTTCAACGAAAAGTTGATGACTATCTTTGTCTGCAAAACGATTGATCTTATCCTCGATAGAAGGACAATATCTTGGTCCCAAACTCTTGATCCTACCGTTGAACATTGGAGAACGATCAAAACCTTCCCTTAGCAAATCATGCACCAAGAGACTTGTATGAGTCATAAAACAATCCCGTTGAACAGCTAATGCCTTTGTGTCCGAATACGAGAATTTCTCAGGAATTTCGTCACCAGGCTGAGGAACCATAACAGAGTAATCCAAAGAACGTCCGTCCACCCTAGGCGGTGTACCCGTCTTCATTCTTCCACTTTCAAAACCCAATCCAACCAATTGCTCTGTGATTCCAGTAGCTGCCTTTTCTCCTGCTCTACCACCACCAAATTGTTTATCCCCAATATGAATCAAGCCATTTAAAAAAGTACCATTGGTCAACACAACAGACTTAGATCTAATCACTAGACCTAAAGATGTCTTTACCCCAACAGCACGATTATCTTCCACTAAAAGACCTGAAACCATATCTTGATAAAAATCCACATTAGGGGTATTTTCAAGAGCCATTCTCCACTCTTCAGCAAAACGCATCCTATCATTCTGAGTCCTTGGACTCCACATAGCAGGTCCCTTACTTTTGTTAAGCATTTTAAACTGAATGGCACTTTTATCACTAACTATTCCACTATAACCACCCAGTGCGTCAATCTCCCTCACAATCTGACCCTTAGCAATTCCGCCCATAGCAGGATTACAGGACATTTGTCCGATAGTCTGTAAGTTCATTGTCACCAAAAGGGTTTTAGAACCCAGGTTGGCAGCAGCAGCAGCAGCCTCGGCACCAGCATGACCAGCACCAACCACTATAACATCATATTCCTTTTCAAACATAATTTCTAATGTTCCACGTGGAACAATTTAATTTTTTCATCTTCCTTTGCCCTCATCAACAAGGCCTCTTCCTCACTCTTGTCGCCAAACCCAATAAGGTGTAACACTCCATGAGCCATCACTCGCTTCAATTCAGTGTCAAAATCCACCCTAAATTCCAAGGCATTATCCCTGACACGATCTACCGATATAAAAATATCTCCAGCCAAACCATTCATATCTTCATAAGGAAAAGTAATAATATCTGTATAGGTGTCATGATTCAAATAATCCTGATTGATCTTTAGCAAATACTCATCATCACAAAAGATGAAGTCCAACTGACTATAACTACGTCCCTCAGAAATTACTAATCTACCAATCCAGTCGGCAAACTTGGTTTCATCCTCAATTATAAAATCAGACTCGTAGTGAAAATCAATCATCAATTCTAAAATAATCCTTAACCTTAATTTGAAAATTTTGCTGCAAAGGTAATGCTTGTCTATTTAAAATCTCCACCTCATTACGATAATTCTCTAATATTGAGGGTTTAGTGAGTATTGGGTTCTGAAAAGGAACATTGGGACTACTACTTTCCCTTTCCTGTGACATGCCCTGCTTAAGTGCGGCGTTTTCAAGTTTCAGCATTTCCCTATTTATGTTATTCATCTTATTAAGGCTTTGTGCACTGACTCCATTCCTTAATAAATCACTCTGAAAATCATCTATCTGCTTGATCAATTTCTCTCCTATCCTACGATCATCATTATTTATAAGATCCTTCAATTGATTCTCGAGTTGTTCCCGTAAAGCTTGTTGTTCCTTATAAATTTCATAAATTTCATTCAACTCCTCCTCACTAGGTCCTCTCTGATTGCTACTAGAACCACCTTCACCTTTGAAGCCATCACTACCCCTGCCTTCCTTTCCCTTGCTACCATCCTCTCCTCCATCACCATCACCATCCTTAGCACTACCACCATTCTTTCCCTGCTTATCTCCACTACCTTCACCTTCCTCTCCTTTACCAGGATTACTACCTTTAGAACCCATCTTACCCATTTTTCCCAACTTCTCACCCAATTTCTCCTGACCCATAATAATATCAGGTAACTGAAATCCTTCCCCTTTTTCCTGACCAGAACCCATACTCATATTCTGTTGCATATTCTCCAAAACATTAGCCAAAAAGTCCGAAAGACTATTGGAAGCATTTAAAACATACTTCTGATAGGATGCCCCCTGATACATCTCACTCTCTGCCATACTTTCAAGGGCCTTATCCAAATTATAATACACCTCACTTATCTGTTCATTTACGAACTCGGTCATCTCGGCCTGTCTAAGGGAAAGGGCGAACAAACTATCATCCACATGTTGGAAAAGTTCCCGTAACTGCTGTTGCTTCTTAATACTACCTGAATTAACGGTACTGGCAATCTCAGACTGACCCAAACTATTGTATAAAGCCTCCTGCTTAAAAGAGAACGTAATAAGATTATCAAGTAATTGTCGTAACATTTCAGCATCCTCTGCTTCAGAAGAACCACCACCAGACCCAGAACTGAATTGCATTAAATCTTCCGCGATTTCTTTCATCTTTTTTGCAGCCGACTTCTGCTTGGATTTGCCCTTGTCTGAGAGCTGTCTATCGTCTTGAGATCCATCTTGAGATTTAAGCTGTTTACCAATCTCTTCCAAAGCCTCCTCAAGTTCACGCCTGATTGCATCTATCTTGTCCCGATCAATCTTCAAACCAATTGGCTTCTTTAAACTAGCATTATCCTTCCTCAACTCATCCAATTCCTTAGCAACCCGATCAAAATCAGAACCCAATTTATTCTGTTCATCCTTCAAAATGCTCCTTTTCCTTTCAAATTCCTCCGTAATCAATGACAATTGCTTATCTGCCAACTGTTTTAATTCATTGCCCAACTGTTCAGATTTCTGTTGAATATAATACCGTTTGGTAAGCTCCAAAATCTGTTCCAAATTACGGTCACCATTCATCTGCCGCTTACCCAACTCTTCCAAACGCCTAGCCAAATCCTCCTTGTCCAACTTCTCAGCAATCCTATTTAACTCCTTCAACAATCCTTCATTCTTTCTAGCCTCCAGTTCCTGTCGCTCAATCCGCTCCTGAAGCAATCTATTCAACTTACTATCATCCTCGGACTTTTTGAGATTATCCTTTAGCTCACTACTGAACTTCTTCATTAACTCCTCCTGCTGCTGCTGCTGTTTCAAAAAATCCTTAATCCTATTCTGATCGGAAAAACTTAAACTACTATTCTCCCTTTGCTCCCTGGTTATATTCTTTAAGGCCCGTTGTTGATCTTTCGATTTCTCCAAGGACTTATTCAAATTATTTAAAACAGACTTTTGGTACTCTAACTCCCTCTCTTTCAACACGTTATCACTCAATAAGGCAGAGCTAAACACCTGACTCTTAGTAATTTTGCCCTTATGAATAGCATCATTATCCACTACCTCAAAATAAAAATCATAATTTACACCTTCCACCAAATTCAAACCAGAAGGAAAGGTGTAATAAAATTTATCATAATTTAAATTTGGGTGAGACAAGACTAAAACCTCTCTGTCATCCTCTCCCTTTCTATAGTACACCAGTCTAACAGTACTTAACTGATAATCATCTGTAGCCTCCCCCACGTAATAAGATACATTTGGATTTAAGGAATCCAATACTTGATTTACACGCAAACTTGGATAAGCATCCCTAACCACGGTTAAACGATAGCCCAATCTCTCGTAATCCTTAATATTGCTATTGGAAGTCGCCAATTCATATTCCAAATCAGAATATATTCTTTTGGAGAACGTAAAAAGATCTTTAGACCTTTTGAAATATTGCGAACTATCATTGTCATAAAAAACTACCTCCTCCGCAGCCCTAGCATTTATTCTCCACAACACCTCTGTACCTTCAGGAAAAACGGCATTACCTGTACTCCTAATGACTTCATCTTTTTTCTTAGTGTAATCTGGATAATCCAGCAACATATCAAAATCCACTATTGAAGGAGTATCTAAAACATTTAAGTAATACACCTTTGACCTAATACCATTAGCTGTGAAATAAAAAGGTGTACTACGCAGTGGCGGTGTAAAAATGTATTGATAAGAGCCTTCTTTAAACTGCAAAAGCAATTCCCTACCATTAACTACAATAGACATAGTTTCCGGCCTAATACGACCTTCGGTAGTCACCATTAGAGTCGTTGGTTCATTGTCCAATACATTTAAATCAGGATTCAGCAACTTAAATCTAAACGGTGCAGGAGGTTCATAGGCCAAATCATAATTTACCACCCTTTTATATGAACTGAAATAAGAAACAATATCCCCTGAAATCCATATCAACCCTAAAATACCAATCGGAAATAATAAATATCTGACATATCTAATATTTTCTTTAATATTGATTGCCTTAACAAATGGAACTTTACCAAGGCTTGTTGATCGCTGCTCAATACTTGCCAATAACAACTCGGATTTGGAATCACTTTCAGCCAAATCCAACAGATTATATAATTTATCATCAACCTCCGGGAAATACTTTCCAATAAGAAGGGATGCCTCCTTATTACTTAATCCACGCTTCCATTTAAATAAATAGGATAGCGGAACAATAATGAATCTCCAGGCCAAATACAATTCCGTAAATACAAACAAAAGAAAAAGAATAAACCTTCCTGATGTATTTAACCACAAATAATACTCAACACCTAGTACGAAAAAAAAGAAAAGCAGGCCAATGGTCAAAAAAAGGACCAGCCCCTTTAGTAACATCTTGGTATAGAACTTTGCTATAAAGCCATTAAGCTTATCCAATATATTTTTATAATTCTCCAAAGTCCATCATATTTAGAACCAAGATACAAAAAAGCCAAATAGGCCTATCCCGTAAAAACCCCCTATTCAAATAGAACACTTTATGTATCTTTGGGCAAAAATAATTCCAATGACCAAGAAAGTACGTGTTCGTTTTGCTCCTAGCCCAACAGGTCCATTACATATTGGTGGTGTTCGTACCGCTCTCTTCAATTACTTATTCGCCAAAAAAAACAACGGAGATTTTATTCTAAGAATTGAAGACACAGATCAAAACCGTTATGTAGAAGGTGCTGAACAATATATAATAGATGCGTTAAACTGGTGCAATATACCTTACGATGAAGGTCCCGGAAAAGACGGTGGCTATGGTCCCTACAGACAAAGTAATAGAAAGGATCTCTATAAAATTTATGCCGATACACTAATTTCCAGCGGTCATGCCTACTTTGCATTTGACACCAGTGAAAATCTCGATTTTCACAGAAAAGATCATGAAGAAAAAGGAAAAACATTTATTTACAACTACCACAATCGGCTAAAACTATCCAACTCCCTTTCTTTAAGCCAATCCGAAACACAGGCCAAACTTGACGCAGGCGAGGATTTTGTAATCCGATTTAAAACTCCCCAGGATTCGGAACTAAAGCTCCACGATATTATTCGCGGGGAAATTAAAATAAACACTAATACCTTGGATGATAAGGTATTGTTTAAGAGCGATGGAATGCCTACCTATCATTTAGCCAACATAGTTGACGACCATTTAATGCAGATAAGCCATGTTATACGAGGTGAAGAATGGCTGCCCTCATTAGCCCTTCACCAGCAACTATACGATGCCTTTGGTTGGGAATCACCCCAATTTGCCCATTTACCCTTAATAATGAAACCAATAGGAAAAGGCAAATTGAGCAAAAGGGATGGGGCCAAAATGGGTTTTCCCGTTTTTCCACTTACTTGGGAGGATTCCGTTGGATACCGGGAAGAAGGCTATTTTCCAGAAGCTGTCACCAACTTCTTGGCCTTGCTTGGATGGAATCCAGGTACAGAACAAGAAATATTTTCACTTAATGAATTAGTAGATGCCTTTAGTTTAGAACGAGTAAACAAATCAGGAGCTCGATTTGACCCAGACAAAACCAAATGGTATAATCAACACTATATGCAGACCCAAGATAATGCTGAGCTTGCCAATGCATTTATGTTGGATTTGAACAAAAGGGACATTCACCTACCAGAAGGAAAAGACAAGGCCAATTATGTTAAGGAAGTTGTAATCCTAATAAAGGAACGTGCGACCTTTGTAAACGATTTTTGGGAACTAGGGAATTACTTCTTTGTTCCGCCTACCAAATACGATGAAAAAGCGGTTAAAAAGCAATGGAAGGAAGATAGTGCTGATATTATGACGCAATTGTTAACATTACTTGAAAGTATCGAAGATTTTTCATCGGAAAATATTGAAAATCAAGTAAAAGAGTGGATTACGGACAATGCGCTATCTTTTGGAAAGGTAATGCCCCCCTTGCGTTTGATTATTGTTGGTGAGATGAAAGGACCCCATATATTCGACATTATCGCCTTAATTGGTAAGAAAGATTGCCTGGATAGAATTAAAACCGCCATTTCCATTTTGTAGCACCCATATTAGATCGCATAATTCAGAATTAACCACGCTATCAAAAGGTTCCATAAACCAATCAAAGTGAAGTTGAAATTGAAAATGTAACATCCTGATCTAAAAGGCGACATATCTGCAAAGTCTTTTGTAAATTCAATAACTAATTTTAAACACTTAATCATGGGTTCATTCTTACTTATACCGATATTGTTTTTCGGTCTTATTGTTCTTTTTTCATCTTTTTTTACTGTTAAACAACAAACAGCTGTTATTATTGAGCGCTTTGGTAAATTTAATAGTGTACGTACTTCGGGTTTAGGAATGAAAATTCCGTTGGTAGATCGGATTGTGGCACGTGTTGGTTTAAAAATTCAACAATTAGACGTAATTGTCGAGACCAAGACCTTGGACGATGTCTTTGTGAAACTTAAAATATCCGTACAGTACGTTGTATTAAAAAATAAGGTCTACGAAGCCTTTTACCAATTGGAATATCCACATGATCAAATTACTTCTTATGTATTTGATGTGGTTCGTGCAGAAGTTCCTAAAATGAAATTGGATGATGTATTTGTAAAAAAAGACGATATCGCCATTGCTGTAAAAACAGAGCTTCAA
>TARA_R110002049_G_scaffold247669_1_pt1 | contig 12191 bp, 9 predicted proteins | sample TARA_R110002049 | Tara Oceans TARA_R110002049 (sample SAMEA4396941) | marine metagenome | biome: Polar Biome; feature: [SRF] surface water layer (ENVO:00010504); material: water (ENVO:00002006), including particulate matter (ENVO:01000060) such as... | depth 5 m | reverse complement strand
TGATTTAATACCTACAATAGTTCAGGTAGATAAATATGTATCTCAAAAAGAAGCATTGTTTAGTTTAAAGAAAAAGTCTTATGCTAATTCAGTACTTAATAATCTTAAAGATGCAAAGTTAATAAGTATGTATGAAGGTGATTGGTATATTAATAGAACTGTTAGAGATACTCCTATTACTATTGGAAAACCATTTGGAAGACCAGAAGCTAGTAGACAAATTGCTGATTTAAATAAATTAAAAGTACAGAGGTTGTTAGATTTTTGGAATATCCCACAAGAAACTGTATCAATTCAAAGAACAAAAAATACATATAGAGTAAGCATTAACGATAATATGTTTACTAAAAAAGATGTTATTGCACAAGATAATAATAAAGATCATACACATGTTTTAGATATTATACAACACATGAGTTCTTTATTTCCTCAATTAAATATTCAAGTTGTAAGTGTTAAAGAAGCAGAAGAATATTATAATACACTAACTGAAGAACAAACTAAAGGGATAAAATTTAATAAAATAAACAGTTATTATGTTAGAGGTAACGTAATGATTATTAAAGGAAGAGTAACACCAGAGACTGCAATAGAAGAAGTGTTACATCCTTTTGTTGATGCAGTGTATCTAGAAAAAAATAACTTATTTAATGGTTTATTGTCAGAGGCAAAAAAAATGTTTCCTCAATTAGATGCAGAGATTCTTTCAGCCTACAATGACAAGAGGGGGTTTAATCAACGTGATAGAGATCTTGAGTTAGTTACACAAGCATTATCAAGACATTTTAAAAGTGAATATGAAAATGAACCAACTGAAAGTTGGAAAAGTAAAATATCTCAGTTATTAAAATTTTTATTAGATGCTATTCAAGATCTTAGTTCTTTTATATCAGGAAAAAGATTAAAGATGGGGGCTAATGCTTTAAATTCAAATAACACTTTATCAAGTATTGCCAAGTTATTAAACACCAGTGACTTAGAATTTAAATTTACTAAAGATTCAGTAATTGATAGAAAAGCAAAATTTTCTTTAACACCTGAATTAAAGAATGCAGTTAAAGAATATAAATCACAAACTAATACAGCAATTCAAGATGAGATAATAGATAAATTATTTCATGCAGCTGTAGAAAATAAAGAACAAAAATTTCAAGATTTTACAGTAGGCAGCACTCTAACTGGTACTGATACTCAGTTAGTTGTATTAGATAAAGAAAGTCATACATATATTAATATAGAGACAGGTGAACTCTATGGTTCTGTTACCACTAAGATTAAAGGTGGTATGAAGGATCCTGAAAATATATATAAAATTAATAGAGATATAGGTAATGATTTTGATGCTATAATGGAACATATAACCATGTTAAGTCCAAAGGCAAACGTGATAGCTGATGACCTGTTGCCAAAAATGATTGTGTTAAAGAAAGAAGAAGTTCAAAAAGCTATTGATCAGATTCAAACTATTTTAAATATGTATAGAAATAGTGGTGCAGTTATTATACCACAAGTTGTTATATCAGATGGATCATCAGAAACGGCTGGTACTATAGATTTATTAGCTATAAATAAAGATGGGTCATTACAAATTATTGATTTAAAGGTTAGTAAAAATTCTGTTCAAGAAGATTTATATGATAAACCATATCCTGTTAATGAGGGTAGTGTTTTTTATGACTCAACACTATCAGACAAAGATCAGCTTAAAATGTCTACACGTATGCAACAAAGTATGCAAGTTAATACATATAGACGTATTCTAGTTAACATGGGTTATAATGTTGACTTTACAGGTAAAACAATTCACTTCCATGTTGACGTAACAGGTAAAGGAAAAAAACAAAAGTTTAAAGGAACGTTTAGATTAGATGGGGAAATAAATCATCCATCATCACAAAATGCTTCAAAGATAAATGATATTGTTCCTCTTAATCAGGACATACAACATAAGGAATCTATGAAAGAAGAACCTTATGTTAATGAGGAAGAGGCAAAACCACAAGATGATGTAGTTGATGATTTAACTTATCAAGGCCTAACTTCTACTACTAGAGCATATAAAGAAAAATTAGTTACAAGAAGAGATGCACTAGAGATGTTACAAGATAGAGAGAAACAATCTTTTGAAACAGAAAGAATGATAAATCTTATTGACAGAGCAATTAGTGATATAAACGCATCAATGTTATCTGGTACTGTAGATGTAGTATATGAAGAATTACTACAGCAATCAATAGATGAAATGGATAATTTTATAGACTTTGTTAATGATCCAGTAAATATAAATAGTATTGAGTACATTGATAAAGTAATGAATATGGAGTCTGTTATTAATATGTATAAAGGATTAGATGTAGTCCCACTTCCAGATGGAGTTTCTTTAGGACACAAAAAAGAGTCTTTAAGAAACACTTTAAAGAATAAGATATTAGAAATAAATGGAAGTACAGACAAACAAGATGGACTTATTAATGAAGGGATATATAATTATGTTAGAACAATATATGTAGAGAATACAAATAGAACAGATCTTACTGATAATGAAATAGATAAGATAATGAATGAGATGGTTGATACTAATGTAATTGATTTTGGTACTTCTGATCTTGCTACTAGTAGAGACCCTCTATCTCAATTAATGGATAAACTATATAAGAGACATGTTCAGAAATCTTTAGATGCAATTGATAATAGAAATGATCAGATAAGAAGATTAGCTTCAAAATTGGAAGCTCTATCTCCTGGTGGAAAAGTTGATTATAAATACATGTTAGTTTTTGATAAGGAAGGAAAGTTTACTGGTAAGACTGTACAAAAGATTGGTTATCAATATGATGCTCAATGGAAAGATGCTAGACAGAAACTATATGAAGCAGATGGAACCACTTGGAGAGAGTATATACTTAAAGATAATGTTGAAGACTATACAAAGGAAGAGCTTGCTCAGAATATAGAATTAGCTTTAGCTAGAAGAGAGTACGGTAAATTTATGTCTGCAGAAGATAAAGTAAATGGGGTACGTGATGATGGTGATTTTCATAAATATACAGATGAGTATAAAGGTGCACGTGAACAAGTTGCTGTGTGGATATCATCAGGTAAAAGAGGATATTGGAAAAAGAAAGCAAGTGTTACTCAAAGAAGATATGATGCATTTACAGCTAAATATCATCAAACTAATGCAGTACAATATGCTAACGAAACAAACGGTGAATTAGATGGTACAATTACAGTTACTACTAAAGACAATATTGTAAAAAGAGACTACATAGAAAAGAGAGAGAGAAGTTCAAATAGAACTGGAGCACAAAACATGTTAGATCAGAAATATATTGACCTAATGAATCCTTCTCCTACAAGTGCTTTAGCACAAGCTCAAAAAGAATTTTATTTAATGTGGCAAAAGTTTTTTGAAGAAGACTTACTTTCAAAGTTACCAAAATCTCAACAAGCACAAATGGCAGGAAGATCACCATTGGTTAGAGACAATACACTTAAGGCTGTTAAAAGAGAAGGTAATATTGTTACAGGTTTATGGGGTAAAACCACAAGAGGAATGAAAGATTTATTTACAAAAACATCAAGGCAAGAAGTAGTTAATGTTGATGAGAACGGATACTTCATAGACACATTACCTATATTTTATGTTGGGCGCCCTCAAACAGAAGAAGCACTAGTAAATATTGAGAATGAAATACAAGCATTACAGAAATCATGGAATGATAAAAAAATAAAAGCAGATGCGTATAAACAAAAACTAGCAGAACTACGTGGTAAAAGAAATGCTATACAGTCACAACCATTAGCACATGAAATGAGTTTAGACATGGCAGATAATTTATTAAGATTTTCTACAATGGCTGAGAACTATGAAGTCATGAATGAAATAAAGAATACTTTAAATGCTTTTATGAAGGTAATAGATAATAGAAAATATTCTCCAGATGGAATAAGTAAACTATATACAAAAGTAGGAGGTAAAGAAGTATCAGTGGGAATGGGACGTGATTCAAATATAGCTAAGAGAGCAAGAAAATGGATGCACATGGTATACTATGATAATGAAAAGAAAGCAGAAGGTTTTGCAGATAAAATATCTAAGAATTTAATTTCACTATCATCATTAACATATGTTGGATTTAACATTTGGGGTAACATTAATAACTATGCAGTAGGTAGAATTAATAATGCTATTGAAACAATAGGAGGTAGATACTTTGAGCCTGAAGCAATGTTAAGAGCTACAAAAACATTTCAAGGAGCTGCAATGGAAGACATCATGAAAAAGATGGGTGATAGTTCTACATGGGCAGGTATAACTGGTGGCAAAGGAAAGTATAATAAAATTATTCCTGGTAGTAAATATAATGGTTTAGTTAACTACTTTAGAATGATGGATGATAAGGCGGACATACGTGAGAGTGGTAAGACAGGAGCAAATAAAAAGTTAATAGATTTTAGTTGGGCATACATGTTTCAGGATGGAGCTGAATATAATGTACAAACTAAAGTAGGTATAGCAATTTTAATGTCAACTAAGGTTCAAAAAGTTGATAAAGATGGAACTGTATTAGATGAGATGTCTTTGTATGATGCATATCAATATAACAATAAGACCGGTGAAGTTACTTTAAAAGATGGATATGATACTTTAGTTAAAAGAAATGGTGTTAAGGTAAAAATGGATATGACTCAAAAAGCTGATATTAGAAATAATATACGTGAGGTAAATAAACAAATACATGGTAACTATGCTGATGTAGATAGAGCAGTTATACAGGAACATTGGTTAGGTAACTTAGGTATGCAGTTTCACAAATGGGTTGCTCCTGCATTTAAAGCAAGATATAGAAATGAATATTATGATGAAAATTTAGGTTGGGTTGAAGGAAGATACAAAAGTGCATTAAGCTTTATGGGCTTTTTCTATAAGGAAATGTTTAATGTAAATAAAACTATTAAGAGATTAGAGTATGAGTTTGGAGATGAAAGAGCTGCTACTAAAATTACTGGTATGAAAAGAACATTAGCAGAAATAGGATTAATGTTTGCATCTTTTGTAACAGCAACTGTCTTACAATCTTTATTTGATGATGATGAGGATGGTGATAAATCAATAATGAGAAGAAGATTTGAGAACGCTTTAATCTATCAATTTAATAGACAAGGTAGAGAGTTACAGTTCTTTTATCCTGTTGTTGGATTTAAAGAACAATTCTATATGGCTAAATCTCCTATTGCAGTAACAAGAACATTAGGAGAAATGGGTGATGCATTTTGGAAAACAATTGGTACAGGACTTGCATTGGGTCAAGGAATTGTTAATGAAGATTATAATATAAAGTCAGATAGTGATGTATATTATCAAAGAGGTTATAGAAAAGGTCAATTAAAACTAGCTAAAGAATGGGCAGATATTATACCATTACTATATACAATTAATAGATATAGAGCATATGATACAATGACAGACTTCTATGTTAAGTAATCAAGAAAAACAATGGTATATAGATCAGTATAATAGAAACAGAAACTACATTGATCATGTAAAAAGTTGGGATGAATTAAAGAATAAACTTAACGAACTTCACAAGAACCACCAGCACAAGCAAGTTCACCTTTAAGATCAGTATTATCTTCTATTTCAATTACATTATCTAAATCAATGTCTAATATAGATTTCATTAATCTATTATACTCATCTTCTGTTATATCTTCAAATGGAGCTTGAATATATGATCCTCCATCATAAGGTAAAACAGCTAAACCGTTATAATGTTCTCTGTTATCCCACATCCATTTTCCTGCAGCATCCCATTCATGATCTCTTAAAGAAATAGTTGCAGATACATTGTGTGTATTTGATCCTGATCTATGTCCGGTGTTAACCCATTCAGTAGCAACCTTCTTAACTCTTTCAAGTAATTGAAATGGAGACTCTGTTCTAAGTATAGATCCTTTAGGTGCCATCTGTGGAATACTAATACATGCAGTATCATGAGGCCTAAAATAATCATCTTCTAATAACTCTGGATAATTAATACTTAAGTAATCATAGATTGATTCATTTTTACCAACTCTAATCCTTCTAATATAGTAGTCATTATGCCACGCATGAATACCAGATGATGTTCCTAATGTTAATGATGTTGTGCCAGCAGGTTTAACGCATGTTGTTCTAGCTGCTTTTTTTATCCCTATCAGTTTTGCTACTCTTGAGTTTTCTCTCTTTACTATACTTGCAGCTTCCTTCATATCCAGCTGGAGCACAACGGCACTCCCTATTCCTGTCATTGACACACCTATAAGGGCGTCCTTCTCTGTTGTTCTTTGCCATATTTCTCTTAAATAATGAAAATTAGTATAACCTGCTTGAAGTGTACCAATGAATGCAGCCATTTTAACTCTTTCATTTAGATCTTCTTGTGACTCTATGTTTGAAACATTTACTTCACAAAGGTTACAAAATTGATAAGGACGTAGTGCAATTTCACAACAAGGGTTTGTTCCCCAATCTTTATCATTGTTAAAGTATATACCAGGTTCTCCTGAACCAGACAGTTCAACACGTTTCCATAAGTCCATAAAAAACTCTTTAGTTATTTTATGTCTCATTAATACTGCAGAGTTATTTGATCTACCTCTTTGAGGATTTGTTTCCCACCAATCTCCTGTCTTACATGAAATCATTTTTTCATCATGTGCGCTAAATAAACTAATTAAAGCAGCTCTTCTTATACCTCCAGCTAATACTGCATCTGCAATATGACATACCATATCATGAACTTCTAAACTAGATAATTGACTACCATCATCTTTAGAATCTAACAAACCTTCTAGTTTTAACAAGCATTCTTTAAGTGGCTGAGGACCAGGTGCTTTACCACCTGATGTTACTAACCTAGCACCCTTTGCTCTAATATCAGAATAATCAAATACAATCTTAGATGATCTACCGTTTAGATAAGATTTTATTAATACTTTAACTGCATCAGCCCATCCCTCAATTGAGTCACCAATTAAATATCTTTTAAATCTTTTATCATAAGGTTTATTGATAGGTGGTAGTTTATTAACATGATGTTGTTGAACTGAATACCCAACACCTGTTCCTCCTAATAATAGAAACATAGTTTCACTAAACGAATGAATGTTATCTATAGGAAGGTATGCACAATTATAAACTCTATTAGGACTTATTTCAATAGGTTTACCACCAAATTGCATTGATCTCATTGATGGTAAAACCTTTTTATCATATACAAACTTATATGCTTTATTAATTTCATCAGCTATAGTTGGATATTTTTTTATATGCATACTTTTATTTCTGTCAACTAACTCACTCCATGTTTCTCTTCTTTGTAGTTTAGGTACATATTTTGCATATTTCATATGGACAGTAATGTCACTTAGAATCTTGTTGTTCAAATTCATAATTGATTGATTTTATTATTTTAAAAAGGGTAGTATTAAGATACAGAATTATCTTCTGATATTAAAATTTTAGTGTAGGAAAATGTAAGAAAAATTATACCAATAGCAAATCTCCAAGTAGGATGCCATTCTTCAGTACCTTCTTCCTTAGTTTCATATTGAGATGTAGATATTCCAAGTAGAATTGTATTAGGTAAAAACTCAACAAATAATTGATGTCTTTTCATATGATTATATTTTTTATTTATTATTATTTTTTGTATATTATAAGTGTATATGTTGCAAACATAACAAATATTTATATATATATAACATGGATATTGAAATTATTGGTACTATTATCATTACTGCATTTACCGTTTTAGGTAGTACTGAAGCTTTTAAATTCTATAAGTCCAAATTAACTTTAAAAAGTAAAAGTATGGACTTAAGGGAAGAGCACAAAAGAGATTTGCAAGGTAGAGTTAATAGATTAGAAGTGTTATTAACAGAGTCATCTGGTGAAAAAGATGATCTTAGAGGTAAATTATTAATGTTAACTGAAGAAGTTGCCACATTACGTGAAAGAGTTAAATTTCTTGAGTTTGAAAATGAACGGTTAAAAATAACTAAAATATAAAATCATGGCAAAAAAAGAATCTAAATCAAAACAACACACAAGAGACCTAGTAGCAGGTATGGTTTCAAGTAATTCACAGTCTAGAACTCCTGTGTCTTCACTATACCAAAAGAAAACAAAAGTAAAAGCTGCTGCTTCTTCAGGAGCATCTAGAAATAAAGGAACAAGACAAGAAAATAAAAACAATCCTAATAGAATGCCAGAGAAATTTTTGTTAAGTGTAACAAATCCTGGCAATAGACCATTAGCACCAACAGCACCTAATGCACCTGCTAAAGTTGCTGCAGCTTCACCTTTACCTATGTTAAATAGTAGAAACTATAAAGGTTATAATGATGAAACCAGAAGTTTTGGTAGAGATTCAATAGGTAAAGAAAATGCGGCTTTAAGAGCATCACAAGAAAAACAATTTAGTACTCAATCAGCAGCTTATTCACGATTTCAAACTCAACAGTCAACTTATAATACACGATTAGCTAGCTGGAATGCATCTATGGCTACATATAATAATACAACTCTTCCTAATTGGACAAGGGCTAATGAACAGTATACAACTAATAGTAATAAGAATACAAAAACAACTAGTAAATATAATAAAGATATAAAGAACTTTTTATCTTCATTAGGTGGTAAAAATAAAGGTGAAGTATCACTTAAAACTGCAGCAAAAACGAGGGGAGCAAGAAATACTAATACTAGATTAGGAGGAGCTAGATCTTAAAATAAAAACTATGGAAGATCAAAAACAACAAATGATGAAAATGATTGCTGCTAAACGTCAGCAAGAAATGCAACAACAGCAACAACCTAATCCTATAGCTCAATTAGTAAATGCTTCTGCTAATGCATCTGCAAATAGAACTGCAGAAATGATGGCTCAACAACAAGCTGTGCAACAACAACAATTTCAAATGATGATGCAACAACTAGAGGTGAAAAATCAAATGCTTGAACAGCAAAACACTTTAATGCAAACTAAAATTCAAAAAGATGAATTGATTAATAGTGCTAGAACAACAGCTAGTGCTAATCAAAGAGCAGTGTCATCACCTAAAAAGAATGGAGGAGCTAATAAGAAAAAGTTTATTATTGGATCTAACGGTAGTGTAGCTACTGTAGGTGGTGGTGGAGGTCAAATGAAAATGGGTGGCCCATGTGGTTTACCTGGAGGAAGAAGTGATATGAAAAGAAAAAGAAGATAATGACTAAAGAATTAAATGAAGATAGTGGATTTAAGGTAAGTATTAAAACTCTATTAGGTATAGGTGCAGGAATGGCAACTCTTATAAGTATGTGGTTTATGTTACAGGCAGATATAGCTGAAGCTAAAACTTTACCAGAACCTCCTCCACAAGATGTAACTAGAATGGAATTTGATATGAAAGATCAAAATATAAGACAGTCAATAGAGCATACAGAAAAAGCTGTTGATGAAATAAAAGAAGATCTAAAACGAATGGAGGATAAAATAGATAAATTAAGATAATAATAAATTTAAAAATTAGAAAATATGAGTGCAACAGTAAACACAACATTGACAATAACGTCAAGTAATTTAACATCAGATGTAATATCATTAACTTTACCAACTACATTACTTTCTGCAGTTCAAGGAGGAATGACAAGAGTAAAATTAGCAACAGCTGCAATTGCAGGGGCAACTGTTCTTGCAACAGCTGAACAATATGCAGCAGGATCAAAATTATGGGTATACAATCCTTCTACAACTACAGATGGTACAGAAAGAATTCATATAAGTTTAGATGAAGCAACTTCTTTTTGTACTCTAAAAGGTGGTGACTGGGCTGTAATTCCTTGGACAGGTACTGCTAATGCAGGAGATTTAGATATTGAAGCTTATGGTCAAACAGCAGCAGGTCAAGTATTAGAGTATGGAGTATTTGGAGTATAAAATTAAAAATAATAATTAACAATTTAAAATAAAAGAAAATGGCACAAGTAAATATGACATCTACTATTACAGCTACTGGGCTAACTAGTGATACAATTTCATCTACAGTACAAAAAGTAGCTACAGTTACTACAGGGGGAATTGCTAGAACTACAGTTGTTCCTACAGCAATTGGATCAGCAACAGTATTATTAGCAGCAGCAGATCACACACCAACAGCTACAGCATCTGCATATGTATATTTAAAAAATGCATCTGCTGGTTGGGTAAGACTAAGAACAACAGCTACAGCAGCTAATGATGAAGTGTATCTTGCAGCAGGAGACTGGACATTATTTCCATGGACTGCAGCAGTAGATATTAAAGCATATGCTCAGAACGCTAATTCATTAGTAGAACACGGAGTATTTTTCTAGACATGAAAGATCCTGTCTGGAAAATTTTTACAGGTTATTTATTAATATTATTATTATTAATATGTAGCTCTAATGTATCAGCTCAAATTGTAGTAACACACTTTAATGCTGAATGGAATAATCCTAATAAAGTAAAATATATTGGAGATTTAACAGACTGTGATATTGTATACGTTGATATAGCAGCTTCTCCTAAGTTACAATCTAAACATAAAATAGTTGTTGTACCAACTGTTGTTATATTTAAAGATGGTGAGGAAAGAATAAGGTATCAAGCTGATATATCCTTTAGTATGAAAGCTACAAAAAAAGAAATGCAAGACTATATTGAAGAACTATTAATGGAGGATTTCTAATGGAAAAAATACAAAAAATGAAAAGAATAACTTTAATGATGTGGTTATTAGTATTATTACTATTACCACTAAGTGTTTTTTCTCAAGATTCATGGGTTAGATTTGAAGTTCAGTTTGATTTCTATGCACCACAAGAATCTAATTTCTTTATGGTTTCTAATGGATATGGTGATACATCTATATTTTTTCAACCAACTAATCAATATGAATACCTAGATACTATTTTACCCATTAATAGTGGTAATTATACTATAAGTTTAAGAGATAGCTTTGGTGATGGTTGGACTTCATCCCAACCTGCATCTTTTAAAATGGGTAATGTTTGTCAAGGACCCATAATAGACTGGTCTCCAGTAATTGGATCTTTTTTTCAAAGAGATACTACTGTTAATATAATGCCTTGTCCACCACCTAATGCACCACAATTAGTTTCTGCTAAAGTTATAATTAATCTAGATCAATTTACACCAGAAACTTCCTGGGATATAAAAGATTCAAATGGTATTGTACATGCTTCAGGTTCAGGATATAGTACACTTCCTGCTTATTCTATAGTGGATGAAACAGTATGGATACCTAAAGGTCCTCTGTTTTTTAATATATATGATCTTTATGGTGATGGATTACAAGGCTCTTTATGGCAAGGTAATGATGGTTCTTATTTTGTAAAACAATGTAATGATACGTTAGTGTATGGTACAGATCCTGCTTTTGGTTTTGATACTATACATTCTTTTGTATCTGATTCATGTCCTCCTATATTTGGATGTACTGATGATGATTATACAGAGTGGAATCCGTTTGCTACAGTAGACGATAGTACTTGTGCTACATTAAAAATATTTGGTTGTACTGATACAATGATGTATAACTTTGATCCGCTTGCTAATACAATGGAGCTGATAGATACTTGTGAGTTTACTCTTATACTTCATGACCTTATGGGTAACGGTTGGGTAGGATCTAATTTAAAGTTATTATTACCTGATACATCTTATAATTTTACACATACTGGAGGTTTTATTGATCAGTTTCAAGTTGGTATAACAGCACCAGATCCAATAGGTTTTGTGTTTAACATAGATCCTTTAGCACAAGCTACAACTATAGAATGTGGTTTTACTTTAATTAATCCTGACGGAGATACTTTAATTAGTGTAATGCCTCCTTTTATTACACCAAACTTTATTTACCCATTAGTAACAAACTGTGGTAATGAGTGTGAAGAAAAAATATACGGTTGTACATATCCTAATGCAATTAATTATGATTCATTAGCCAACACAGATGATGTAAGTTGTTACTATGACCCAGGTTGTACTAACCCAGTTTACTTAGAATATAATTCAAACTATGATTATGATGATGGTAGTTGTAGTACTTTAGTGGTAATAGGATGTATGGATTCATTAGCTTTCAATTATGACTCTTTAGCTAATACAGAGCTTACT
>TARA_R110002049_G_scaffold1062_22_pt1 | contig 12191 bp, 9 predicted proteins | sample TARA_R110002049 | Tara Oceans TARA_R110002049 (sample SAMEA4396941) | marine metagenome | biome: Polar Biome; feature: [SRF] surface water layer (ENVO:00010504); material: water (ENVO:00002006), including particulate matter (ENVO:01000060) such as... | depth 5 m | reverse complement strand
CCCGCCTGATTTATCGCGCGGGCGGTCTGCAGCCACCACTTGCGATGTACAAGAATAAGAGAAGAAAAAACATTAAAAAGTAATAAGTTACGTTATATATTTCACGTATTTTATTACTGCGCGTCGAGGCTCTCGCCCGTCACCCCCTTGCTGTCCGGTCCCAACAGGTAGATGTACGCCGCGAGTATTTCGTCGGGTGTCTTCAGGGCGTTGCGGTCTTCGGCCGGGTAGGCGGCCAGCCGCATGCCGGTCCGCGTGGCTCCAGGGTTGATGCAGTTAACCCGCAGCTTGCCCTGGCGATGTTCATCAGCGAGCACCTGTGACAGGCCTTCTGTGGCAAATTTCGACACAGCATAAGCGCCCCAGAATGCTTTGCCTTTTCGGCCAACACCGCTGCTGGTGAAGATAATGGATGGGTCTTCAGCGGCCTGTAACAGCGGCATGCAAACCTGCGTCAGAGCAAACGCAGCCGTCACATTAACGTGCATGACTTGCTGCCAGAGCACGGCGTCGTACTGCTCAATCGAAAATCGTTCGCCCAGAATGCCCGCATTGTGCACGAGACCATCCAGGCGGCCGAATTCCTCGGTGAGGCTGCTGGCCAGAGACTGGTAGGACTCGGCATTTGCGCTGGCCAGGTCCATGAGTGCGATTGACGGCCGCAAGTTGCTGCTGACGCTCTCTATTTCGTCGTAAACCGCTTCGAGCTTGGTCACGTTTCGCCCATGCAGGATGACCTGGGCACCGAGGCTGGCAGCGCGCAAGGCAAGCGCACGACCTATACCGTCGCTGGCCCCGGTGATAAGAATCACGCGATTTTCGAGAATATTGTCCGGGTAGCTGTAATCTTTCGCATTCATGGTCTAGTCAGGGCCATCCTGTTTGGGCGGGACCGTCTTATCGCCGGTCATGTTGTCGTCGATGAGCAGGTCATCATTGCTGTCGATCATGGTGCGTGGCACCGGGTCAAGGGTTTGCAGTTTCTCGATTTCTCGTTTCTCGTGCACGCCCAGTTCCACAAACTTGCGTGCCCCGGGCAGTACGCTGCGCTCGAGTGAGCCAACGGCCTTGTTGTAGGTCTCAACACTGCTGCCAAGCTGGCGCCCCATGCGGTTCATGTGCGAGACAAACGTACCGAGTCGGCCGTAGAGGTCTTCGGCAAGGATGCGGATCTCCTTGGCATTTTCAGTCAATGCCAGTTGTCTCCAGCCATAGGCTACTGCCTTGAGCAATGCAACGAAGCTTGTCGGTGTAGCGAGGATTATCTGCTTGGACAGGGCGTACTCGATCAAATCGGACTGCTCATTCAGCGCCGCGCTAAGAAACTGATCACCCGGAATGAAGAGGATTACAAACTCCGGGCTTTCGTCAAACTGCTCCCAGTAACTCTTGGATGCCAACATGCGAATGTGCGAGCGCACATTCTTGGCGTGTCTCTCCAGCGAAACCTTCCTGTCCGCATCGCTGGCAGCCTCCGCGGCCTCGAGGTAGGCATCAAGTGGTGTCTTGACGTCTACGACCAATTCACGACGGTCAGGCATGCGTACGATCATGTCGGGCCGGATATTCTGTACTTCGCCCGGCGTATGCACCTGCTCCTGAAAATCGCAGTGCTCAACCATGCCTGCGAGTTCGACCAGGCGACGCAACGTGATCTCACCCCAGCGACCGCGGACTTCAGGACGCCGCAATGCATTGACGAGATTCTTGGTTTCCTGCTGCAGCGACTGCTGATTGAGCTGCATCGTTTCAAGCTGCGTCCGGATGCTGCCATAGGCTTCGCTACGGGACTTCTCAAGTGCGTCAATCTGCTTTCTGGCCGCGTCCAGCGCTTCACGAATCGGCTTTACCAGGTTCTCAACGGCTTTTTCGCGGTCGCCGAGTTCGCGTTTTGCCCTTTCGTTTTGCACGCCAAGGCGCTGTTCTGCGAGTTCGAGAAAATTCTGGCTGTTGTCACGCAGCGAACGAGCGCTGAGCTCCGAGAAAGATTGAGTCAGGCGTGCATTGGCTAACTCAAATGCCTGGTCGCGCTCACGCTGAATCGCATCCTGCGTCTTGATCCGATCGAGCAGTTCCTGCCGCCCCCGCCGTGTGACAAGCCACGTGAGCAGGATGCCGATGAGCAGACCAATGCCCAGGGCTGGCAGCCCGTAGAGCAGGTAATCCGGATTGATGGAGATTTCGTTCACCCGTGCCTAGTCGCTCGCCGGACGCTGGAAATACTGCAGGTAGTTGACGTCCAGGCCCGGTCCCAGCGAGTACTCGCGCGTCAGCGGGTTGTAGTGCATCCCGGTGCTTGCGCGCAGTTCGAGACGCGCATGCCGCGACCACTCTTCCAGTTCCGAGGGACGGATAAACTTCTGGTACTCATGCGTGCCGGCTGGCAGCATTTTCAACAAATATTCAGCGCCCACAATCGCGAACATGAATGACTTCGGGGTTCGATTGATGGTTGAGAAGAACACGTGCCCGTCCGGTTTCACCAGCTCCGCGCATGAACGAATGACGGCAGCCGGGTCGGGGACATGCTCCAGCATCTCAAGGCAGGTGACAACGTCAAACTCTGCTGGATGCTCCGCTGCAAAGGCCTCCGCGGTGGACTGGCAATAGGTCACATCCACACCGGTTTCCTGCTGGTGAAGCCTGGCAACGGCGAGCGGACCGGGCGCCATGTCTATGCCTGTTACCGTTGCGCCGGCACTGGCCATCGATTCACTCAAGATACCGCCGCCGCAGCCAATGTCGAGTACCGACTTGCCGCGCAGGTCGACCTGTTGCCGAATCCAGTCCAGCCGCAGCGGGTTGATTTGATGCAATGGTCGAAAATCGCCGTCAGGGTCCCACCAGCGGGACGCCAGGGCATCAAACTTGGCGACTTCGGCCGGGTCGACATTCAGGGTACTTTCGTTATTCATTCGGGCGTCCGGTTTGCGTGGCGATTCGATTCCGCCACTCGTGGCTTCGAGCCAATATGCGCGCCACGTTCATATGGGTCAATTCGCCATTTTCCAGCAAATGGCGGCCTGCAATCCACACATCGCGCACCTGGTCAGCGCGCGCGGCAAAAGCGATGGCTGATATCGGATCGTAAACGGGTTGTGTATTGATCTGTGCGAGGTCAATGCTGATCAGGTCAGCCGCTTTGCCCGTCTCAATTGAACCGATTTCATTCTCAAGCCCCAACGCCGCGGCGCCGTCCAGCGTACCGAGACGCAGCGCATCGGCGGCGGTCAGCGCATCGGCACTATTGCTGCGGGCACGCGCGAGCAGGGCGGCCGTCTGTATTTCAGAGAGCATGTCCAGCGAGTTATTGCTGGCAGCGCTGTCAGTTCCAATGGCCACATGCACCCCGGCGTCGCGATACGAGGTGACTGGCGCAATACCGCTTGCCAGCTTCAGGTTGGATTTGGGGCAATGCGCAACAGAAACACCTCTGTCCGCCATGAGTGCGATTTCCTCGTCATTCATGTGCACAGCATGCACGGCGATCAAGGACCGGTTTACGAGGCCGAGGTCAGCGAGCCGGGCAAACGGCCGCTTGCCGGTTTCCGCGACAGCGCGCTCAATTTCGCCCAGCGTTTCGTGCAGGTGTATCTGGACCCGGATATCGAGCTGGTCCGCAATGACGCGCAAATCGCGAAACGAGTCATCGGTGAGCGCGGCGCTGGAATGCGGCGCGAACGAGGTGCTGATTAGCGGATGGTCCGCGAAGCGATCGTGGACGAGATCCGACGCCTTGCTGAGGTATTCGCTGACATTATTTGCCCATGCGGTCGGAAATTCGATAATTGGCGTGCCGATATTGGCCCGCATGTGCGCATCATTCGCTGTCGCGGCCACAACTTCAGGGAAGAAATACTGATCACAAAAGCAGGTGGTGCCGCCTCGCAGCATCTCGGCGATGGCGAGTTCAGTGCCATCGCGGACCATTTCGGCGCTGACCCAGCGCTTTTCCACCGGCCAGATACCCTCGGTGAGCCAGCGCTGCAACGGCAGATCGTCGCTGATACCGCGCAATAGCGTCATCGCGGCATGCGTGTGCGTGTTCACGAAGCCTGGCAATAGGGCGTGATCGGGGCGTTCGACGGTGACGCTGGGCTGGTATTTTTGCAGCGCGTCGGCGCGCGGCAGGATATCGATGATGCGGCCGTCGTCGAGCGCCACGGCGTGTTCTTCGAGAACCCTGCCTGCGGGCTGAACCGGTACGCACCAGCGCGGCGCTATCAGGGTGTCACAGTGCTTCATTTGAGAGCGCAGTATACGCACCTATGGTATGATTGCACCCCAGTTTTAGGGCTGTCGGGACTGTTTCCCAGCCGGCAATTCAGGCAGGACAGGCTCGCGAGAAACAACCAGTAAATCTGAACTGATTCCGGGACTATCCAGGAGTATTTCCAGTCTTCGGGCGCCGCTTTTCAGGCGGGGCCGCGCTGGGACTTTGAGTTCAGGTTCTGCACAAATAGAGTAGGAAATTAATGTCTGAAGTAGCTCAGGAATTGCTGTCCATAAGCCTCGAAGAGGAGATGCAGCAGTCTTACCTCGACTATGCCATGAGTGTCATCGTCGGGCGTGCCTTGCCCGATGTCCGTGATGGCCTCAAGCCAGTGCATCGGCGGGTTCTGCACGCCATGCGCGAACTTGGCAATGACTACAACAAGCCCTACAAGAAGTCCGCACGCGTGGTCGGTGATGTCATTGGTAAATATCACCCACATGGCGATTCCGCAGTGTACGACACCATCGTGCGCATGGCGCAGCCGTTCTCATTGCGCTATTTGCTGGTCGACGGCCAGGGTAACTTCGGTTCGGTCGACGGCGATCGCGCCGCTGCCATGCGTTACACCGAAGTGCGCATGTCGCGCCTGGCGCATGAGTTGCTGGCGGACATCGAAAAAGAAACCGTTGATTTCGTGGAAAATTACGATGGCTCGGAAAGTGAGCCCTCGGTCATGCCAACGCGGGTGCCGAATCTGCTCGTTAACGGCTCATCCGGCATCGCAGTTGGCATGGCGACCAATATTCCGCCACACAACCTCACGGAAATCATTAACGGGTGTCTTGCACTGATCGAAGACCCGATGATCGAGCTGCGTGATCTCATGGAGCATATTCCAGGCCCGGATTTCCCGACCGCCGGCATTATCAGCGGTGCCGCGGGCATTTATTCGGCGTACAGAACCGGCCGCGGTCGGGTCATCATGCGGGCGCGCACCGAAATCGAAGAGTATAAGAACGGCCGCGAGCGCATTGTTGTGACCGAGCTGCCGTACCAGGTGAACAAGGCGCGCCTGATCGAAAAAATCGCTGACCTGGTGCGGGAAAAGAAGCTGGACGGCATCGCATCAGACGGCCTTCGGGACGAGTCCGATAAGGACGGAATGCGCATCGTTGTGGAGCTAAAGCGTGGCGAGTCCAGCGACGTCATCCTGAACAATCTGTACAAGCAGACGCCGATGCAGAGCGTATTCGGCATCAACATGGTTGCGTTGCACGAAGGCCAGCCGAAGTTGATGAACCTGAAGCAGGTGCTCGAAGCCTTTCTGTCGCATCGCCGCGAAGTGGTTACCCGCCGGACAATCTTCGATTTACGCAAAGCGCGCGACAGGGCGCACGTTCTCGAGGGCCTGACGGTTGCGCTGACCAACATTGACGAAGTCATCGCGCTGATCAAGAAATCGCCGTCACCGGCCGAGGCGAAGGAGGCACTGATCTCCCGAAGTTGGGCGCCGGGTGCAGTTACCGGCATGCTTGATCGGGCGACGGATATGGATACGCGCCCCGACGGGCTCGAAGATGGATTCGGTCTCGTCGATGGACAATACCGCCTGTCGCCTGTTCAGGCGCAGGCAATTCTGGACTTGCGCCTGCACCGACTGACGGGGCTTGAGCAGGAAAAAATCGTTAATGAATACAAAGATATACTGGATAAAATTAAAGAGCTTTCGGATATCCTGGCTGATCCGGAAAAACTCTTGCAGGTCATCCGTGATGAGCTGACGCAGTTGCGTGATGCGTACGGCGACGAACGCCGTACCGAGATCGTACAGGACCATTCTGATCTCAGCGCCGAAGACCTGATTCCAGAAGAAGAGGTCGTTGTCACGCTGTCTCACGGCGGCTATGCGAAGTCGCAACCGCTCGATATGTACCAGGCGCAACGGCGTGGCGGACGTGGTCGCTCAGCAACCAAAGTCAAAGACGAAGACTTCATTGACAAACTGCTGGTCGCCAACACACACGATACCATTCTGTGTTTCTCAAGCCGCGGCAAAATGTACTGGTTGAAGGTGTACCAGGTGCCGCAGGCGAGCCGCGGTTCGCGGGGCAAACCCATTATTAACCTGCTGCCTCTTGAAGAAGGCGAACGCATCAATGCCGTGTTGCCTATCCGTGAGTATGACGACAGCAGTTTTGTATTCATGGCCACTTCGGCGGGTACGGTCAAGAAAACTCCGCTCAGTCAGTTCTCGCGCCCGCGCACGAGCGGCATCATCGCGATTGATTTGCGTGATGGTGACAAGCTGGTGAATGCTGCTATTACAGACGGCGATCAAGACATTCTCCTCGTGGCGAGCTCGGGCAAGAGCATCCGCTTCAACGAGTCCGATGTGCGACCAATGGGGCGTGGCGCGGCCGGTGTTCGTGGTATCAAGCTCGCCGATGGCCATGAGGTCATCAGTCTTTCTATTGTTGAGGAAGGACTGGTGCTAACAGCAACAGAGAACGGTTACGGCAAGCGCACGCCGATTGAAGATTTCCCGATCCAGGGACGTGGCGGGCAGGGCGTTATCGCGATCCAGACGTCTGAGCGCAATGGTCGAACTGTCGGCGCGCTGCAGGTACGTGAAGACGACGAAATCATGTTGATCAGCTCGAACGGCACGCTTGTCAGAACGCCCGTCGATGATATTTCAATCGTTGGTCGTAACACGCAGGGTGTGCGCCTGATACGAGTCGAGTCCGGTCAGCGTCTCGTTGGGCTTGCTCGCATCGAGCCATTTGGCGACGACGATGAGGATGCCGGCTAGACCAGTAAGTCCTTAATCAGCATTTCATATGAACTAATTCAAATCGCGTAGTGCAATTGCGTCGACAAAACGTAACAATGCGCGCCTTATAGTGTACTGATTAAGTAACAACTGAATTCATTTCCAACCTAAGGACCCCTGCGACATGTCTCGCGTCTACAATTTCAGCGCCGGTCCGGCCGCGCTGCCCCTCGAAGTACTTGAAAACATTCGTAACGATATTCCCGACTGGCAGGGCACTGGCATGTCGGTTATGGAGGTTAGCCATCGCAGTGCCGAGTTTGTCGAACTGGCTGCAAGGTCAGAAGCAAATTTACGGGAACTCCTGAGTATTCCGGAGGATTACAGCGTATTGTTCCCGCAAGGCGGCGCGACGCTGCAGATGGCAATGATACCCATGAATCTCGCGCAAGCCGGCGAAACGGCAGACTACGTCGTCACGGGTAGCTGGGGCAAAAAAGCGGCAGGCGAAGCGACCAAATTTTGTAACGCGACTGTCGTCGCGGATGCATCCGATAAAAACTTCACCTACATTCCGGATGAATCGTCATGGCAACGCAATGACAATGCGGCGTATCTGCATTACGTTCCGAATGAAACTATCGCAGGCGTCGAATTTCATTTTGTGCCGGGTGGCGATACACCGCTCGTCGCTGATATGTCGAGTACGATTTTGTCGCGTCCTGTCGATGTCACCAAGTTCGGCGTAATTTATGCGGGTGCGCAAAAGAATATCGGCCCGGCGGGTATCACGCTGGTGATCGTGCGCAAGGACCTCCTTGATCGCGCCCCCAAGAATTTGCCCCACCTTATGACCTGGCGTTCGTACGCCGAATCCGACTCGATGACCAACACGCCGCCGACATTTGCGTGGTATGTCGCCGACCAGGTGTTCCAGTGGCTCAAGCGCCAGGGTGGACTTGAAGCGATGGCAGTCATTAATAAACGTAAGGCCGACAAATTATATTCGGCCATCGATGCCTCATCGTTTTATTCGAATCCGGTAGCAAAAGATTGTCGGTCCTGGATGAACGTGCCCTTTATTCTTGCGGATGCTTCTCTCGACAAGAAGTTTCTTGAGCAGGCAAATGCGGCGGGCTTGACGAACCTCAAGGGTCACCGCTCAGTGGGCGGCATGCGAGCGTCTATTTACAACGCCGTTCCGGAACAGGCCGTGGATGCACTGATCGAATTTATGAGTGAGTTTGAAAAAAATGTTTAAAGTATTGACGTTGAACAACATCGCTGTCGCTGGGTTGCGGCGTTTGCCACGCGAGCGGTTTGAGGTGGCATCAGACATTTCCAGCCCGGATGCGATCATCCTGCGTTCGCACAACATGCACGACATGGATGTGCCAGCATCGGTGGCTGCAATTGGTCGAGCTGGCGCCGGCACCAATAACATCCCGGTTGCCGCTATGAGCCAGCGTGGCGTGCCTGTCTTTAATGCGCCGGGTGCAAATGCCAATGCCGTAAAAGAGTTGGCAATTGCCGGATTGCTGATCGGTGCACGAAACATATGCGCCGCGAGTGACTACGTAAAATCTTTGCAAGACAGTGGCGACGAACTCAACAAGAAAGTGGAGGCTGGCAAGAAACAGTTTGTGGGTTTCGAACTGCCGGGTCGAACTTTGGGTGTTATCGGGCTTGGTGCAATTGGTGTTGAGGTCGCGAATGCGGCATTGAGTCTCGGCATGAAAGTCATCGGCTTTGATCCGAAAATGACAGTCAGAAATGCGTGGCAACTTTCATCGGGTGTGCAGCAAGCTGAAACACTCGACCAGCTCTTCCAGAATGCCGATGCAGTTAGCTGCCACGTGCCACTTGTTGAGGCAACCAAAGGCCTGGTGAATCGGGACCGCCTGGCGCTCATGAATAATGGCGCCGTTCTGATTAACTTTGCACGCGGTGGAGTAGTTGACAATGATGCTGCTATCGCCGCTCTCGACAGTGGCAAACTGCATGCCTATGTCTGTGATTTTCCGACACCGGAACTAATCGCTCATCCTAAAGTTGTCGCACTGCCGCATCTTGGTGCATCGACAGGCGAAGCCGAAGAGAACTGCGCGATCATGGTGGCCGAAAACGTCAAGGACTATCTTGAGAATGGCAACATTCGTCACTCGGTTAATTTCCCCGAATGCCGTTTGCCGCGGACCAAGTCCTATCGCATCACCATCGCCAATGCGAACGTGCCCAACATGGTGGGGCAGATTTCAACCTGCCTGGCCGAAGCGGGCCTCAATATCGAAGACTTGTTAAACAAGTCGGCCGGTGAGGTTGCGTACACAATCGTGGACGTGAATGATGCGGTTTCGGACGCAACGATGGACAAGATTCGTTCGATCGAGGGCGTGCTGACGATGCGAAATCTTGGTAAGCCTGTATCCTGATTGCGCACAGGGGCTAGCCAGACTGCCCCGGTTTGCAGAAACTTGGGTTAAACGGCAGCAGGAAGTTAAGCATGGGTGACAAGCGCAAAGACAAGACGCCGGATCTCGCTACAATCCGGCAGCACATTGACGACATTGATGAGCGTATTCAAAAGCTCATCAGTGAACGTGCGCGCGTAGCTCATGATGTCGGCGTGTCCAAGGGTAAGCTGGCTTCTGCCGTTGACTATTATCGTCCGGAACGTGAGGCTGACGTTCTGCGTCGCGTGCAGCAGCGCAACGAAGGCCCCTTACGCGATGAAGAAATGCTACGGCTGTTTCGCGAGATCATGTCGGCGTGCCTGGCTCAGCAAGAGCCACTGAAAATTGGCTTTCTCGGGCCGGAAGGAACCTTTACCCAAACCGCTGTATTCAAGCACTTCGGGCATTCGGTCAGGGCGCTGCCGTTCCACACCATTGACGAGATCTTCCAGGAAGTGGAAAGCGGGGCTGCGGATTTCGGCGTTGTACCGATAGAAAATTCGACCGAAGGTTCAGTCAATAATACCCTCGATATGTTTTTGACCTCTCCGCTAAAGATAAGCGGTGAAATCGAGTTGCGTATCGAACAGCACTTGCTAGGCAGCGAGAAAGGTCTCGATAAGATCGAACGCATTTGCGCGCATGAACAGTCGCTGGCGCAATGCCGCGGCTGGTTGCGGGAGAATCTTCCGCATGTCGAATTGATCGGCGTATCGAGTAACGCGGCTGGCGCACGGCGAGCGCGGGACGAGCAGGGCACGGCGGCGATAGGCCCCGATGTTGCCGCTGACGTTTATGAGCTCGAGATTCTGGTTAGCAATATCGAGGATCGCCCGGACAATGCCACCCGTTTCCTCGTTGTTGGCCGGCGCCTGTTAACGCCCAGCGGCAACGATAAAACGACGTTGCTGGTATCAACCAGCGACACAGCGAGCGGTTCCGGTGTGTTGTTCAGTTTGCTGTCGCCCCTCGCGGAGCACGGCATAAGCATGACACGCATTGAGTCACGGCCGTCGCGGCGTAAGAATTGGGACTACGTGTTCTTTATAGACCTCGACGGGCACGCAGAAGAAGCACCGCTGCGGGATGCGCTCAAGGAAATCGAAGCGCGCAGCTCGTTGTTCAAGGTGCTCGGCGCCTACCCGCAGGCGCTGGCTTAGCGCGCAGGACATCGATGGATTTTCACCTACAAGCGTCTGCCGTGCGCGGCGGGACTGTCACCGTACCGGGAGACAAGTCAATTTCGCATCGGGCACTGATGCTTGGCAGCCTCGCTGAAGGAACTTCGTCGATCACAGGGTTCCTGGCGGGTGAAGACTGCCTGAGTACATTGCAGGCGTTGCGTGATCTCGGGGTGCGAATCGAGCAGCACGACGCAACCAGCCTGACCGTGCACGGTGTCGGGTTACGCGGTCTGAACGCCCCACGAGGCGATCTGGATATGGGTAATTCCGGCACTGCCATGCGGCTCTTTTGCGGTGTGCTGGCGGGACAAGGCTTCGACAGTCGCCTGGTTGGCGACGAGTCATTGAGCGGCAGACCGATGAATCGCGTCATTTTGCCGCTAGCGGCCATGGGCGCACGGATCGAAAGCCAGGATGGCAAGCCTCCGCTTAGCGTGCACGGGCAAGCGAGTTTGCGCGGCATAGACTATGAGATGCCCGTCGCGAGCGCCCAGGTAAAGTCCTGCGTGTTGCTGGCGGGGCTGTATGCCGAGCAGCCGACGAGTGTGTTCGAGCCGGCCGTCACCCGGGACCACACTGAGCGCATGTTCGGCACGATGGGGGTCGAAGTGACAGCCACCGAGGGCTGGATCGGCATCGAACCCGGGCAGACATTGACGGCAACCGATATCGAAGTGCCGGGCGACCTGTCGTCGGCGGCGTTCATCATTCTGGCGGTCTTGCTGGCCGAGTCTGCGGAAGCCAGCATCACCGGCGTCGGAATCAATCCTACGCGCACGGGTGTCATCGACATATTGCGCGCGATGGGCGCCGACATCAGCCTCGAGAACCCGCGTGAACTTGGGCGCGAACCGGTTGCGGATTTACGCGTTCGCTCTTCCAGGCTCCGTGGTATTGAAGTCGACCCGGCGCTGGTTTCGCTGGCCATTGATGAATTTCCGGTGCTTTTCGTGGCGGCCGCGGCGGCGCAGGGGCGCACCGTCTTTACCGGCATCGGCGAGCTGCGCGTGAAAGAAAGTGACCGAATTGGGGCGATGGCCGCCGGCCTGCGCACCCTCGGCGTACTGGTTGACGAATCGCCGGACGGCGCCATCGTGCATGGCGGGGCGTTTACCGGCGGCGAAATTCAGTGTTTCTCGGATCACCGTATTGCAATGGCTTTCGCAGTGGCGGGGACAATTGCCAGTGCCGACGTTGTCATTCGCAATGTCGACGCTGTGGACACGTCATTTCCCGGCTTTGCCGATTTGCTGTCCCGGCTAGGGGCGCGGATCAGCGTGCGAGCTGGCGAGCCCTCGACGTGAGCCAGGCGGTCCCGGTGATCGCTATCGACGGGCCCAGCGGCTCGGGCAAGGGTACGATTGCCCGTCGCGTTGCGGCGGCGCTGGGTTACCACTTGCTGGATAGTGGCGCGTTGTACCGGCTCACGGCGCTGGCGGCACAGAAGGAGGGTGTTTGTCTCGACGATACCCGCGCCCTCGCCAGGATAGCTGCCGGCCTCGATATCCAGTTTGGCAGCGACGCCAGCGGCGATGAGCTGATTCTGCTCAACGGTGCCGACGTTA